>Ga0210393_10000352_pt1 | contig 41946 bp, 36 predicted proteins | sample IncBWC27OmetaG_FD_160068 | JGI IMG/M metagenome (GOLD analysis project Ga0210393, IMG submission 160068) | Forest soil microbial communities from Barre Woods Harvard Forest LTER site, Petersham, Massachusetts, United States - Inc-BW-C-27-O ... | reverse complement strand
CATTTCGTAATGCGATGCTGCCGGTCGTGACCACGCTCGGCATGGTGTTTTCGTTTCTGCTTGGCGCCAATGTGCTGGTGGAGAAGGTCTTCGCCTGGCCCGGCATCGGCTCCTACGCGGTCGAGGCGCTGTTGCAGTCGGACTTCGCGCCGGTGCAGGGCTTCGTGCTGACCATGGCGGTGCTTTACGTCGCGCTCAACCTGATCATCGACATGCTCTATGGCGTGATCGATCCACGCGTGAGGGTTGATGCATGACCGAAGCCAGCCTGACGAGCGCGCCGGCCGCAAACCTTCCAGCGAAGCCGCCGACCAACTCACTTCTCCGTCATGCCATCTACGTGGTGGCGGACAATCCCGTCACCGGGTTGTCGTTCGGTCTGTTCATTCTGATCGCGCTGTGCGCTTTGGTCGGTCCCTATGTCGTTCCCTACGATCCGCTTGCGAGCGACACCTCGGCGACATTGCAGTCGCCGTCGTGGCAGCATTGGTTCGGCACCGATCTGGTCGGGCGTGATATTTTCAGTCGGGTCGTGGTCGCCACCCGTCTGGATTTCGTGATCGCGATTGCCTCGGTTGCCTTGGTGCTCGCGATCGGCGGGCTCGCCGGTATCGCCGCCGGTTTTTTCGGCGGATGGACCGACCGCATCATCGGGCGCATCTCCGATACCATCATGGCGTTTCCGCTGTTTGTGCTGGCGATGGGCATCGTCGCGGCGCTGGGCAATACCGTCACCAATATCATAATCGCGACGGCAATTATCAATTTTCCGCTTTACGTCCGCGTTGCGCGCGCCGAAGCCAATGTGCGGCGCGATGCCGGCTTCGTGCAGGCCGCGCGGCTTTCCGGCAACAGCGATATGCGGATTCTGCTGACGCATATCCTGCCCAACATCATGCCGATCATGATGGTGCAGGTGTCGCTGACGATGGGTTACGCCATCCTCAATGCCGCCGGCCTGTCGTTCATCGGGCTCGGCGTCAAGCCGCCGACGCCCGAGTGGGGAATCATGGTCGCGGAAGGTGCGACTAACATCATTTCCGGCGAATGGTGGGTGGCTTTCTTTCCCGGCGGGGCGCTGATGATTGCGGTGTTCTGCTTCAACCTGCTCGGCGATGGTCTACGTGATCTGGTCGATCCGCAGCGGAGGACTTGAACCGATGACCGCGCTGCCGCTGCTCGATGTCACCGATCTCACGGTGGAGTTCGCCACCCGGCGCGGCATCGTCAAGGCCGTGCAGCACGTCAACATCGCGGTGGCCAAGGGCGAGACGCTCGGTATCGTCGGCGAGTCAGGCTCCGGTAAATCGGTGACGTCTTACGCGGTGATGCGGATTCTCGATCGCGCGGGCAAGATCGCTGAAGGCTCGGTTCAATTCTCCGGCGTCGATGTCCGGGCGGCGACCGAAGATCAGATGCGCGACATGCGCGGCCGCGAAATGTCGATGATCTTCCAAAGCCCGCGGTTAGCGCTCAACCCGATCCGCAAGATCGGCCATCAGATCGAGGATGTGCTCTTGCAGCACGTCCAGGTCGACCGCTCGCAGGTGACGGATCGGGCAATTGCAGCGCTCGAGCAGGTCAAGATCGCCCGCCCCCGCGAGCGCTATCATGCTTATCCATTCGAACTCTCGGGGGGCATGTGTCAGCGGGTGGTGATCGCGCTGGCGCTGGCCTGCGGTCCGCGCCTGCTGATCGCCGACGAGCCCACCACCGGTCTCGACGTCACGACCCAGAAGGCGGTGATGGACCTCGTCGTCGAACTCACCAAACAGCGAAACATGTCGACCATCCTGATCACGCATGATCTGGGACTCGCGGCGGCCTATTGCGATCGTGTCGTGGTGATGGAAAAAGGGCGCGTGGTCGAAACCGCGCTCTCGGCCAATATTTTTGCCAAGCCCGAACATCCCTATACGCGCAAATTGATGCGCGCGACGCCGCGGATCGGCGTCTCCTTGCGCGATCTGTTGCCGGAGGAAGATTCTCAACCCACCCATCCTGCTTCGTCAGATTCTGTTTCAAAGACGATGGACCCCCGGGTCAAGCCCGGGGGTGACGCCAATCCGAAACCACTTCTCGTGGTCGAAAAGCTGGTGAAGGAATATCCGCGCCAGGGCGCGCCGGCGCTGCTCGCCAAATTGTTCGCGCGCAAGCCGCCGGTCGAGCCTGAGATTTTCCGCGCGGTCGACGGTATCAGCTTTACGGTCGGCCATGGCGAAAGCGTCGGCCTCGTCGGCGAATCCGGTTGCGGCAAATCCACCACTTCGATGATGGTGATGCGGCTGTTGGATCAAACGTCTGGCCGCATCATGTTCGACGGCGAGGAGATCGGCGGCATCCTGCCGAATGCCTTTGCGCGATTGCCGCAGCGCAAGAGCATCCAGATGGTGTTTCAGGACCCGACCGACAGCCTCAACCCGCGCTTTACGGCTGTGCGGGCAATCGCCGATCCGATTTTGCGGCTGGGCAACGTCAGTGGACGCGATGCGCTGCGGGCCCGCTGCGAGGAACTGGCGACGTTGGTCGGTCTACCGGTCAATCTGCTCGATCGCTTTCCACATCAATTGTCGGGTGGGCAGAAGGCCCGCGTCGGCATTGCGCGCGCGATGGCGCTCAATCCGAAACTCGTCATCCTCGACGAGCCGACCGCGGCCCTCGACGTTTCGGTGCAGGCGGTGGTCTTGAATCTGCTCCATGATCTCAAGCAGTCGCTTGGCATGAGTTATTTGTTCGTCTCGCACGATTTGAACGTGGTGCGGCTATTGTGTGACCGCGTCATTGTGATGCGGACCGGGCGAATCGTCGAGCAGGGGACCTCCGACCAGGTCTTGGGTGATCCACAAAATGCCTATACAAGGGAGTTGCTGACGGCGATCCCCCACCCACCATTACCCGTCAGTTGATGGAATTCGACGATAATGGCTGAAGATACGCTGGACGATTATATCGACGCTGCCTCCAAACTCCTGAGGCTTCCGGTCAAGGAAGCCTGGAAACCCGCCGTGCGGGCCAATCTCGAAGTCTCCATGCGGCTGGCGCGACTGGTCGACGAATTTGCTTTCTCTGACGAAGCCGAGCCCGCCAGTGTCTTCACAGCGTGACGCCATGACCGGGGCTGGAGACGGAATGTCTGCGCTCGATATTGCGCAGGCCGTTAGGGACAGGAAATTCTCGGCGCTCAGCGCCATCGAAGCAGCACTAGCGCGGATCGCCAGGCACGATTCGGTTCTGAACTCCTTTACGGACGTCACCGCGGAACGGGCGCGCGAAAAAGCGCGCGCCGTCGATGCCGCAATCGCGGCCGGGAAAAATCCGGGATCGCTTGCCGGCGTGCCCTTTGCGGTGAAGAACCTGTTCGACGTCAAGGGTCTGCCAACCCGCGCCGGATCGAAGATCAACCGCGATCTTCCCGCAGCACCGCGCGATGCCACACTCGTCGAGCGGCTGGAGGCCGCCGGCGCCGTGCTGGTCGGCGCGCTCAACATGGGCGAATACGCCTACGACTTCACCGGTGAAAACATTCACGATGGCCCGTCGCGCAACCCGCACGATCCGACGCGGATGACCGGCGGTTCCTCGGGCGGCTCGGGCAGCGCCGTCGGCGGCGCGCTGGTGCCGCTGGCGCTCGGCTCGGACACCAACGGCTCGATCCGGGTGCCGTCGTCGTTCTGTGGAATCTTTGGACTGAAGCCGACCTACGGCCGGCTCTCCCGTGCGCGTTCGTTTCCGTTCGTCTTCTCATTCGATCACGTCGGCCCGCTCGCGCGCTCGGTCGGCGACCTCGCGCTCGCTTATGACGCGATGCAGGGACCGGATGCCGGCGATGCGGCCTGCACGACACGGCCGATCCAGCCGGCATTGCCGTCGCTCGCCCAGGGAATCGGCGACCTGCGAATTGCTGTTGCCGGCGGCTATTTCCAGAAGAACGTCTTCCCGGAGGCCATCGAGGCGGTCGGGCGCGTCGCCAAGGCGCTTGGCGTCAGCCGCACGGTCGAAATTCCGGAAGCAGCGCGCGCCCGCGCCGCCGCTTACGTCATCTCGACTTGCGAGGGCGCTTCGCTTCATCTCGATCGGTTGCGTACGCGGCCGGACGATTTCGATCCCGCGGTGCGCGATCGTCTGATCGCGGGCGCAATGATTCCGGCGCCGATGGTCGACCGCGCGCAAAAATTCCGCCGCTGGTACCGTGCGCAGGTCATCGAGCTGTTCAAATCGGTCGACGTCATCCTGGCGCCGGCGACGCCTTGCGTCGCCCCGAAATTGGGGCAGGTGAATTTCCTGCTCGACGGCGTCGAACTCCCGGTGCGCGCCAATATCGGCGTCCACACCCAGCCGATCTCCTTTATCGGTTTGCCGGTGGTGGCCGTTCCGGTGCCACTGGAGCCGATGCCGATCGGCGTGCAGATCATCGCCGCGCCCTGGCGCGAGGATATTGCGCTTCGTGTGGCGGCTGCGCTGGAGCGCGAAGGGGTCGTGTCCGCGCCACGGCCAAGAGCAATTTGAGTGGGAATTTGAAAATGCAGATCGATCTTCCTGATGTCCTTGCCGAGGTGACCGCGCAATTTGCGCGATACGAGCAGGCGCTGGTGACCAACGACGTTGCGGTGCTCGATGAGTTGTTCCGCGACGACCCGCTCACGCTGCGTTATGGCGGGGGAGAAAATCTCTACGGCTATCACGAGATCATGGCGTTTCGCGCGGCGCGCCCGGCTGTCGGCCTGATGCGCCGGACCGACCGCACGGTGATCACGACCTACGGTCGCGACGCGGCGGTGGCATCGACGCTGTTTTATCGCGATTCCGCGCCCGGCAAGGTCGGACGGCAGATGCAGACATGGGTGCGGTTTACCGAGGGGTGGAGAATCGTGGCCGCGCATGTCAGCGTGATCGACGAGCCGCGGGATCAAAAAGCATGAGCCTTGACGACCTCCCAGAGCTGGCATCGCTTCGCGCCGTTCGGGAGGCCAAGGCGATCGTTCGTCGCGGCCCGCGCGCCGACAAGCTAACCCGCGCCGAAGAACTGCGCCTGCAACTGGCCGACGAGATCGTGAGCGGTGCGCTGGCGCCGGGGTCCGCACTGGATGAGACCGACATCGCGCGGCGCTTCAGCGTGTCGCGCACGCCGGTGCGCGAGGCCTTGCGGCAGCTCGCGGCCTCAGGCCTCGTCGAGGCGCGCGCCCATCGCGGCGCGGTGGTGGCGCAGCCCTCGATCGAGCGCCTGAGCGGAATGTTCGAGGCGATGGCGGAACTGGAAGCTCTGTGCGCGGGGCTGGCCGCGGAGCGGATGATGCCAGCCGAGCGCTACCGGCTGGAAGCCATCCACGAGGAATTGCGGGTGCTGAGCCATGCCGGCGATCCCGATCGTTTCCACGAAGTCAACGAGCGTTTCCACAGCTCGATCTACACCGGCTCGCAAAACGCCCATATCGCCGAAATCACGCTGGCGACGCGCAAGCGCGTGCAACCGTTCCGACGCGCCCAGTTCCGCAATCTCGGGCGGCTCGCGCAATCGCATGCCGAGCATGATCGCGTGGTGGTGGCCATCATGCGCGGTGACCGCAACGGCGCCGCCAACGCGATGCGCGCGCATATCGAGCGGGTGCACGGCGAATACGCGCTTTATGCGGTGTCGGTGTGACGACCTAAACTGTAGCAGTCGCTTTGGTCACGAAAGCGCGCCAGCCGCCAAAAGCTGAAATGTCCTTTGCGCTACCGATGTCGGCGGCTTCCACGATAAAGCCCTTGATGCCGCGGCCGTCTTTCAGTCGCACCGTGCCGATCGACAGTGGCGGCGGGATTGCGGCAACGAATTTGGCGAAGGCCGTCGCCGGCAGCGCCCAGAGTTCAATCTCGATCGATGTGCCGCCGCCCGCCTCGACGCGCAGCATTCCGGGCTTCGGTGGCGTGGTCGGAAGCGCATAGAGGCGATAGTCGGGCGCGGTCGAGGTCGCTTCCAGCAGGCGGCCGCCATGCGCCTTCAATTCGCTGTTGAGCGCCATGCCGGAAAGGTGCGCGCCGACCACGGCGATCGGGATTTCGTCGCCCGTCAGAGCGAGATCGAGATCGGCCAATGGCGGCATCGTCACGCCCTTGGCGCCCAGGGTTAGCTTCGTTTGCGCCTGGTAGACACGGCCGATGCTCGCGAGCAGCGCATCCTGGCCGGCCGGCGCGAGCAGCGTGATGCCAAAGGGAATTTCATCGGGCCGGATCGCGGACGGCAGCGCGAGACCGCAGAGATCGAGCAGGTTGACGAAGTTGGTGTAGGTCCCAAGCCGTGAGTTGAGTTCGATCGGGTTGGCCAGCACTTGCGCGGTCGAATAGGCGGTCGGCGCGGTCGGCAGCACCAGCGCGTCGATATCGGCGAAGGCATGCTCGGCCGTGCGCCGCAACGACTGCAGCCGGTAGAGCGCGGCAAAGGTGTCCGCAGCCGAGAGCCGGCTGCCGGCAATCGTGATCTCGCGGGTGACGGGATGGATGGCGTCGGGCGATGACGCCAGCATGTTGCGGATCACGAGATAACGTTCCGCGACCCATGGACCTTCATAGAGCAGCCGCGCGGTTTCGTAGAGCGGCTCGAGATCGAAGTTGACGAGCGTGGCGCCCAACGCGCGCCATTTCTCCAGTGCCGCCGCGTAGGCCGCCTCCTGTTTCTTGTCGCCGAAGAAGATGAGTTGCCCGTCGCGTGGCACGCCGAGTCGTAAGCCTGTTGGAAACGGGCTCAGTCTCGATAATGTTCGGGCGCGCGAAAACGGATCTGACCTGTCGGGGCCGGCCATGGCGTCAAGCGCGGTCACGGCATCGTCGACGGTGAGCGAGAACACCGAGACGCAATCGAGCGTGCGGCAGGCCGGCACCACGCCCGCGGTCGGAATGAGACCAAGGCTCGGCTTCAATCCGACGATATTGTTGAGCATCGCCGGTACGCGTCCGCTTCCGGCGGTATCGGTGCCGAGCGACAGCGGCACCAGTCCGGCCGAAACAGCCACCGCTGATCCCGAGCTTGATCCGCCCGGAATGAGATCGGCGCGCATCGGATTGGTCGGAATGCCGTAGGGCGAACGAACGCCGACGAGGCCGGTCGCGAACTGGTCGAGATTGGTCTTGCCAATGATGATGGCGCCCGCCCGGCGCAGCCGTGCGACCGCGATGGCATCGCCGGTCGGTGTGTAGGAATAGGCCGGGCAGGCGGCCGTGGTCGGCAACCCCGCCACATCGATATTGTCCTTCACCGCCACCGGAATGCCGTAGAGCGGCAGCGCGCTCGCGTCTTTGTTGGCGGCAAGCGCTTCGGCTTCCGCAATCGCACCCTTTTCGTCGCGCAAGGAAATGAAGATGGCGGGATCGTTGTGCTCGCGGATGCGCTTGAAACTGCGCGCGACGGTTTGCGCAGGCGACTGCTGGCCGGCGCGATGCGCCGCGACAATGGCGGCAACGGTCTCGCTCACGCGCCACCTCGATCCGCGAGAAGGCCATCCCGCGCGCGCGTCGATTGATTCCTGAAAGGTGAGGGCGCCATATCCGATGATACTCTGGAGGTGCGGGAATTTTTCATTTTTTGAAGCAAGCGGTGTGCCATTGTGTACATCGGTTGGGTCGGGCTTGTTTGGCAGGATGGTCCAGTATTATCAACTGGTTGGGCGGAATTTTGCGCGGCCACGCGCTGTTCTTTCGCATGATCCTTGCCGATTTCGCGGGCAGGTCCAACGTCGCCCTCTTCAGCGCGCTACCTTGCTCGAACCCTGCGTAATCAGCCGTGCGGCGCGCTGGTCGCGGGCGTAAACCCAGAGCCAGCTAATGGCAACGCTGAGTCGGTTGCGCAAGCCGATCAGGAAGTAGATGTGGGCGATGCCCCAGATCCACCAGGCAATCGTGCCGCGCAGCTTGATCGCGCCGAAATCGATCACCGCCTTGCGCTTGCCGATCTGTGCGAGACTGCCGGCATGGCTGTAACGAAACGGCGTGGGCGTTTTGCCTGAAAGCCGCGCTCTTATCGATTCGGCGACATGGCGGCCCTGTTGCTTGGCGGCGGGCGCGATTCCCGGCACCGGGTTTCCCTTCTGATCCGCGATCGTGACGGTGTCGCCCACCGCGAAAATATCGGGATGATCGGGCACGCTGAGATCCGGCTTGACCTCCAGGCGGCCGGCGCGGTCGGCGGCTGCATGCAGCCATTCGGCGGCGGGCGAGGCGCGAACGCCGGCGGCCCAGATCAATGTCCGCGCCTGCAAATGCTTGCCGCCATAGACGACGCCGTCGGCGGAGCATTCGGTGACGGCCTGTCCGAGCACGACTTCGACGCCAGTGCTCTCCAGCGAGGCTTGCGCGTAGGCCGAGAGATCGTCGGCAAAGCCCGCCAGCACGCGGGGCCCTGCCTCGATCAGCACCACGCGCGCCTGATGGGTGTCGATGTTGCGAAAATCAGGCGGCAGCGTGTCTTGCGCCAGTTCGGCGATGGTGCCGGCAAGTTCGACGCCGGTCGGGCCGGCGCCGACGATGACAAAGGTCAGAAGTGCGGCGCGTTTTTCCGGATCGCTTTCACGTTCGGCGCGCTCGAAGGCGACCAGGATTCGTCGCCGCAGCGTGGTGGCGTCTTCGAGTGTCTTCAACCCGGGCGCAAACGGCTCCCATTCGTCGTGGCCGAAATAGGCATGGCGTGCACCGGTCGCCAGCACCAGCGTGTCGTAGGGGAGCGTATCGCCGTCGTCGAGCAGCACGCGTTTGTTGTCGGCGTCGACGCCGCTGACGGTGGCGAACAAGGTGGTGATGTCGCTTCGGTCGCGCATCAGATGGCGGATCGGCCATGCGATTTCAGAGGTGGCGAGCGAGGCGGTCGCGACCTGGTACAATAGCGGCTGAAACAGATGGTGGTTGCGGCGGTCGACCAGCGTGATCTCGACCGGCGCGCCCTTTAGCCGCAGCGCGCATTCAAGCCCGCCGAAGCCGGCGCCGACGATCACCACGCGATGCGTGGATTTTGGGGCGGATTTCGGATCAGGCACGGCAGATGTCATGGCGCCCTCAAGTTTCGAACGGCTTCCTCTGCTGGTGTAAGCGTTCAGCCGTCGCACTCAAGACCAGTTTGCCAATGGGCTCATAACGAAAGCCGATTATTTCCGGGCGAAGAGGAAATCCGGGAGGGCGCTAACCGGCACTATAATTCTTGCCACGCCAACCCGCCGCGAACTATGGTGCATGGGTCTAGAGCATGATCCGAAGGTAGTAGCGGTCCGATTCTGACATTTGCATCCCCTTGCGGCAGGCACTTTTGCGAATGTCAGAATCAAAAGGACCGCTACCAACTATCTAATTCTAGTGGAGCCTTGGATTTGACATTCGCTTTACGAGATCGCTGCGAATGGGTAGCGAATGTCAAATCCGCTCCACTAGGAGCGAGCCGTCGGTTCGCGCTTGCTGCGGGCCAGCCATTTCGAGCACAAAAAACCGTTCGGAGGCTGCGAGGCCTCCGCAAGCGGCGCCAGGGTTGGTGGGCGGCGAAAGCCAACGAGGAATCGAGGAGGGAGACGACAATGAGAACGGCATTTTGGCTCGCAGGCGCCACCGTGCTGGCCCTGGCTCAGCCAGCGGCTGCGGCGGATACGATCAAGATCGGTTTTGTCTCCACGTTCAGCGGGCCGACGGCCGTGATCGGCAACGACATGCGCAACTCGTTCGAACTCGCGCTCGACCATCTCGGCCGCAAGATGGGCGGCAAGCCGGTCGAAGTGATTTACGAGGACGACCAGCAGAAGCCGGATGTCGGCAAACAGAAGACCGAGAAACTGGTTCAGTCCGACCATGTCGATTTCATCGCCGGCTATATCTGGTCGAACGTGCTGCTCGCCTCGTTGAAGACCGTGGTGGATTCGCAGACCTTCCTGATCTCGGCCAATGCCGGCCCCTCGCAACTCGCTGGCGAATTGTGCTCGCCTTATGTGTTCTCGACCTCGTGGCAAAACGACCAGACGCCGGCGGCGATGGGCCTCTACATGAACCAGAAGGGCGTCAAATCGGTATTCCTGATCGGTCCGAATTATGCGGCGGGCAAGGACATGCTGGCCGGCGTCAAGAGCACCTTCAAGGGCGAGGTGCTGGGCGAGGAATATACGGTGTGGCCGAGCCAGCTCGATTTCTCGGCTGAACTGAGCAAGGCGCGCAATTCGAAAGCGGAATCGATCTTCGTGTTTTATCCGGGCGCAGCCGGCGTGCAATTCCTCAATCAATATGTGCAGGCCGGTATCAAGCAGCAGATCCCGCTCTATACCGCGTTCACCGTCGACGAATTATCGTTGCCGCTGCAAAAGGACAATGCGATCGGCATCCCCGGCGCGCAGGAGTGGGTCAACGATCTGCCGAACGAGCAGAACAAGAAGTTCGTCGAGGACTACCGCAAGAAATATGCGCCGTTGCGCCCTACTTATTACGGCGCGCAGGCCTATGACGCTGCGCAGCTCATCAACAGCGCGGTCGTCGCGGTCAAGGGCGATACTTCCAAGAAGGACGCGATGAAGGCGGAGATGGAGAAAGCCAACTTCAAATCGCTGCGGGGCTCCTTCAAATACGGCAACAACCACATTCCAATCCAGAATTTCTATCTGCAGGATGTGGTGAAGGATGCTGACGGCTCGCTCTCGCTCAAGACCGTCGCCACCATCGTCAAGGACAACCAGGATAACTTCCACGACAAGTGCCCGATGAAATAGCCCGGGAACTTGCTTTAAGTTTAAAATATCTGATAGATGGTGGTGGCGATCTCGCTGAGACTGAGGACGAACTTCGGCAAGTGAGCACTCGGAGCGGATCCACATGAGAACGGCATTTTTGCTCGCGGGTGCGCTGGCGATAGCCTTCGGCCAGTCCGCGATTGCGGCCGACACGATCAAGATTGGATTTATCGAGACCTTCAGCGGTCCGACTGCGCCGATCGGCATCGACGCGCGCAACGCATTTGAACTTGCTCTTGATCACATCGGCCGCAAGATGGCCGGCAAGACGGTCGAGGTGATCTATGAGGACGACCAGCAAAAGCCGGATGTCGGCAAGCAGAAGACCGAAAAGCTGATCGAGTCCGATCACGTGGATTTCCTCGTCGGCTATAACTGGTCGAACGTCTTGCTGGCTTCGCTCAAGCCCGCGGTCGATTCCAAGACATTCCTGATCGCCATCAATGCCGGGCCGTCGCAGCTCGCCGGCGAACTGTGTTCGCCTTACGTGTTCTCAACGTCATGGCAGAACGACCAGACGCCTGCGGCGATGGGCCTCTACATGAATCAGAAGGGTATAAAATCGGTATTCCTGATTGCACCGAACTATGCGGCCGGAAAGGACCGCCTGGGTGGCTTCAAGAGCACGTTCAAGGGCACGGTGCTGGGCGAAGAATATACGGTGTGGCCGACCCAGCTCGACTTCTCGGCCGAACTCGCCAAAGCACGCGCCTCGAAAGCGGAATCGATGTTCGTGTTCTTCCCGGGTGCTGCCGGCGTGCAGTTCCTCAATCAATATGTGCAAGCCGGCATGAGGGGGCAGATTCCGCTCTATACGGACAGCATGGTCGACGAATTGTCGTTGCCGTTGCAGAAGGAGAATGCGCTCGGCATTCTTGGTGTGCAGCAATGGGTGAACGATCTGCCCAACGAGGAGAACAGGCGGTTTGTCGCCGACTATCGCAAGAAATATCCGGGCTTGCGTCCGACGTTCTATGGCTCGCAGGCTTACGACGCCGTACCGTTGATCAATAGCGCCATCGTCGCGGTCAAAGGCGATCTGAGCAAGAAAGACGAGATGAGGGCGGCGATGGAAAAAGCCGACTTCAAATCGGTACGCGGCGCCTTCAAATTTGGCAACAACCACATTCCGATTCAGGATTTCTATTTGCAGGACGTGGTGAGGGACGCCGACGGCACGTTGTCACTGAAGACGGTCGTCGCCGTCGTCAAGGACGATCAGGACCGCTTTCACGACAAGTGCCCGATGAAATGAGCATGAATTTTGCTTGGGAAGTGCGGCAGCGCTAAAACGCTGCCGCATTTTCTTAAATGCCCCTCCAGGGGGAGGGTGAGGATCGGCCGATTGGGGGCCGAAAAAACGGGGGGTGTCTCGAACAAACATGCTGCTGGTCGTCGAACAATTCCTGAACGGGCTGCAATTCGGCCTCCTGCTGTTCCTGCTGGCGGCCGGCTTGACGCTCGTGTTCGGGATCATGGACCTCGTCAACCTCGCCCATGGCTCGCTCTACATGATGGGCGCCTATTTCGCGGCGACCTTCGTGGCCTGGAGCGGGAGTTTCGTTTTCGGCATCGTGCTGGCGCTCGGCGCCACGCTGCTGCTCGGAATTGTTCTTGAGATCGTCGCGTTGCGGCATCTATATGGCCGCGATCATCTCGATCACGTGCTCGCAACCTTCGGGCTGATCTTGTTCTTCAACGATCTGGTGCGCCTGGTCTGGGGCCCCGCCGGCCTGGCGCTGCCGCTGCCCGCCTGGCTCACCGTGCCGGTGCAGATCGTGCCCGGCGTGTTCTATCCCGCCTACAGGCTCGCGATTATCGTCGTCGCGCTCGCCGTCGCGCTGATGCTCTATCTCGTGGTGATGCGCACCCGCATCGGCATGCTGATCCGCGCCGGCGCGTCCAATCGCGAGATGATCGGTGCGCTCGGCATCAACATCAAGCTGCTTTATACGTTGGTGTTCGGATTGGGCGCGGCGCTCGCCGGCCTTGCCGGGCTGATGCAGGCGCCGATCCTGACCGTGCAGATCGGAATGGGCGAGAACATCCTCATCCTTGCCTTTGTCGTCATCGTCATCGGCGGCATCGGTTCGATCCGCGGCGCGTTCGTCGCAGCTATCCTGGTCGGGATGATTGACACGCTCGGCCGCGCCTTCCTGCCTGACCTGCTCCGGCGGATCCTCAGTTCAGCGGCGGCTTCGACCGCAGCGCCCGCGCTGTCCTCGATGTTGATCTACCTGTTGATGGCGATCGTGCTGGTAGCAAGGCCGGAGGGGCTGTTTCCGGCCAACCGTCGATGACCTCTTCGTTCAATCTACGCAACGCGGTGGCGGCGATCGTCGTCGTTGGCCTTTTGCTGCTGCCGCTGTTCTCGCAGGCAACCGGCAATGTCTTCGTGCTGACGTTGTTTACGCGCATCGTGATCTTTGCGCTCGCCGCCGTCAGCCTCAATCTCATCATGGGCTATGGCGGGATGATGAGTTTCGGCCACGCCGCCTATCTCGGCATCGGCGGCTATGCGGTCGGTATTCTCGCCGCGGAAGGCTTCGGCTCCGGCTTTATCCAGTGGCCGGTCGCGCTGCTCGCCTCAGCCCTGTTCGCGCTCGTGATCGGCGCATTATCCCTGCGCACGCGCGGCGTCTATTTCATCATGATCACGCTCGCCTTCGCGCAGATGGCCTATTACGTCGCTTCCGGCCTGTCGCGCTACGGCGGCGACGACGGGCTGACGATTTATAAGCGCAGCACGTTCGGCGGCCTCATCAATCTGTCGAACCGCGTCCAGTTCTATTACCTCTGCCTGTTTTGCCTGCTCGGCGGCGTCTTTCTGGTCTGGCGCATCGTCAATTCGCGCTTCGGGCTCGTGGTGCAGGGCCTGCGATCGAACGAACAGCGCATGCAGGCGATCGGATTTCCGGCGACGAGATATCAGCTGGTTTGCTTCGTGATTGCCGGCACGATGTGCGGCCTCGCCGGCGCGCTGCTGGCGAACAACACGGATTTCATCAGCCCGGCCGTGATGTACTGGACCCGCTCCGGCGATCTCATGGTGATGGTCATCCTCGGCGGCATGGGATCGCTGTTCGGCCCGGTCGTCGGCGCCATCGTCTATCTCGTGCTCGAAGAATTCCTGTCGCAGGTCACTGAATATTGGGCGATGATCATGGGGCCGCTGCTGCTTCTGATCGTGCTGTTCGGGCGCGGCGGCATTATGGGGCTGGTCGGGAGGTTTTCCCGTGGCTGAACCGTTGCTTCGCATCGAAAATCTCGTGCGTCGATTCGGCGGCATCGTCGCGACCGACAACCTCTCGCTCGATATCGCACGCGGCGAACTGCACGCGATCATCGGGCCGAACGGCGCCGGCAAGACCACGCTGATCAGCCAGTTGATCGGCCAGTTGCGCCCGACCGCCGGCACCATTCGTTTCGGCGGCCAGGACGTCACGCATCTGCCCGCATGGAAACGCAGCCGGCTTGGGCTGGCGCGCTCGTTCCAGATCACCTCGCTGCTGCCAAACTTCACCGCAGCCGACAATGTCGCGCTGGCGGCTCAGGCCCGCGACGGCCATTCGTTCCGCTTCTTCGGCAATGCGCGCCAGGAAAAGCAACTTCGGGCCGCTGCCCATGCGGCGCTCGATCGGGTTGGGCTTCTTGGCCGCGCAGACGTCGTGGTTTCCAGGCTGAGCCATGGCGAGCAGCGCGAACTCGAACTGGCGGTTGCGCTCGCGACCAAACCGCAACTGCTGTTGCTGGACGAGCCGATGGCAGGCCTCGGGGTAACTGAATCGGCTCGCATGGTGAAGCTGCTCGCCGAACTCCGGCAGGAAGTCACGATCGTCCTGGTCGAACACGACATGAACGCAGTGTTCGTGCTCGCCGACCGGATCACGGTGCTGGTCTACGGGCGCGTGATCGCGTCCGACGTGCCGGCGGCGATCCGCACCAACGAGGAGGTCAAGCGCGCCTATCTCGGCGACCAGCATGTGGTGACCGCCCATGACTAAGGAAACGTCGGCTGATACGTCGCCGCTGCTCGAAGTCGAGGGTCTGGAGACCTGTTATGGCCTGAGCCAGGTGCTGTTCGGCCTGTCGCTGTCGATCCATAGCGGCGAGATGGTTGCCCTGATGGGCCGTAACGGCATGGGCAAGACTACGACCGTCCGCTCGATCCTGGGGCTGACGCCGCCGCGCGCCGGCGCGGTTCGCTTCTCTGGTCGGGAGGTGCGGGGGATGGCGGCGTTCCGTATCGCGCAACTCGGCATCGGTCTCGTTCCCGAAGGCCGCCAGATTTTCCCGAATCTGACCGTGCGTGAAAATCTCGTCGCGGCGTCCGCCAACCGTCTCGGTGCCAGCGATCCCTGGACGCTGGACAAAATTCACGCGCTGTTCCCGCGGCTCGCCGAGCGCAGCAATAATATGGGCAATCAACTTTCCGGCGGCGAGCAGCAGATGCTGGCGATCGGGCGTGCGCTGATGACCAACCCGCGGCTGTTGATCCTCGATGAGGCGACGGAAGGACTGGCGCCGCTGATCCGTGAGGAAATCTGGAATTGCCTGTCGATGCTGAAAGCGCGCGGCCAGTCCGTGCTCGTGATCGACAAGAATGTAGAGAATCTCGCCCGCATCGCGGATCGTCATTACATCATCGAGCGCGGCCGCAGCGTTTGGAGCGGCACCTCTGGGCAGCTGATCGCCGAGCCGGATCTGCAACACCGGTATCTCGGCATATAAGCCGCGCGCCTTGATTGCCGCTGCGGCGTCAAGATTTTTTCGTGAGAAAAGACTTCTTCCGCGCGCGGCGGATAAAGCATTCCGTTGTCGCTTGATCGCCGATCGCAACCGGCTTTAACCCCGATTTGACAGCGTATTTTTCGCCGATCTTGATACGCCCGATTCCAAATCTGGTTCGGGGGTACTATGAGTTCGGAAATCGGCGGTAACACCGCAACCTCGCGTCTGCGCGCCTCAGCGAAATACGCTTTATCCATTTTCATTGCTTCAAGCATGATCTGCTCCGTGAGCGGAAGCGCGCGTGCGGACGATAGCGCCACGCTGCAGAAGCTCGAGGCCCATCTCCAGCAATTGGAGGAACGGCACGAAAACGAGATCAAGGCATTGCAGGCCGAGATCAAGCGGCTGCGCAAGGAGAAGCCGGCCACGACGACCGTAGCCGCAAGGCGGCCACCTACAACGGAACCGCCGCCATCCTCGATCTTGCCGCCGGGCCTGCCGCCGCCGGCGACGCCGGCCAAGGTGCTGATGACCTATGACCGCGGCTATCATTTCGGCTTCTCGGATGCGACCGGTGAAAACACCGTCGAGCTGTTCGGACGTCTTCAGCTCGATACCGGAGGCTATACCAACTACAATCCCGGGCCGGAGACGCTCGACCGCAAGGGACTGTCCGACGGCGTCGACCTGCGACGCGCCCGCATCGGTGTCATCGGCACGTTCATGAGCGACTGGCACTACGCCTTCGTCTACGATTTCGGCAATTCGTCGGACTCAAGCAACATCGACAATGCGCTGGCCAGCGCCAACGCGAGCACCAGCCCGACGACCAGCAACAGCTTTCTGTCGGGCGTCGAAAACGCGTTCATCACCTACAACGGCTTCTACAGCCACGGCCAGCAATTCCCGGTCGCGTTCGATTTCGGCATCATGGACGTGCCGTGGACGCTGGAGGAAGCGACGAGTTCGAACGATCTGATGTTTATGGAGCGTTCGAGCGCGCAGGTCATCGCCACGACGTTTGGCGGCGGCGATTTCAGATCGGCGATCGACGTGCGTTCCAACAATGATCGGTACTGGCTGGGTCTTTACCTGACTGGTCCCAATGCCGGCGCACTGCATACCGCCGGCGCTTCCTGCAACACCGGCACGACTGCAGTGACAGCTGGAACGCCTTGCGTCACCAGCGCGCAGATGACCGGCGCAGGCCCGCAACTCGCCTTCCTTGCCCGCGGCGCCTACCAGGTGATCGCGGAAAAGGATACGACGTTCCACATCGGCTTCAACTATGCCAATCTGTTCGATCCGAGCACCGGCGCCAATCTCCAGGCGATTTCGTTGTCCGACCGGCCCGAGCTTCGCGTCGATCCGACCTCGTTCCTGGCGACGGGAAATATTCCGGCGAGCGGCGGCCAGGTGTTCGGTGTCGAAGTCGCGGGCTCCTACAAGAACTTCTTCGCGCAAGGCGAATACTATCACTACACCATCGATACGCGCGCGGGCGTGCCGACGATGCCCGGCAACCTGCAAGGCGGCGTCAGCGGTCCCACACTCAATTTCGACGGCGGATATCTGCAGGCGAGCTACAGCATCGGCGGTGTCAGGCATTACGATCCGACACGCGGCGCCTATACCGGCGTGATTCCGGAATCGCCGCTGGTGTGGGGGACCCCCGGCTGGGGCGCGCTCGAACTGGCGACACGCTTTACGGTCATCAACCTCAACAGTCCGTATCTGACGACCGCGGTGCTCGGGCCGGCCTATTCCGCTCCGGGTGTCTTCACCGGCGGCACCACCACCTATGGCGGCGGCAAGGAGACGAGTTACGGCGTCGGCCTCAACTGGTATCCGAACCTCAACATGAAATTCATGCTCGATTACGAACATGTCGTGGTCGACAACCCGCAATTCTTCGCTGGGCCAAACTATCGCGGCGCTACCATCGACTGGGTCGGGGCGCGGACGCAGTTGGTGTTCTGAGATTCGAAAGGCCTCCGTATTATCCCTCCCCTGCGAGCGTGAGCGAGTCGCGGGGAGGGAAGGCCGGAACGCAGCGAAGGCCAGGGCGGGGGCTCTTTGTGACGATCCCCCACCCTGACGCTCATTTCACTCGCGCGTCGACCCTCCCCACAAGGGGGGAGGGATAAGAAGGCAAGCGCTCCTTTCAAAACATCTCGAAATATTCCCGCTGCTCCCAGTCCGAGACCTCGGCCTGGAAGCGCTCGAGTTCCGCGTTCTTGATGTGGAGATAATAATCGACAAAGCCCGCGCTGAGTTTTTCGCGAAAGAAGCTATCGGCCTTCAGCGCGTCCAGCGCCTCGCGCAGGGTCTTCGGTAGTGCGGGCGCTTGCGTCTCGTAGGGCGTGTCGGCCGGCGGCGGCGGCTCGACTGCGCGATCGATGCCGTCGAGGCCTGCAAGAATTTGCGAGGCCATGTAGAGATAAGGATTGGCGGCGGGTTCGCCGACGCGGTTTTCCAGGCGCGTCGCCGGATCGTTCACACCACCGAGCACGCGTACCATCACGCCTCGGTTGTCGCGGCCCCAGATCGCGCGATCGGGCGCCAGCGAATAGGCGCGGTAGCGTTTGTAGCCGTTGATCGTTGGCGTGGCGAATACTGCCGAGACGCGCGCGTGCTGCAGGAGGCCCGCGAGATAATGACGGCCGAGCGGGCTTAAGCCCGCATCGCTCTCCTTCGCCATGAAGAGATTCTCGCCGCTGTCGCGCGAGACGATCGACTGATGCAAATGCCAGCCGGATGCGAACACGTTGGGCAGCTTCGGCCGGCACATGAAGGTGGCGTGGTAGCCGTGCCGCTGCGCAATCTGCTTCACGGCGCTGCGAAACAGCACCATGTTGTCGGCGGGCTCAAGTCCTTTTCTTGGAGCAAAGGTGAATTCGCACTGGCTGGGACCGAATTCGACTTCGACCGAGCGCAGTGGAAGACCGAGCGCCAGAACATCGCGCCGGATGATGTCGAGCACCGGCGCCATCTGGTCGTAGCGCTGCTCGGTCAGGTATTGGTAGCCGTGCGAGAGCAAACTGACTTCCGGCGGCTGTCCGGGCTGGCCGGCGTCTTCGGGCGCCATCTTCGGGTCTTCGAGCTTGAAGATATGAAACTCGACCTCAAGACCGGCGACGAAATCAAGGCCGCGTTGTCCGAGTTGGTCCAGCACTTTGCGAAACAGATGCCTCGTCGCAAACGGCACCGCGCGGCCGTCGGCGAAATACACATCGCATAATAGCCAGCCGGTCCCGGGCGCCCAGGGCAGCACGCGAAAGCTAGTGGGGTCGGCCACCATCAGCACATCAGCGGCGCCCTCCATCTCCGGCATGCCGAAGCCGCCGCCAGAGGTGAATATAGGGAATACCGTGCGGTGCGCGGTATCCTTGGCAAACATCGTGGTGGTGATGGTGCAGCCGCTTTCGAGCGACGCGAGCGCCTCGCTTGCGACCAGCGTCTTGCCGCGGAGGATGCCGTGCTGATCGGGAAACGACAGGCGGATGGTTTCGAGTTTCTGTTCCTCGACGACGCGGCGAAGGCGGCTCGCCGCCTCTTTCTGCTCGTTCGTCCAAAGACCGTGACGCTCAACGAAGGTCACGCGTCACCTCCGATCTCCGCTCGTCATGCGCAGGTTTGACCCGCGCATCCATCTTCTTACAACGATGGATTGCCGGGTCGAGCCCGGCAATGACGGAGTAAAGAGGCCGGCAAAGGCCCATACTCACACCACCCTCAGATGCGACGCCTTGTCCGCGATCTCCTCCGGCACGGCTGCGGCCCAGGGCGCGCCACGGCGGCGCTTGACGTCGACTTCCATCCAGAACGTTTCCCAGCCGCGCGTCGGGCCGATGCCGTCCATGGTCGCCGGCCCCTGAATGCTTCTCGCATGGGCGGCATCAAGGAACATGAAAGGTGTCTGCCCCTTGGTCGCCTTCTCAATCTCCTGACGCAACAGGCGGCGGTACTGCACGATCGCCTTGTCGGCGGTGCCGAGATGCTCGCGGGTGCGATCCTGGATCGGCCCCATCGATTCCACTGCCCACTGGTCGTGCACGTTGATGTCGGTTCCCATGCCGGTATAGGTCGCAGTCTCCTGTTCGTGCGGATCGAAGCCGTAGTCGTTTGACTTGTTCTTGCGCGATTTGTAATCCGGCAGTTCGTAGAGTTCGAGGCGCTGCTCGCGCATCTTTGGCTTGTCGACCGTCGCCGAATAGGACGTGAAAATCGCATACCAGTAGCAATTCTCGTCATCGACCGGCACATGCCACTGCGTGATCGTCATTTCCGTGCTCATGGGGATGACGAAGGCGTGCGGAAACAACTGATTGGTAACGCGCACATGCGTGCGTTCCTGGTCGATCTCGCGCAGTGCGATCAGGCGAAAGCCATATTCGGTCTGTTCGACATTGATGATCGGGCGATCATATTCGCGCAGGATCTTGGTCATCGGCAACTCGCTGCCGGCGGACGCGCCGCGGAATTGACGGCCATAGGCGGCGGAAGTGTCTTCATCCTCGAAGAAGCGATGCAGGAATGAGGCATGCGAGGGATCGATGCCGACCTCGAGCGCCTGCAGCCAGTTGCAGTTGATGTGGCCCTTGAAGGCGAAGGTGTGGCTGCCGGGCGCGACGAAGCAGTCGATCTCGGGGAAGGCCGGAGGTTCGCCCTCGCCCAAATAAGCCCAGAGAATGCCGCCCTTCTCCACGACCGGATAAGCCCGCTGCTTGATGCCCTGGCAGAGCTTGGAATTCGCAGGTTCAGCCGGCGTCTCCAGGCATTGGCCGGCCGCATCGAACAGCCAGCCGTGGAAGGCGCAGCGCAAGCCGCCATGTTCCAACCGGCCGAAAGCGAGATCAGCACCGCGATGCGCGCAGTGACGCTCGATCAGGCCATAGCGTCCTTCTTCGCCGCGAAACAGCACCAGGTCTTCGCCGAGCAGTTTCACCGGGCGCACCGGCCGTGCGCTATCGAGTTCGTCAACGAGCGCTGCCGGCTGCCAGTACATTCGCATCAGCTTCCCGCAAGGGTCTTTCGGCCCGGTGCGGGTGATCAGGTCATTCTGTTCCTGGCTCATCATGGCGCGTTACCTCATCCTAAAAAGGCTTGCGGTGGAAGGCAGTCGCAGCTAAGTTTGTTCGTCTATTGAACATTTGTTCAATTATCGTAACACGGGCGATGAACTTCGAAAAGCCCCTCATGGTCAAGCCCAAGCGAACCGGCGGCGAGCCGCGCGCCACCGACTTTGTCGAGAGCCTCGATCGGGGCTTGCGGCTGTTGCAGGCGTTCGGCACGCGGCCTGCGTCGATGACGCTGAGTGAAATCGCAAACCTAAGCGGCCTGCCGCGCGCCACGGCGCGGCGCATTCTTCTGACGCTTGCCCACGGCGGCTACGTCTCCAGCGATGGCAAGTTGTTTGCGCCGACGCCGCACGTGCTGACGCTCGCAGGTAGCTACTTGCGCTCGAACCAGATCGTGGCGGTGCTGCAACCGGTGCTGGATGAGATCGCGGCAGCGGCGCAGGAGATCAGTTCGCTTGCGGTGCTCGACGGCGACGATGCGGTGTTCATTGCACGCGGCAGCCCGACGCGAATGTTCTCGGGCGGCGTCGATATCGGCTATCGCTTGCCCGCCTTCTGCACGGCGGTCGGTCGCGTCCTGCTCGGCCGGCTCACTGATGCCGAGTTGAAGACGAAGCTGGGCGCGATGAAACGCGAGGCCTTGACGCCGCAAACACTGACCGATCCGAAGCGGTTGCTGGCCGCGATCATTGCGGATCGCGCACGCGGCTACTCCCTGGTCGATCGCGAAGCCGAGCCGCATTTTCGTTCCATCGCCGTACCCGTGAAGCGTTACGACGGCACTATCGCTGCGGCGATCAATATCGGCGCGCATGTCGATCGCATCTCGACCGACGAGATGAACAAACGCTTCCTGCCGCTATTGCGGGAAAATGCGGAGAAAGTGACGGCCAAGTTACTGTGAGGGACAGGCTGATGGTCAGTCAGCGCGCCGCGCTGCGCGCTTCGTTCTGCAATACCGGCGCCACCGCATCGACTAACGTTGCGGCCGCAGCATCCACGCTGAGGCCTGCGGTATCGACTACCGCGGAAGCGCGTGCATAGAGCGGCTCGCGGCTCACCAGAATGTTGCGCAACTCCGCCATCGCCGAGCGGTCGTCGGCCATCGGGCGCAGATCGCCCTGCTTGCGGACGCGGGCCATGTGTTCTTCCGGTTCGGCCTTCAGCCAGATCGTATAGAACGACGAGAGAATAAGATCGAAGGTCACGGGTTCGGAAACAATGCCGCCACCGGTCGCCAGCACCGTCAGTTCTTTGCGCGCCAGCAGTTGCGTCAGCGCCGCCTGTTCCATCCGGCGAAAGCCTTCCTGGCCGTAAAGCGCGATGATCTCGGCGACCGAGAGGCCATTTTGCGCCTCGATCTCCTTGTTGAGTTCGACGAAATTCCAGCCGATCTTTTTCGCCAGCAGTTTGCCGAGCGTCGACTTGCCGGCGCCCCGCAATCCGATCAGCGCAATGCCGGCAAACGATTTCAGCCGCTGCGTCGATGCATTCTGACCGGCGAGAACGTCCTTGGCCTGCGCGACCTGCGCCGGCGAGGCTTTTCGCAGTAGATCGCGGATCACTGCCCAGTCCGGCGACGGCTCGGCCGCCGGAATCAGATCCTCCAGATGCGCGCCCATCGCGTTCGATACCCGCCTGAGCAGCACGATCGAGACGTTGCCGCGGCCAGCTTCTAGCTGCGCGATATAGCGCTCGGAGATGCCGGAAACCTTCGCCAGCACTTTTCGCGACATGCCGCGCAGCGCACGCATGGTGCGCACACGCTGCCCAAGCTGCTCGAGAAAGGTGGTTTCGGGATCGCTGGTCTGGGTCATCATTCCCGGTGCGAATGCGGCGCGGCGACAGGAAACATAATGCCGCAAAGGATTGACAGCAAGCGTACACAGTGCCTTTCTATGCATTATAATTCTAAAAAAGCCGGAGCGGGGGCGTCGTGACACGTCTTTGCCTGACGTGAGGGGACTTCAAGGGAATCGGCATGAGCGAGATATCAGGCGCTTACAATGCGGTGACCTATCTGCTCGACCGCAACATCGATGAAGGCCGGGCGGACAAGCTCGCCTATACCGACACCGTTTCCGAGCTGACCTATCGCGAGCTGCAACGGCAAAGCTGCCGTGTCGCCAATCTCCTGCGCCGGCTTGGCGTCCGCCGCGAAGAGCGGGTGGCGATGATCATGCTCGACACCGTGGATTTCCCGGCGGTGTTTCTCGGCGCCATGCGCGCCGGCATCGTGCCGGTTCCGCTCAATACGCTTTTGACCGCGGATCAATATGCCTATGTGCTCGCCGACTGCCGAGCGCGGGTACTGTTTGTTTCCGAAGCGCTGTATCCGGTCGTGAAAGACATTGTGGGGCGGATGGGCGATCTCGACTGCGTCGTCGTCTCCGGCAAAAATGCATTCGGGCATAAGTTGCTGTCCGAAGAGCTCAAAGGCGAAAGCGACACGTTCACGACTGCCGCGACCCATCCCGACGAGCCCGCCTTCTGGCTTTATTCGTCGGGTTCGACCGGCATGCCCAAGGGAGTGCGGCATCTGCACGCCAATCTGGCCGCTACCGCGGAGACCTACGCCAGGCAGGTGCTGGGAATCCGCGAGGACGATGTGTGTCTGTCGGCAGCGAAATTGTTTTTCGCCTATGGCCTCGGCAACGCGCTGACCTTTCCGATGTCGGTCGGGGCTACCACCGTCCTTAATCCGGAGCGACCGACGCCGGCGGCAATGTTTGCGCTGATGAACAAATATCACCCCAGCATTTTTTACGGCGTGCCGACGCTGTTCGCCGCGATGCTGAATGACGAATCTCTCAGGGCGCACGGCGGCGGGGAGCGCTTGCGGGTCTGCACGTCGGCGGGCGAGGCGTTGCCGGAGTCGGTGGGCAACGCCTGGAAGGCGCGTTTCGGTGTCGACATTCTCGACGGCGTCGGCTCGACCGAACTGCTGCACATCTTTCTGTCGAATGCGCCCGGCGACATAAGATACGGCTCTTCCGGCCGCCCCGTGCCCGGTTACAAGGTGCGGCTCGTCAACGAGTCTGGCGTGGATGTACCGGACGGTGAAGTCGGCGAGCTCCTGGTCGATGCGCCCTCGGCGGGCGAAGGCTACTGGAATCAGCGCAGCAAAAGCCGTAGAACTTTCGAAGGGCATTGGACCCGCACCGGCGACAAATACATTCGCGACGCCGACGGCCGTTATACCTTCTGCGGCCGCAGCGACGACATGTTCAAGGTTTCCGGCATCTGGGTATCGCCGTTCGAGGTCGAGAGCGCGCTGATCACCCATCCGGCGGTGCTTGAGGCCGCCGTGGTGCCCGAGGCCGATAGCGAAGGCTTGCTCAAGCCCAAGGCGTTTGTGGTGCTGCGCGCCGGCGCCAAGACAGACGGTCTTGATGAGGCGCTGAAAGAGCACGTCAAGCAGAAGGTCGGCGTCTGGAAATATCCGCGCTGGATCGAGACCGTCGAAGCTCTGCCGAAAACCGCGACCGGCAAGATCCAGCGGTTTAAATTGCGGGACGATGCTAGGTGACCGCTTCCGCCGTCATCGTCCGCGAAGGCGGACGATCCAGTATTCCAGAGACTGATGTGAGTTCCTCGAAAGGCCGCAGGGTACTGGATGCCCCGCCTGCGCGGGCATGACGAGGGTAAAAGCTAAAAGATGACGCTCGCTTCTCAAGGTTTTCTGCATATCAGCGACTGCGATCTCGAATACCGCATGATCGGGCCGGCGCCACAGGACGCACCGACCATCGTCATGCTGCACGAAGGCCTGGGCTCGGCCGCGTTGTGGGGAGATTTTCCGCAATCCGTGCAGGCGGCGACCGGAATGGGCGTCTTCGTCTATTCGCGTGCCGGCTATGGCGCCTCGACATCCGTCACGCTGCCGCGACCTCTCGATTACATGAGCCGCGAGGCGCTCGATGTGCTGCCCCCATTGCTTGATGCGATCGGCTTTCAGCGCGGCGTGTTGCTCGGCCATTCCGACGGCGCCTCGATCGCGGCGATTTATGCCGGGGCGACCGGCGATCACCGCGTCCGCGGCGTCGTGCTGATCGCGCCGCATTTCGTCGTGGAGGAGGTATCCGTTGCTTCCATCACCGGGATCAGAAAGACCTATGAAACGACGGATCTGCGGGCCAAGCTTGCGCGATGGCACCACAACGTCGATAACGCCTTCTACGGCTGGAATGACGCCTGGCTTGATCCCGACTTTCGTCGATGGGACATCAGCGAATATCTCGCCTACATTCGTGTTCCGGTCGCAATTCTGCAAGGTGCGGACGATCAATATGGGACGATCCGCCAGATCGAGATCGCGAAGGAGGAGTGTTATTGCCCCGTCGATGTGACGGTGATATCGGGCGCGGGACATTCACCGCATCGCGAGGTGCCTGAACTGACGCTCGTCACCATTTCGGAGTTCGCAAAACATATTTTGACTGTGCATGAAGGCTAATAGTCCCGTGGTCCTGATATCAGCAGAACCGCGCCCAGCGTAAATTTTTAGAAGTTGTGTGTTGTTCAATGAGTATTGCTTCGTCAATCGCGGCTGTTTTGCCGCTGCCAGGCTGGGCTTATGTGCCCGGCGAAACCGCCGATACCGAACCCGATCACCAGGCGCTGTGGCAGGCCAAGGCGCTGCTGCCTTCGCAATTCTTTGGCTTCGTGCCGGCGCGCCATCCCGCACTCCGCTACGGTGTCGCGCTGAACGACGCCGGTTATTTCTGGGAGGCGCAGGAGGTGCTGGAAGCGGTCTGGGCCGCCGCGCCGCAAGGCGGCCGTGAGCGCATTCTCTTGCGGGCCTGTATCCAGGTCGCCAACGCCAATCTGAAACTGCGGATACGAAAGCCCCATGCGACCGCGCGGCTGTGGGGCGAGGCACTGGCGGCGATCAAGGGCCTGCTGTCGCGCCGGTCGAGTGCTGGCCGGGACGGCTTCGTCGAGCGATTTCCGGTGGCTCACCTCGCCACATTGCTGGAAGCCCGCCTGGCCCAGGCTACTTTGTCCAAGACCGATTGGATTGCGATCGGGTCGATCGGCAAAATATGAAAGAAAATGCAGATTTTGTGATTTTAAGCCTCTAGACCTGCCCCTCTGCATGCATTATTGTGCATATACCTGTTAACGAATAGCTGCTCTAGGGATGGGCCCATGGCCGGTGACGAACGCGTTCTCGCGAGGGGAGCGAGCTTTATCGATTTCCAGACCGATCCGTCGCGCTATCGCCATTGGAAGCTCAATGTCGACGGCGAGGTCGCGACGTTGACGATGGACGTCGATGAGAACGGCGGGCTGTTCGAAGGTTATCAGCTCAAGCTGAATTCCTACGATCTCGGCGTCGATATCGAACTCGCCGATGCCGTGCAGCGGCTGCGCTTCGAACATCCCACTGTGAAGGTTGTGGTCCTGCGCTCCGGCAAGAATCGCGTGTTTTGCGCCGGCGCCAACATTCGCATGCTGGCCGGCTCGACCCACGCCCACAAGGTCAACTTCTGCAAATTCACCAACGAGACGCGCAACGGCTTCGAGGATTCATCGGAAAATTCCGGGCAACGCTTCATCACCGTCGTCAACGGCACGGCGGCCGGCGGCGGCTATGAGCTCGCGCTCGCGACCGACCACATCATCCTCGCCGATGACGGGTCTGCGGCCGTCGCATTGCCCGAAGTGCCGCTGCTGGCGGTCTTGCCGGGCACCGGCGGCCTGACGCGGGTGGTCGACAAGCGCAAGGTGCGCCGCGACCATGCCGATTATTTCTGCACCATCGAGGAAGGCATCAAGGGCAAGCGCGCGGTCCAGTGGCGCCTGGTCGATGAGATCGTCCCGAACAGTAAACTCGAAGCCAAGGTCGCCGAGCGCGCACGCGAATTCGCCGCTGCCTCGAAGCGTAACGGCAACGGCAAGGGCATTTCGCTGATGCCGCTGTCGCGCACCATTGAGGACACCACCATTCGCTATCGTCACGTCAGCGTCGATATCGATCGCACTACGCGCATCGCCATCATTTCGATTGCGGCGCCCGAGACGCCGCCGCCCGCCGATATCGACGGCATGATCGCGCAAGGCGATGCGTTCTGGCCGCTCCAGGTCGCACGCGAGCTCGACGATGCCATCCTGCACTTGCGGATCAACGAACTTCAGATCGCCATGCTGGTCTTCAAGTCCCATGGCGAGGCTGCCAACGTGCTCGCTTACGACGATTTTCTGGAAGCTCACAAGGCGCACTGGCTGGTCAACGAGATCAGGCAATACTGGAAGCGCGTGCTCAAGCGCATCGACGTCACCTCGCGCACGCTGGTGGCGCTGGTCGAACCCGGCTCGTGCTTTGCCGGCACGCTTGCCGAATTGGTGCTTGCCGCTGACCGCTCCTACATGCTGATCGGCACGCGCCAGGGCGATAACCGCGCCGCGCCCTCGGTCGAGCTTTCCGCGCTGAATTTCGGCACCTATCCGATGAGCCATGGATTGACGCGGCTTGAATCGCGCTTCCAGGCGCAGCCCTCCGATCTCGATCACGCGCGCAAGCGCATCGGCGAATCGCTCGACGCCGAGGAAGCCGAGGCGCTTGGGCTTGTGACCTTTGCGCTCGACGACATCGACTGGGACGACGAAGTTCGGGTGTTCCTCGAGGAACGCGCCAGCTTCTCGCCCGATGGTCTCACCGGCATGGAAGCGAATTTGCGTTTCGTCGGACCCGAGACCATGGAATCCAAAATCTTTTCGCGCCTGACCGCCTGGCAGAACTGGATCTTCCAGCGGCCCAATGCGGTCGGCGAGGAGGGCGCGTTGCGCCGCTATGGCACCGGTGAGAGGCCGCAGTTCGATACGACGCGGGTTTGAAGCAATCTCAACACGGGAGGTCTCGATGAACGTCAACATCATGAACGTCGATTATTCGACCAAGATTCCCAACAACGTGAATCTGAGCGAGGACCGGCAGGTGCTCAAGGCGCTGGAAGGCTGGCACCCCGGCTACATGGACTGGTGGGGCGACATGGGGCCGGAAGGTTTCCAGCAGTCGCTGGTCTATCTGCGCACCGCTTACTCCGTCGATCCGCGCGGCTGGGCCAAGTTCGATTACGTCAAGATGCCGGATTATCGTTGGGGCATCCTGTTGGCCCCAGAGGAAGAGAACCGCGTCATTCCCTTCGGCGAGCATTATGGCGAACCGGCCTGGCAGGAAGTGCCCGGCGAATACCGCGCGATGTTGCGGCGGCTGATCGTGATCCAGGGCGATACCGAGCCCGCTTCCGTCGAGCAGCAGCGTCACCTCGGCAAGACCGCGCCCTCGCTCTATGACTTGCGCAACCTGTTCCAGGTCAATGTCGAGGAAGGCCGCCATCTCTGGGCGATGGTCTATCTGCTGCAGAAATATTTCGGCCGCGACGGCCGCGAGGAAGCCGACGAGTTGTTGCGCCGCCGCTCGGGCGATGCGGATTCGCCGCGGATGCTGGGCGCCTTCAACGAGGCGACGCCGGATTGGCTGTCGTTCTTCATGTTCACCTATTTCACCGATCGCGACGGCAAGATGCAGTTGCACTCGCTGGCGCAATCCGGCTTCGATCCGTTGTCGCGCACCTGCCGCTTCATGCTGACGGAAGAAGCGCACCACATGTTCGTCGGTGAAACCGGCATTACCCGCGTGGTGCAGCGTACCTGCGAGGCGATGAGAGAGGCCGGCATTTCCGATCCCACCGAGATCGCCAAGGTCCGTGCGCTTGGCGTGATCGACCTGCCGACGATCCAGAAGAAATTGCATCTGCATTACTCGTTGTCGCTCGATCTGTTCGGATCGGAAGTCTCGACCAATGCCGCGAATGCCTTCAATGCCGGCATCAAGGGCCGTTACCACGAGACCCAGATCAAGGACGATCATCGTTTGCGCGACGACACCTATCCGGTGCTCAAACTCGTCAACGGTGCGATCACGCGCGTCGACGAGCCGGCGCTGACCGCGCTTAACATGCGTCTGCGCGACGACTACACGCAGGACTGCGTCAAGGGACTGTTGCGCTGGAACAAGGTGATCTCGACCGCCGGCTACGATTTCAAGCTGACGCTGCCGAATGTCGCGTTCCATCGCGCGATCGGTGAGTTCAAGGACATCCACGCCACCCCCGAAGGCCTGCTGATCGACGATGCGACCTGGAACGCGAAAAAAAGCGGGTGGCTGCCGTCAACCGAAGACGGCGACTTCATCGCTTCCCTGATGACGCCGGTCACGAGCGTGGGCGAATTCGCATCTTGGATCTCGCCGCCCAAGATCGGCATCGACAACAAGCCCGGCGACTTCGAGTATGTGAAGATCGAGACGTGAGGTCTTTATCCCTCCCCCGCGGAACGCGTGGGAGGGATGATCAGGTATCCCAGCGGCCGCACCGGCGCCCGCCGCGACGTGCCGGCAAATGCAACAAATTTGGCCGCGAACCGGCGGTGTCAAAGGCTCACGGCATGCTATAATCAAAAGTAAAAAGGCCGCCTCGAAAGGAGACGCTGGAGGGACGCGATGATCTTCACGGGCACAACGGCTGCAGGCGAAACGATCACCTACCGGGACGGCAAACGCTATTTGTGGCTGCTCTCGTTCATTCCGCCGCTGGTCCCTCTGCTATCCTACTGGCTCTATCTCGGGACGCATAATCCGGCGGTGACGCTGATCCCATTCCTCTTCATTTTTGGTCTGATCCCGCTGCTCGATGCCATCATTGGCGAAGACACGCACAATCCGCCGGCGGAAGTGGTCGCTGCCATGGAAGCCGATCCCTACTATCTGCGGCTCGCGCGCATCACCGTGGTGTTTCCTTGGGTGAATTATGTTGCCTTGATTGCCTTCTGCGGCACGCAGGATCTACCGTGGTGGTCCTATATCGCGTTGCTGCTCGGTGTCGGCACCATAGACGGTGGCGCACTGCTGGTCGGGCACGAACTCGGCCATAAGCCTGATCGGCTCAACAGCTTTTTCGGTATCCTCGCCAACAATGCGGTGGGTTACGCTCACTTCCGTATCGAGCACAATCGCGGTCATCACACCTGGGTCGCGACGCCCGAGGACCCCGCCAGCGCCCGCTTTGGCGAATCGATCTATGCTTTCGCTATGCGCGAACTGCCCGGTGCGCTCAAGCGCGGCTGGCGCAATGAGGCCGAACGGCTAATCAAGCGCGGCGAGCCGGTTTGGTCGATCAATAACGAGATCCTGCAGGGCTTTGCGCTCACGTTCGTTGTTGCAGCCGGGCTGATTGCCGTGTTCGGCTGGAAGGTCGCACCAATCATCGTCGCCCATCATTTCCTCGGCTGGTATGCGCTCACTCAAGCCAACTATGTCGAGCACTATGGGCTGTTGCGCGAGAAGCTGCCGAACGGCCGCTACCAGCCGGTTGAGCCCCGCCATTCCTGGAACACCAACCATATCGTCTCGAACCTGACGACGCTCCACTTGCAACGTCATTCCGACCACCACGCCAACCCGATGCGCCCCTATCAGTCGTTGCGCGATTTCGACGATATTCCACGCCTGCCGAACGGTTACACCGGCATGTTTGGGCTTGCTGCGATCCCGCCACTGTGGTTCCGCGTAATGGACCCGAAAACATTGGCCTGGGCGGGCGGTGACATCAGTAAGCTGAATATGCGCGATTCTGCTTCGCCGAATGGCAGCTCCGCGATGACCAGCGCGTGATGCGATGCGCTTGGCGGGATTGCGCTAGCTGTCTTCCGCATCAACGCTATCCCCGGCCTGCGCCCAAGGCGGTTCGGGCCTCAGATAGAGGACGAGGCAGAAAATACACATCGCGAGCCCCGCAACCGGGTATTTCAGCGCGACGAGCGCGGCGGCGGCGAACACGCACAGCGTGATCAGCGAGCGCGCATGCATGATCGCGCGCACCTTCGCGGCCGACGTCGATGCCGGGTCGATCAGCTCCCAGATCAGGGCGATATAGGTTGCATTCACAAGGAAGAAGGTCACTGCATAGAAGGCAACAGGTTGCGGCGATAGCCGGCTCACGGCCATCCAGGCGGTGGAAAGCGGTAGCAACGATATCGAAAACAGATGTGCGAAATTGAACCACAACAGCTTTGACGTCGCTTCGGTGGCATAGCGCAGCAGGTAGTGGTGATTGGCCCAGACGATGGCGATGAACAGGTAGCTGACCGCATAGCTCAGCCCGGTCGGCCACAACGCCAAAAGCGCATCAAATGTCGGCTGCTCGGGCGGCCTTAATTCCAGTACCAGCACCGTGATCAAAACGGCGAACACACCGTCCGAGAACGTGCTCAGCCGCTCCGGCGTTGCCCGGCGCAGCATTTCTCAACTATCCCACCCGCCGCCCTTGATGCCGGGATTGGCATAGACGATGCCGCCATCGACCGCGATGGTGGCGCCCACCACATAATCGCCGGCGCGTGAGGCGAGATAGATCGCCGCTCCCGCCATGTCCTCGTCGGTGCCGATGCGCCCCGCAGGCACGCGCGTTGCCACCTCATCGGCGTTGTCGCGCGCCGCCTTGTTCATGTCGGACTTGAATGGACCCGGCGCGATCGCCGACACCACGATGTGGTCGCCGATCAGCTTGGCCGCCATCCGGCGCGTCAGGTGAATGAGCCCGGATTTGCTGGCGGCGTAGGAATAGGTCTCGAGCGGATTGACGAAAATGCCGTCGATCGAGGCGATGTTGATCACTTTTGCGGGCCGTTCGGCGCTCGCGGCAGTACGCAAGGATGCGGCGAGCGCTTTGGTGAGAAAGAACGGCGTCTTGAGATTGAGGTTGATCACCTTGTCCCAGCCGCTTTCAGGGAAATCGTCGAAGTCCGCGCCCCAGGCCGCGCCGGCGTTATTGACGAGAATATCGAGCTTGCCCTCGCGTTTGGTGATCTCGCCTGCCAGCATCTCGATGCCGGCGTTGGTCGAGATATCGATCGGCAGTGCTATGCATTCGCCGTCATAGGCGGCGCTGAGTTCGTTTGCGGTGGCTTCGCAGGCAGGTGCCTTGCGGGCGGTAATGTAGACTTTGGCCGCGCCCTGACTGAGAAAGCCGCTGGCGATCATCTTGCCGATGCCACGCGATCCACCGGTCACCAGGGCAATACGGCCGCGAAGCGAAAACAGATCGGTGAACATGCGCGTCCCTCCTTTGCTTTTGACCGAAGTTCTGGGCGTGAGGTGCGGGCGAGTCAAGGCAACGCTGCTTTCCCCTCTCCCCTTGTGGGAGAGGGTGGCTTTGCGAAGCAAAGCCGGGTGAGGGGTTGTTGCATGGGTGTTGACCCCTCATCCGTCGCGCTACCGCGCGACACCTTCTCCCGCAAGGGGAGAAGGGAAGGGCTATACTCAGTTAGATCATGGGATCAAGCCGCGTTGACGCGGCGAAAGCCGTTCCACATCGCGGTTGCGACGCCCGAGGTGAGCACCGGCAGAATCCGTTCGTCCTGATAATTGCCGTTGAGTGAAACCCGCGGCAGTGCGGTCGGATATTCCGCGTTTTCTGGAAAGAGCATGCCGGGCCGCGTCGTCACCGCGGTCTTGAAGCCGGCCGCCTTCGTGAGCGCAAATTCGCGTGGGCCGGCGGCGAGCCTGTCGCCATAGGGATAGGCGAAGTGAACCACAGGGCGCTGCAACGCGCTTTCAATCCGCGCCCGGCTTGTCGCCATCTCCTGGCTTGCGATCTCGTCGGGCTGCTGGGCCAGATTGCAATGGGTAATCGTATGCGCGCCGATTCCAACCAGCGGCTCGGCGGCAAACGGTTTCAGTTCGTCCCAGGATAGGCAGAGCTCGCGGCAGATCGCAGCCTGATCGACGCCGTGGCGGGCGCATAGCTTGCCGATCTCGCGGGCCAGATCATCCCGGCCCGGCAACGCCCGCAGCCAGTCATGCAGGCGCTCGAAGGCTGCGTGTTTGGCTGCCGGTGTGGATGTGTCAATGCGAACGGCCCTGCCGTCGATGTCGGCCTCGACGGCCGTGACCTTGGCAATCACCGTCTCCAGCGCGACCCACCACAGATTCCCCGTGTTTTGCGCAAAGTCGCTGGCGACGTAGACCGTAAACGGTGCGTCAAATTCGCGCATGATCGGAAGCGCGAAATCCCGGTTGTCGCGATAGCCGTCGTCGAAGGTAAAGCAGGCGAAACGCTGCGAGAAGTCGCGCTCGGTCAGCCGGCGATGCAACTCGTCCATGGTGACGATGTCGATGCCGCGCGCGCGCAGATGGACAAGGACCGCGCGCAGGAAGTCTGGCGCGACTTCGAGATGGTTGTTGGGCTGAAACGGGGTGTCGCGCGCCGGCCGCACGTGATGCAGCATGAAAATGCTGCCGATGCCGGCGAAGACCGGGCGAAACAGACGATGCGCACCGGTGATGTAAAGCGCTTCGAGGCCGGCGCGGATGACCTTGCTGCGTAACTGCTTCATCTAGTGTCCCGGTTCTGACATTCGTATCCTATCGCGGCGGGCACTTTTACGAATGTCAGAACCGAAGGGACACTAGCAAGCATACGCTTCTAGTGTGCTTTGACCCTGACGTTCCTTCGAAGAACCCGCGGTGACACTGAAAGGAACGTCAGTGTCGCCACACTAGGCCGGCTGGCCGGTTGGAAAGGGCGCGCCTCAAGCTAGCGACAGAGTTCTGAAGAAACGATTAGTTATGGCCGCCGCTTCGCACACCCACCCCGGTTATTTCGGGTTTGACAGCCCCGCAAGGGTTTGTTTTCTCTCTCTTTCCGGTGCCTGCGCTTGGCGGTCCGGGCGTAGCCTTTCGCAGACTTTGCGAGGCGTTGCGCCGGGGGCGAAAAGCGATAACGGATCAGAGTGTTGCCGGCCCCCCGTTTCCCGAAATTCGCCCGAGGGGAAGATGCCTGCTGGATTTTTGCGAATTTCGGAAAAGACGGGGCGTCCTGCCTCGCGGGATGTCGGATGCGCGGTTTAGTCAAGTGGAGCAGCAAATGGTGGCCGGGAACGATACCGCTGGCCGTCCTTTGGGCTTTGGCCGCCTGGACCAGCACTTCGTCTCTGGAAACTGAACTTGCCGGCCGCTCGAACGCGGCGCTCAGGGATATTCTGCTCGACAAGAGCAGGATTACGGTGAGCGGCCGCGATGTCACGTTGGCCGCTGACGCTTTTTCGGAAGAAGGACGCCGGAGCGCGGTTGCCGCGATCGAGGCCGTGCCGGGCGTGCGTCTGGTCGACGATGAAACCCGTCTCGTTCCGGAGGCGAAGCCGTTCGTCTGGTCGGCCGAGCGCGATGTGGTGAGGGTCATTTTAACCGGAAGTTCCCCGATGCCCGCGAGCAAGGGGAAATTGCTGGAGGCGGCCCGCGCCGACCTTGGCGGTGTTGAGGTGGTCGACCAGACCAACCTGTCGCGCGGGGCGCCGCCGCGTTTCGACGAAGCCGCGCTTTTGCTGCTGGATCAGGTCGCCAAGCTGAAAGACGGCAAGGTCACGATTTCCAACACAAGCGTCAGCCTGTCCGGCATGGCACGCGAACTCGGCGGCCGGGAAGCGATCGCGACGGCGCTGAAAAACCTGCCCGAAGGCTTTTCGGTCGCCTCGAACGAGATCAAGGCCCCGCCCTATATTTTCCAGGCCAACAAGGATCCGGTGGCAGCAACGCTGACGCTGACAGGCTATGTGCCCGACAATACCGTGCATGGGGCGATCGTGGCCGCAGCGGGCCGCAAATTCTTCAGCGAAAAAGTCGTCGACAATCTCAAGGCCAGCCTCGGGGCGCCGTCAGGTTTTGCCGGCGCCGTGATGCCGGCGCTCGGCGCGCTGTCACGTCTGTCCACCGGGACGCTCGTGGTGTCGGATCGCGAAGTAAAGCTGTCGGGGGACGCGCTCTACGAGACAGCGCCGGGTCAACTTCGCGGCAATTTGGTCAAGGATTTTCCGCAAGGCTGGCAGCTCAAGGCGGATATCTCGGTCAAGCCCGCGGCTGCGCCCGTGGATGCGACCGTCTGCCAGCAACTGTTCTCGGAAGTGCTCGGCAAGGGCACGATCCGTTTTGAATCCGGGCGCTCCAACCTCGACCCGGATTCGTCGGGCCTGCTCGATCATCTGATCGAGATCGCGCTGCGTTGTCCGACCACCAATATCGAGGTCGCCGGACATACCGACACCGATGGCGACAGCGCCACGAACCAGGCCTTGTCCGAAAAGCGCGCCCAGGCTGTGGTGGATTATCTGGTCAAGGCCGGCCTGCCCACGGGCCGGTTTACCGCGGCCGGCTATGGCAGCACCCAGCCGGTCGCCGCCAACGACACCGACGATGGCAAGGCGCGCAACCGCCGCATCGAATTCGTCGTGAAGGAGCAGCCATGATCTTTCTGGCGACATTTCACTGGAGCTGGCTCCTCCTCGCGCTGCTATTGGGTTTTGCCATGGGTTGGATCGCGGTGGTTCATCGCGGTCACGGCGTCTCAAAGCGCCTGGCGCGCGGGCTGGCCGCCTTGGTCGCCGCCCTTCTGGCGGTGGCGCTGGCGCACGTCGTTCCCGGCCGGCCTGGCTACTGGCTGGACCTCGGCCTGATGATCTTCGCGCTCTATCTGATCGGCTGCGGACTCGGGTCGTGGCTGCGTGACCGGGTGCTTCCGGGCCCTGCGAGCGCGAGCTGAAGATGGGTGACCAAGACGGCACGCCGGAGCTCGATCTGTCGTTTTTCCGGCGTCCGGCCGCCAAAACGGATGCCTAGATCGCGGGCAATGGGTGCTTCCCCGGGGGCTGCGCAGATCGTCTAATATGTTGAACGGGAAAGCTTATTAACATGAAGCGAATTCCACTCCGGCGTAAAACAAGCTACCAGAGTGATCGGAGCGACTGGAGCGGGCTTCGCATTTGCTCCGGACGTGTGCGAGGGACCGAGGTCTAGATGCTGGAACCAATACGCCGGGCGATTTCGTTTCTTCGCCACAGGCAAATCTTGCACAAGTTGGGTGTCGCGGTCAGCATCACCGTCATCGGCATCGCCTGCTATGTTCTTTATCGTATGCTGCGTGACATCGACACTTTCGAGGTCATCGAAGCGATCAAGAGTACCGAGCCCCGATCGATTGCGCTGGCGGCGCTGTTCGTGGCCGCGGGTTATTTCACGCTCACCTTCTACGATCTGTTTGCCGTCCGCGCGATCGGCCACAGTGACATCCCTTATCGCGTCAATGCGCTTGCGGCCTTCGCCAGCTATTCGATCGGGCACAATGTCGGCGCCAGTGTTTTTACCGGTGGTGCGGTGCGCTACCGCATCTATTCGGCCTGGGGGCTGAATGCGATCGATGTCGCCAAGATCTGCTTTATCGCCGGCCTGACGTTCTGGCTCGGCAACGCGGCGGTGCTGGGGATTGGCATCGCCTATCATCCGGAAGCCGCCTCTTCGGTCGATCAACTGCCGTCCTGGCTGAACCGCGTGATTGCCATCGCCATCATCATCAGCCTCGTGGCCTATGTGGTCTGGGTCTGGGTGCAGCCGCGCAATGTCGGGCGCGGGCCGTGGACCGTGGTGTTGCCGGGCGGCCCGCTGACGCTGTTGCAGATCGCGATCGGTATCGTCGATCTCGGATTCTGCGCGCTGGCGATGTACACCCTGGTGCCGGACGAGCCCAATCTCGGCTTCGTCGTGGTCGCGGTGATCTTTGTTTCGGCGACGCTGCTCGGCTTTGCCAGTCACTCCCCGGGCGGATTGGGGGTCTTCGACGCCGCCATGCTGGTCGGCCTGTGGCAGATGGACAAGGAAGACCTGCTCGCCGGGATGCTGTTATTCCGGGTGCTCTATTATATCGCGCCGTTCGTCATATCTGTAATCTTATTGACGTTTCGGGAGGTTATCATCGGAACCCGGTCGAAACGATTGCGGCAGGCCGCGGCCGCAATGGCCGTGGAACCACCGCACGAAGCCGTATACGTCAGGGAGCGTAACGACTCCGGGGTCTGACGCGGCGGCCTGCAGGGATGAGAATGGCAATAGACGATTCTCCCTCGTTCTTTTTCTCGCCGTGGCCCGACCGGTTGAGGCACTCGGCCATCATCCTGCTTGCGGCGGCCCTGGCGCTGTCCGCGGTGGTCGTGCTCGGCGAATTGTCGGTGCTTCGGGCCGTGGCGATTTTCGCCTGCATCGCCGCGGCGGCGCTGGTGCCATGGCGTCTGCACGACGCCAACATGTCGCGTGAAGATGTACGCGGCGTCAATCCGGTTGAATCCGCCGCGGTCGCCGCCGTTGTTTCCGGCATGCCGGATCCGGCCGTGCTGCTCGACCGCGCCGGCCGCGTCATTCACCTCAACGCAGCCGCAGCCCAGTTGGCGCCGGCCTTGCGCAAGAACGAACTTGCGCAATTTGCATTGCGCTCGCCGGAGATCATCACCGCGCTGCGTGAAGCCATCGCGACCACGGAAACGCGCCGCGCCACCTATCTCGATCACGCTCCGGTCGATCGCTGGATGGAGCTCGTCATCATACCGGTGCCGGTGCCGACGCTGTTCGGCGGCACCGACAAGTGCATGTTGATGACCTTCCATGATCAGACGCCGCTGCGCCGGGTCGAGGAAATGCGCGCCGATTTCGTTGCCAATGCCAGCCACGAATTACGCACGCCGCTGGCGGCGCTGTCGGGCTTTATCGATACGTTGCAAGGGCCGGCCCGTGAGGACGTCAAGGCGCGCGAGCGCTTTCTCGGCATCATGCACAGCCAGGCGACGCGGATGGCCCGGTTGATCGACGACCTGTTGTCGCTGTCGCGGGTCGAGCTGTCGGCCCATGTCCGCCCGGATACGCTGGTCGATATCGTGCCCATTATCCGGCAGGTGGTCGACGGGCTGGAGCCGCTGGCGCGCGAACGCCAGGTCGACGTCAACGTCGATCTGCCGGAAGCGCCGGCCTGGATCGCCGGCGATCGCGAGGAGCTCTTGCGGCTGTTTGAGAACCTGGTCGAGAACGCGCTGAAATATGGTGCCGCGGGCGGCAAGGTGAACGTCTCCCTGATCGCGGCGATGTCCGGCGAAGGCCAGCCGGAGGTGCGAGTGTTGGTGCGCGATTTCGGCCCCGGTATTGCCCCGGAGCACCTGCCGCGGCTGACCGAGCGGTTCTACCGGGTGGATGTCGGCGACAGCCGCGCCCAGGGCGGAACCGGGCTCGGACTATCGCTGGTCAAACATATCGTTAACCGCCATCGCGGCCGGCTTTTGATCGAAAGCGTGCTCAAAAATGGCGCTACTTTTACCACCTGTTTTCCCCAAGCCCGGCCGCCGTCATCGATCTGAAGCCAAGCAATTTCAATGGCTTGGTCTTGTCATCCAGACGTCATCAAACCTTCGTAAAAGCGGCATTGACGGCTCCTAAACGGACCGGCGTGAGCGCTTGGCTTACGAGATGGAGACCAGCAATGAACTTCATGAAAACGATCGTCGCTGCCGGCCTGGTCGCCGCATCGACGTCGGCTTTTGCCGCCGACATCACCGGAGCGGGTGCGACGTTCCCGTTCCCGATCTATTCGAAATGGGCCGATGCCTACAAGAAAGAGACTGGCAACGGGCTGAACTATCAGTCGATCGGTTCCGGCGGCGGCATCAAGCAGATCGAAGCCAAAACCGTGACGTTCGGCGCGACCGACATGCCGCTGAAGGTCGATCAGCTGACCAAGGACGGACTGGTTCAATGGCCGATGGTCATGGGCGCGATCGTTCCCGTCATCAATCTGGAAGGCGTCAAGCCGGGTGAAGTGGTGTTCGACGGCGAGACGCTCGCCGACATCTATCTCGGCAAGATCACCAAATGGGACGACCCGGCGATCAAGAAGCTCAATCCGAATGTGAAGCTGCCGACTGACGCGATCACCGTGGTCCGCCGGTCCGACGGATCGGGAACGACGTTCAACTTCACCGATTATCTGTCCAAGGTGAGCGCGGACTGGAAGACCAAGGTTGGCTCCGGCACTGCGGTGGAATGGCCCGTTGGCGTCGGCGCCAAGGGCAACGAAGGCGTTTCCGGCAACATCGGCCAGACCAAGAATTCGATCGGTTATGTCGAATACGCCTACGCCAAGCAGAACAAGCTGACCTACACGGCGCTGATCAACAAGGCCGGAAAGACCGTGCAGCCGACGGTCGCCTCGTTCCAGGCGGCGGCTTCGAATGCCGATTGGGCCAATGCTCCCGGCTACTATGTGATCCTCACCGACCAGCCGGGTGAACAGTCGTGGCCGATCACGGCTTCGACCTTCATCCTCATGCACAGGGAGCCGGCCGACAAGGCTGCCTCTGCGGAAGCCGTCAAGTTCTTCAAGTGGGCGTTCGCCAATGGCGGCAAGATGGCCGAAGAACTCGACTACATTCCGATGCCGGAGCCCGTGGTCAAGATGATCGAGAAGACCTGGTCGGCTGACATCAAGAGCTGATTGCGTCTTGCTCAAACGCGTAACCTGCCCGGATGCATCGTGTCCGGGCGGGGTACAACCTTCGGCAGGTTGCCGGAGCTTGGGAGTGCCGGAAGACCTGAAGCGAATGCCGCGGTAAAACGTCTTGTCGTAGGAATTCGTTTCGGGATTTGGCCGTCCGTACTTTAGCTTCGGGAAGATTTGGTTTCCAGGAAGACTCGGCCTCAGAAAGACTCAGCTTCAGGAAGAGTCAGCTTCATGACAAAGACCGCTACCGGCAAAGCGGCTTCTGGCAAAGCGACGAGCGGAACTTTGAACCAGATTGAGGGAATTGGCGTGGCTGATATGGCGGTTCAAGGCGGAGCGGTGGACGTCGCAGGACCTTACGACCGCGCCAAGGCGCTGAGCGCATTCAAGGCCGGTGACGTCACCTTCTACTGGATTACCCGCGTCTGCGCGATCTCGGTCCTGCTCATCCTTGGCGGCATCATTCTTTCGCTCATCGTGGGTGCGTGGCCGGCGATGAGGGAATACGGCTTCGCGTTTCTGTGGACGCAGCGCTGGGCGCCGTCGGCCGATCCGCCCGTGCTCGGTGCGCTCGGCCCGATGTACGGCACGCTCGTCACCTCCTTCATCGCGATGTTGATCGCGATTCCGGTCGGTCTCGGCATCGCGATTTTCCTCACCGAGCTTTGCCCGCAATGGCTGCGCCGGCCGATCGGAATTGCGATCGAATTGCTCGCGGGCATTCCCTCGATCATCTACGGCATGTGGGGCTTCTTCGTGCTGGGGCCATTCCTGGCCTACACGTTCCAGCCGTTCATGATCAGCCTGTTCGACGGCATCCCGGTGCTTGGTTCGATCTTCGCCGGCCCGCCGTCCTATCTGAGCCTGTTCAACGCCGCCCTCATTCTGGCGATCATGGTGCTGCCGTTCATCACGGCGATTTCCGTCGACGTCTTCAAGACGGTGCCGCCGGTTCTGAAGGAAGCCGCCTATGGCGTCGGCTGCACGACCTGGGAAGTGGTCCGCAACGTCGTAATCCCCTACACGCGCGTTGGCGTCATTGGCGGCGTCATGCTGGCGCTCGGCCGCGCGCTCGGCGAAACCATGGCAGTCACCTTCATCATCGGAAATTCCTTCCGCATCTCGTCCTCGATCTTTGCGCCGGGCACCACGATCTCGGCGGCGATCGCATCCGAATTCGCCGAGAGCGACGGACTGCATCAGTCCGCGCTGATGCTGCTCGGCCTGCTGTTGTTCGTGCTGACCTTCCTGGTGCTGTCGGCGGCGCGGCTGATGCTGATGCGGCTGGAAAAGAAAGCGGGCAACTAGCATGAACCCGATCTACAAAACACGCCGCCGCAAGGACATCGTCATCCGCGCGCTGTGTATCGGCGCCGCAGTGTTCGGTGTCACCTGGCTGGCGCTGATCCTGTTCACGCTGTTTTTCAATGGCCTCCAGGGTCTCAATCTCGAACTCTTCACCCAGAACACGCCGCCTCCGGGCTCGAACGAGGGCGGCCTTTTGAACGCGATCACCGGCTCGATCATCATGACCGTGATCGGGGTCGGTCTCGGCGCGCCGCTCGGCCTGTTTGCCGGAACCTACCTCGCCGAGTATGGCCGGAACGACCGTCTCACCTCGGTGATCCGCTTTATCAACGACATCCTCCTGAGCGCGCCGTCGATCATCATCGGCCTGTTCATCTATGGCGCCGTCGTGGTGCCGATGGGCGGCTTCTCGGCATTGGCAGGATCGCTGGCGCTTGCCGTGATCGTGATTCCGGTCGTGCTGCGCACCACCGAAGACATGCTGCTGCTGGTTCCCAATCCGCTGCGTGAGGCGGCATCCGCGCTCGGCCTGCCGCGCTCGCTCGTCATCAAGCGCATCGCCTACCGCGCGGCGCGTTCCGGCCTGATCACCGGCGTGCTGCTGGCGACCGCCCGCGTCGCCGGCGAAACCGCGCCGCTGTTGTTCACGGCGCTCTCCAATCAGTTCTTCAGCCTCGACCTGACCAAGACGATGGCGAACCTGCCGGTGACGATCAACAATTTCGTGCAGAGCCCGTACGCCTACTGGAAGCAACTCGCCTGGAGCGGGGCCCTTCTCATCACGCTCACCGTACTTACTCTCAACATTGGCGCGCGCATTCTTGGCGCCGAGAGGACCACCAAATGACCGATCTTTCTGCCTCCGTGAGCGTTCCTCCCACGCCAATGCCCTCGATGGCGGGTCATGTATCAGCCCAGGCGGAGGCGCCGGCCAAGGTCACGGCACGCGGGTTGAATTTCTACTATGGCGAACACCACGCGCTGAAGAGCATCAACATCACGCTCGGCACCAATCGCGTCACCGCCTTTATCGGCCCCTCCGGCTGCGGCAAGTCGACCCTGCTGCGGATTTTCAACCGGATGTACGATCTCTATCCAGGACAGCGTGCCACCGGCCAGCTGATGCTCGATCAGACTAACATTCTCGATCCCAAACTCGATCTCAATCTGTTGCGCGCCCGCGTAGGCATGGTATTTCAGAAGCCGACGCCGTTCCCGATGACGATCTACGAGAACATCGCGTTCGGCATCCGCCTTTACGAGAAGATCTCCCGCTCGGAAATGGATGACCGGGTCGAGAAGGCGCTGCGCGGCGGTGCACTCTGGAACGAGGTCAAGGATAAGCTCAATGCCAGCGGCTTGAGCCTGTCCGGCGGCCAGCAGCAGCGGCTTTGCATCGCCCGCACCGTGGCAGTGCGCCCCGAGGTGATCCTGTTCGACGAGCCATGCTCGGCGCTTGATCCGATCTCGACGGCCAAGGTCGAAGAACTGATCCAGGAACTGGCCGAAAATTACACGATCGCGATTGTTACCCACAACATGCAGCAGGCTGCCCGCGTCTCCGACAAAACAGCCTTCATGTATTTGGGCGAATTAATCGAGTTCGACGAAACCAACAAGATTTTCACCTCGCCAAACGATCGGCGAACCCAGGACTACATCACCGGCCGCTTCGGCTGAGACGTGTGATCCAAGCGACAGATCACGCTCAAATCAGGGAATAAGATAAGGCGC
>Ga0210393_10000349_pt1 | contig 42015 bp, 45 predicted proteins | sample IncBWC27OmetaG_FD_160068 | JGI IMG/M metagenome (GOLD analysis project Ga0210393, IMG submission 160068) | Forest soil microbial communities from Barre Woods Harvard Forest LTER site, Petersham, Massachusetts, United States - Inc-BW-C-27-O ... | reverse complement strand
CGTCTGCTAAGATTTTGTTGCTACTCGTGGGCGAGTAGCTCAGCTGGGAGAGCGCCTCGTTCGCAACGAGGAGGCCGGGGGTTCGAATCCCCTCTCGTCCACCAACCTCCTGCTTTCCGTGGCTTACAGCACATTCGCGCTATCCTTGGAACAACACGTAATAGCCCAGGTAGCCCAACTGAACCTGGAATTTGGAATCCCGAGCCCTACCTTGTCGTCATCGTGGATTATAGGAGCTCCTTGACAGAGGTACTACTCTGTTGTAGTATAACAGTGTGTTAGAGTTCATAGAGTTTCCGGCGTTTACGAAGCGCTTAATGTCTCTCGCGAAAGAACGTGCAGATGACGTATTGTTGGAAATTCAGAACGACCTGCTTGAAAACCCTAAGCGCGGTCCCGTAATAGAAGGCACTTCGGGTGTGCGGAAGTCTCGGGCCGCCGACCCTACTAGAGGCAAAGGAAAGAGCGGCGGATTTCGGTATATGTACTACTACATCGAGCGAGATGGGCAGATTTTTCTGTTGATGGTGTTTAACAAAGATGAGCAGGACAACCTGACCAAACAACAGAAGAATATATTATCTAATCTCATTCGTGAACTGAGGGGGGACGGGCAATGAACAACAAACTATTCAACGAAATGATCTCCGGGTTTGTTGAGGCTAAGAAGTATCGTGCAGGAAAAAAGGTTAAAATGCGCGTGTCGCGTGTGGCTTTTGAGCCCGTCTCAATGAAACCTGCTGAAATTCGCCGCGTCAGAACTCGCCTGAGATTTAGCCAGCCGGAATTTGCAGAATTTCTTTGTACTCGCGTCGGAACTCTCCGAAGCTGGGAACAGGGCTCCCGCAAACCACAAAGTTCGGCACTCCGACTATTAGCTATTGCGAAAGAAAAGCCAGCGTTACTCCTAAAAAGACGCGCCTCATAACCGAACTGTCGAGCGCCGATGGGCCAAAGCTGTCGGCGCTTTTTGATAAGAGTTCAAACGCGTTCCGAGAGAACCCGTCGACGACGATTCGCTTCCGGCCGGTTTCCTTTGTCGACACACCGGCTGCCGTTCATTCGGTTCCTCGCGTCGAAGTCGCTTCGTTGGCCTTCTTTGGAGTCGCTAAACGGTCATCGGCCATTTTCTGAGCTCATTCCTCGTACCTTTATCAGCCTAGAATGGCGCCTATTCTAGTATCAGTGCCCTGGTAACGCTTATGCCGCCGGATGGCACTCGCTCGCGGCACGCAATGCGCCACCGTCATGTCGAGTCGATGGGGAAGCAAATGAACGCAACAAACCACCGGACGCTGACTCGGGGCTGGCTTGTCCGGGGCATAAAGCTTCGCCTCTTTGCATTTTCCTCGGTCGCGACCTCGCACGATAGTTTCGCCACTGGCCTCCGGAGTGGGAGGCCCATTTTCGTACTCCCTCTGCTTCGCGAAAATAAAACTCCGGGTTGTCCAATTGAGAGGGTTCTCGAAAATGACTTTGTCGTCGTTACAGGCACGGGCACCGCGCGTGATTTTATCCGGCTTCTCACCGTCGAACTCCACTGAAAAGACAAAGAGAAAGCCGGTTTGCCAGGTTTGCCAATTAAGGGCCCCGTGAAAAGAGCTAAGTGATTGTGGCGCCTTGCCTTAGCTTATTTTCCCCACTGTTCGCAATGAGGAGGTCGTGGGTTCGAATCCCATCTCGTCCACCAAATCTCAAAAAATGCTTAAGGCCGCCTCCAGCACAAAATCTATCTAATCCGCTTTCACTATATCGGCCCCCGCGCTAAGCGTAAGGCATATCGCAAGGCCGTATAACTTCAGGTGCGGTGCTCGTCGTGTAGCGCCTCTCCGCAATCAATTGAGAATGCGCTACGCTTAGTTCTGATGCGTCGGCAAAACGCCCATCTCCCTAAGCACCCGTTCCGCCTCCTGGCTCGGTATCGTTGGCTTTCCCAGCAGCTTCCGCAGCGGTTCAACCGCCCGCCGATCCTTGATCTTTCCCAATTCCTGTACGCATTGCACCGCAACCGTGCTCGACGGGTCCGCCGTCACTTCCCGCTCCATCGTTTGAATCAGTGCCGGCACAACGCCCGGGTCCTTCAACTTCGCGAGAGCCATCACCGCTTCGATCCGTGTCGCAGACTGCGTCTGCCTGTCCTGGGCTACGCTCGCTAGCGCCGCCACGCTCCCGGCAGTATTCAGCTTGCCCAGCGCCCGCACTGCCTGGTAGTTCGTTTTCGCAACTTTTCCCAGCGGCTCGACTGCCGACGCGTCTCCCAAATTCCCCAGCGCTTCCGCTGCGCTGTACCGCACATCCGCGTTTTCGTCCGTAAGCGAATGAATTAGCGCCGGCAGCACGCGCGCATCATGAAAATGCGAAAGCGCGCCCGCCGCCGCCGCTCGCTGCGAATAATTGTCCGACTGCAGCGACTGAATCAGCGCCGGAACGATGCGTGGATCCTGAAACGTCCCGAGCGCCTCCGCGGCATCCGGCTGAAGTCCGACTTCCTTCGTTTGCAGCACGTCCAGCAGTGGACCGACGGCTCGCGGATCATCCAGCTTCGCAAGCCCCGCGCAGGCATGCTTTCCCGCCCCAGGGTTGATGATCGTAAGAAACTTCACCAACAGCGGCGTCGCCTCGCGATTCCCCGTCCTCGCCAGCACGTCGATTCCTTGCTCGATCTGCATTCCCTGAAATCCACTAAACGCACCCTGAATCTCCGGCCTCGACCTTCCATCAACAATAATCCACACGTTGTATTTCAAAATCTCCATCAAGGGGCGCGCCGCTTCCGCCGGCGGTTTTCTCATCGCGAACAACGCTTGGACCGCCGCTACTCGCGTCTCCTGAATAAGGAGCATTGCCACAAGGCCCGGTCCCGCTGCCTGCTCCAGCGCATCCAGCCTCGGATCTCTTTCGACATTCGGGTTTGGATAGAACGCTCGTTCCAGCGCATCCGCGGCACGATTCTGCACAAACGCGTCCTGGTCCCCGAGTAGCGGCACAACACTCTTCATATCGTCGAGTGTTCCCACGTTGGCCAGCGCGCTCACCGCCGCGTGCCGCACTTCCTGATCGCTGCTCGTCAGCAATCCAACTAGCGCCGCCCCTGCCGCTTGGTGGTCCACCGGCGAGAGCACATCCTGCGCGTATCCCGCTCCCCTTACCATCGTGCTCAACGCCTCTGTCGTCGTCACCACCACTTTCGGCTTCGGGTCCTTCAACAACGCAATCAGCGGTGTGGCGGCACTCTCATCACCAATTGCCCCAAGCGCCTCCGCTGCCGCTGCGCGCACCAGCGCGTGCGAATCCTTCAAAGCCTCAATCAGCGCCGGCACCTCGCTCAGATTCTGCTCGTGGTCCGCGCCGTTCATCGCCGTGTCGCGGTAGTCCAGCTTCCCTAGCTTGTCCGCCGCGGCCGCCCGCACCAGCGAACTCGCGTCCTGCAGCAGCGGTATCAGCTGCGGGATCGCCGTCTCGTCATTCCATTGCTTGACCTGCGCCAGCTTCCGCTCTTCAGCGGTCTTCCCTGTGGCCTGACCTTTTCCAGTGTTCTTCGGGGCGGGCTCGGGATTTGCCGCGGCTTCCTTCGCGGCGTCTTCGGCGGCCGCTTCTGTCGCGGCTTTCAGTGCCTCTGCGGCGTGTTGTTTCACCGACGCATCGGAATCGTTCAAATGTTTCTTGATGATTCGAATCGCGCCCGCATTCGCCATCGAGCCCAGCGCGTCCATCGCCGCGGCTCGCACATCCGTGTGTTCATCTTCAGCAAACGCCTTCAATACAGGCAGGGTTTCTTTCAAATTGAAGTCTGGGTGGCCCATGCCGTCGGGAGCATCCATTTTCTCCGTTTGAGCCAATTCCTTAATCGCCGAGGCAACCGCTGCGCGCACAGAGGGGTCCGTGTCTGACGCTGCCGGCAAAAATCCCTGCACGAAGGCAAATCGCGGAGGATTGTCGTACCACGGATTCTGCGCCGCGCAGTCCGCGAGTAGAATTACGATGACGGCGCGCTGCGCTGGGGATTTCGAATTCTTCAACGTGCTCGGAAGCACCTTCAAGCCGACCTCTGGAGCATCTATAAAGGAGTCGCGCACCGCCGCGAGCGTCGCTTCACTCTCCGATGCTGTCGCATCGGCGGCAGCCTGGATTCCCAGCGGATCCATCTGTACGAGCTGCTGCGCCGCGGCGTGTCCGGCTTCACTTGGTAAAAGGTCAGCGATGGCCACAACGGCTTTCGCGTCGTTGAATCGACCTAGCGTGCGCACGACCACTGTAGCTGCGGAAACGTTTTTGCTACTCTGCTTCAGCCCAGCGATGAGCGCGGGCTCTCCCGCGGTGTCGTGCAGGCTGTCAAGCGCCGCCGCAGCCGCGCCGCGCACCGCCGGATCCTTGTCATTGAGATCCTGAACAAGCTTCGGAACATCGCTTGCCTTTGTCTGAGCCTTCAGGCTAGCTGAAAAACTCAACAACAACGCGAGTCCACACCATGCCCGAAAGACTTTGCTTCTTCGAAATTTGCGCATTTGTTTTTGCGTATGCCTAACAGGCACGGCCCAATTAAATTCCGGTTTCTCTTTCAAGCCTAGGTCGCTGTTTCGCAAGCCGCAAGGAGCGGCGTGAAATCGTATTCTAGGCAGCAATAACCATCATAGAACACCAACTGAAGGATGCTTAGACATTGCCCTGGGTTTATCCCTCTCGCGTCGATTGTTTGTCGAGTCCGGTAAGCCAACCTTTTTCTGCCGTTCCTTTTCTTGGGCCGCTGCTTCGGGCTAATTCCTCGTACCGGAGCGTCTCCTCTTGACAACCGGTAGGAGAGGCGTATGCTCCACTTGGATGCCAGTAGGAAGAGAGAACTCCTATGCCGGATAAGTCAAGCGATGTCGTGCAAGGGACTTTGGACATGCTCGTTCTGAAGACGCTCGCGCTGGAACCGATGCATGGATACGGAATATCGGTCCGCATCGAGCAGATGAGTAAGGGCGTTTTTCGTCCCAACGCGGGGTCGTTATTTCTCGCAATTCAACGGCTACAACGCGACGGACTCATCGATGGCGAATGGAAGGCAACCGAGAACAACCGCCGCGCGAGGTATTACGTTCTGACTAAGAAAGGACGACAGAGACTCAGTAGCGAAACGCGAGAATGGGGCCGGCAGGCGGCAGCCATCGCTAGGATTCTCGAGGCATCGTAGGGGTGAGCTCATGTCCTTGTTGCGAAATCTTGGAAGCGGGCTGCGGTCCCTATTCCGAAAGGAGCAGGTGAACCGGGAGTTAGATGAAGAACTGGGTGAATACCTCAGAATGTCCGCCGACGAAAAGATGAAGCAGGGCATAAGCCGCAAGGAAGCCCTTCGCGCAGTCCGGTTAGAGCGAGGAAGCCTCGAAGCTAGTAAGGAAATCGTTCGCTCTGGCGGATGGGAATTTTTTGTGGAGACCTGCTGGCACGACCTTCGCTTCGCAGCCCGAATGCTGCGCAAGTCACCCGGCTTCACGTGCGTGGCCGTTCTCACGCTCGCGCTTGGCATCGGCGCCAACAGCGCCATCTTCAGTCTGATTGACGCGGCCCTCCTTCGCTCATTGCCTGTCCGCGATCCACAGCGCCTCGTCGTTTTCCAATGGACCGCACACAAATCGCCGTACCTGAAGGGCCACTACAGCTACATGTCCTGTCCGGCCAAAGACGAAGGCGCATCCGGCGAACATGGCTGCTGGTTTTCCTACCCGATGTTTCAGCAATTTCATTCGACACAAGAGGCATTTTCGACAGTGGCGGCGCTGTGCGGAAACGTTGGACTCAACCTCAGAGGCAATGGCCCAGTCACCTTTGTGCAAGGCGAGATGGTTTCCGGGGATTTCTTTGACACGCTAGGGGTCGGAGCTGCCGTTGGGCGGACGCTCGTCCCTACCGACGACACGCCCGACGCATCACCTGTGGCGGTTCTCTCTTATGGCTACTGGCAGAGCGCCTTCGGTGGCGATCCCGCTGCGGTCGGAAAAACTGTTTGGCTGAACAACGTTCCGGTGACGATCATGGGCGTGGCGGCAAAGGGATTCCCCAGCTTGGATCCCGGGCGGGTTATCTCCCTCTGGATTCCGTTGTCAGTCAGCCCGCAGATTGGACTTGATTTGTTCGGGAACGTCAGCGGGGATCATCCTTCGCTGAAAGCTGGTGACGACATCTGGTGGGTCTACGTCGTCGCGCGGCTCAAGGAAGGAATGAGCATTGAACAGGCGCAAGCCGCCGCTAACGCTCTTTTCCACAACGATGTTCTGGACAAATCGAAAGAATTCTTCAAGACCGAAGATGCGCCGCGCCTGGTTCTCATGCCCGCCCCTCAAGCCATCAGTGGATTGCGCGAACAGTTTTCAACTCCGTTGACCATCCTGATGACCGCGGTCGGAATGGTTCTCTTGGTAGCTTGCGCCAATGTTGCTGGTCTCATGCTCGCTCGTTCCGCCACGCGTCAGAGAGAACTGGCCGTGCGGCTGGCTCTGGGCGCAGGGCGCACAAGAATCGCGTGTCAATTGCTCACCGAAAGCCTGCTTCTGTCTTTGGCAGGCGGCGCATCGGGAATCCTATTCGCCTACTGGAGCGTTCAGTCGCTGGTAGCTTTCATGTCCCGCGGAGGTGTGTGGCCGTCTCATTTGACGGTGCATCTGGATGCGCGCGTTCTTGTATTCACATTGGCGGCTTCCATTCTTACCGGGATTTTGTTTGGCTTTGCGCCCGCGTTTCGCGGCACGAGGTTGGACCTGACGCCTGCGCTCAAAGATAGTACTTCCGCGCTTGCGACTGGCGAATCCCGCAGGCGATGGCTGAATCTAGGCAGCGGCCTCGTCATTGCTCAAGTGGCACTCGCTATTTTGGCTCTTTCCGGCGCGGGCCTGTTGGTGCGCACTCTCGAGAATCTGAAAAGTGTCAATCCCGGCTTTGACACGCGCAATATCCTCCTTTTCAGGATGGAGCCTGCGCTCAACGGCTACACCGGGGAGCGCTCCAAGAACCTGTACTCTGAAATGTTAGCGCGTATCGAGGCCATTCCTGGCGTGCTTTCCGCCTCCTACTCGTTTGACGACCTGCTGAGCGGCAATGCTTGGACCACGAGCTTTGGCATCGAAGGGCAAGCCCGTAGTACGACGCTCTCGACACTCGGTCTTCAGGCGGGACCAAAATATTTTGAAACCATGGGCATCCCCCTGATGACCGGGCGCCTATTCACATCACAGGATTACTCTCTTCCGCAGGACTCGCAGTGGCAACCGGCAGTGATCAACGAAGCGTTTGCTCGAAGCTTCTTCAAAGATCAGAATCCGCTCGGACGCCACATCGCCGGCGTCGGCCATCAGGGCACAAACCATGAAATCGTCGGCATCGTCGGAGACACAAAATTTCTAAACGTGCGGAGCGAAATGGCGCCAACCCTGTTCGTCCCGGCGAGGGGAGGCGAAGCGGTGTTTGAGGTACGCACGGCCGCTAACCCAAGAACGATCATCCCCGCGGTTCGTAACATCGTGAGCCAACTGGACAGCAGCCTTCCGCTCTTTAGCGTAAGAACGGAAACGGAACAGATTGATCGCTCGTTCTTTCAGGAGCGCCTCATTGCGCGAGCATCGAGTTTTTTTGGCGCGCTTTCCCTTTTGCTGGCTTGCATTGGACTCTATGGGCTTCTCTCGTACGAAGTCTCCCGCAAGACGCGCGAGATCGGCATTCGCATGGCGCTAGGCGCGCGGTCGTCTGACGTTTTGCGTTTAATTATCCGCCAAGGAGTTGAATTGTCCGCCGTTGGCGCGGCTCTCGGCATCCTGGGAGCGCTCGGCTCGACGCGCTACCTTGCCAGTCTGCTTTACGGCGTTCGGCCGTATGACCCGGTAACGTTTGCTGCCGTCGCCTTGTTGCTTGCGCTTGTGGCTCTCGCAGCCTGTTACATTCCCGCCCGACGTGCCATGTGCGTCGATCCGATGGTCGCCTTGCGTCACGAATGACTCACGCTATTTCGAGCTCAGGCCGGAGGCCCTTTTTGTTTGTCCTGCTTTCCGGCCAGAAAAAACAAATCCCCCCGCCCGCTCTCTGAATTGCAGAGGATACGCTTCCTCTGCTGACCACTGCCGGTCGGCAGCGATCTGACAGCGGTTTCTCCCCGCAACCGAAGCACGCGGGTCTGTCCTTCGGAAATTCATGAGAGCGCAAGTCCCTCGCTCTCCCGCGAGGCTTCGTTCCTGAACCGAAGCTTCGAGGAGATCGGCCATGCTTGAGGAAATCAGATGTGGTTGTCCGTTGTGCGGAATTGAAGCGGAACTCTATTTTGAGTTGAGCCAGATTGACCCTGCGGTGGTCGCCAAAATGTTTTCTCCGTTCCCTGTGTTGCTTCGGCACTCCTCAGCTTCGTCTCTCCTTTCGCACTTTCGCACTTCGCCGGTTGACGAAGAGTCTGACAACCTCTTTCGTGACCTCTTCACCCTCCGCGAAAAGAATCCAGCCTTCGTCGAGACTTTTCTCCTCCTCACGTTTACTCCGATGCTGCACCATGTCGTACGGCTTGTGGCAAGGGAGCAGGAAATTCCTTCGAGAGAGGACATTGTCCAGCAGGTGCTCTCCGTTTTTCTTGAAGTTCTGAATTCTGCCGAATTGCAATCGCGGAAATCTCACTACGCGTATGCCATCTCGCGCAGCGTGAAGCGCGAAGCCTTTGAATGGGCGCGCTCCGAGAGGGCAACATCGACTGTGCTAACCCCCACAGTCAGCAAACTCTTCGAGCCTTCAGATGTCGAGGAAGACCTCGATCGATATGCATTGCGGCACTTTCTTCACCGCTGTATCTCGAGAGAACTGATTTCGAGTTCGCAGATCGATCTTCTGACCGAATTCAAACTCAATGGACGCAGCGCCGCAGAGTTCGCGGCCCTTAATGGCTTGTCGTCGAATGCTGTCCGGCAAAAGTTCAAACGGCTGTTAGCAAAGCTCAGGCGGATGGTGAAACAACCGGCGGGAAGTTGACGCCTGGCTCCGCAGCCGCAGGCATTTTCTTGGCAAAGGATTAGCTCCGGATCATCACTGCTCATGGAAGAAGATCTGTATTCTCCTTCGAGTTCATTGAAAATTCTGAAGTAAATCCTTGAAGCATCCTTTCTTCCTCGCAGTCTTCGCGGTTTGCGACACATTTCATCCTCGTTGCGCTGAATAGGTATATAGAGGGAAGTTCACGCGAGAAACCCCTGGGCGCTGCGTGGCGTCAAGACGCGACGGGCGAGGTATTGCATGGTACGCCCGGCGTGTCTAGGGACCAGTGCGTTCCGGCCGCGACCTGCGGGGGCATCGGAAGCGTGGACTTCCTTCGCATCGCCGCTCGCGATGCATCCCTCCGGACGAGGTTGGAAATGAAAAAACATTGGAAGCTCGTTTACCACTGGATTCGCTCCACCAGATTGGGTCTTGCCTCACTTGCGGTTCTACTCCTCGCTGCTCCGGCATTCGCCCAAACCGGAACCTCTCCATGGGAAAACGCCGTCAGCGTGCTGCAACAGGCGTTCACCAGCACCATCGCTCGCGGCCTTTCGCTCGTTGCCATTGTCGTCGCCGGTCTCACCTTCGCCTTTGGCGAAGGCGGCTCGAAGCGCGTGCTTGCCGGTGTGTTGTTTGGTGTCGGCATGGCCATCGCGGCCGTGAATTTCCTGTCGTGGCTCTTCCCTGGCAGCTGAATCACCGACGCCTGGAAGGAAAAGCAAATGGCCGAAACCAGACGAATCAACAGAGTGCATCGGTCCCTATCCCGGCCGCTGACGATCCTCGGGGCCGAGCGAAAGCTCTTCTTCTTCGCCATGTGCCTTGGCGCCGCCACCTTCAACTTGCTCAACAGCCTATTCGGCGGGTTGCTCATATTTTTGTTGCTCTACTTCATGGCCCGCTGGGCCACCAGGACCGATCCGCAAATCCTGCGATTTCTGTTGACCGCCGCAAGACTCCGCGCCCAGTACGATCCCATGAAATTCAGCCCCATTCGAGTCCGAAGGGATAGCCATGTTCAGGCTTAGCCGAATCTTCAAGAACTACAACGAGACCGGCTCTCTCAGCGAGCAGATCAATCTTTACGGCTTTGTTGGTCCTCAGACCTTTCTTACAAAAAGCGGGGAAGTAGGCGTCATCCTTGAAGTGCGAGGTGTCGACTACGAGTGTCTCGACACCGCCTCCATCGACGGTTTCACCAAGCGGCTCGAGTCCGCTCTGAAGCTGTTCGATGAAAACTATCGCGTCTACCAATACCTGTTCAAGCGCAACAACGAAACCATCCCCTACAAGCTCTACAGAGATCCGATCGTAGACGCCGCGATCAAGAATCGCATCGCCTACCTCGGCAGCAAGGCCGAGACGCTTTTTTCGCTATCGGTCTATTACGTCGTGTTTAACCAGGGATTTCAGATGTCAAACAAGCTGGGTACGGCGCTAGCCGAGTTTCCCAAGAATCCGAAAAAGGCCTTCGCCGATCTGCGGTCTCATTTTTCCGGTCAAACGCAGACCGTCGCTCTTGGCCAGCATGTTACCAATGCCCAGGCAGCGCTTCTTCAAAAAGCCCGCAGCTTCATTCTCCAGGTCAGCGACTTCCTCGCAGTGCGCATGCTCGACAAACAGGAAGCCTTCCGCGTTCTCAAACGAACGCTCAACTTCCAACCCGACAAACTCGATCTCGCCAAGCTCAAATACGATACGTTCCTCGATTACTACCTGCCCGAATCGCCCATCGAGTGCCATCGCGGGCATCTGCGCATCGATGATTTCTACGTCAAGGTCTTGACCCTCAAGGAGCCATCGGCCCAAAGCTTTCCCCTCATCTTCAAACGCCTCCTGGAAGTCGAAGCAAACTACTACATCGTGACGGAATGGAAGAAGGAAGATTCCGGCAAGATGCGCCGGGTCATCCAAGCCAAGCGCCGCCATTTTCACAACACCAAGCGTTCTTTCGCCAGTCAGGTCAGTCTGAATGACGCGCCCGCGCAAGACGTGCTCCTCGATGATTCCAAGGAATCTCAGGTCCGGGAACTCGGCGAAGGCATTAGGGAGATCGAGCTGCATGGGAACTATTTTGGCCAGTTTTCGCTAACCGTCGTGATCTACGACCTCGACATGGCCAAGGTCGACCGGGCCTGCGCCGACTTCTATAAGGTGTTCAGCGTCCACGACGCCCAGCTTTATGAGGAAAAATACAATCTCCTGAACGCTTTTCTCGCGGCGGTTCCCGGCAACCACGACTTCAACTTGCGCTCCCTGTTTCTGCTCAACACCAACTACGCCGATTTCTCGTTTCTCTTTACTCTCGACTGTGGCGAGACTCGGAATGGCCACCTCCGGCAGGAGTATCTTGCAGTCCTGGAGACCAACCACCACACCCCCTACTTTCTGAACCTCCATTACCGCGACGTGGCCCACACCATGATTCTCGGGCGAACCGGTGCCGGGAAGAGTTTTCTCTTGAACTTCCTCATCACCAACTTGCAGAAGTATGCTCCGCACACGTTCGTCTTCGATCTCGGCGGTAGTTTTGAAAGCCTGACGCAGCTTTTCGGCGGCTCCTATGTGCGCGTTGGGGTCGAATCCGAAGATTTCAAAATCAATCCGTTTTCTCTGCCGCCGACAAAGGAGAATCTCGATTTCCTCGCGCTTTTCCTGAGAGTTTTGCTTCAAGGCCAGAGAGCAGGTGAACTCGATCCCGCCGCGGAGCGCGAACTGTTCCATCAGGTCGAGAATCTGTATGAAGTGGACCCGGCGCTGCGCACCCTGGGTGTTCTGGCGAACACTCTCGGGCACGGCATTTCGGGCCGACTCTCCAAATGGACGCGAGGCGGCCAATTCGGATTCCTCTTCGACAACGCCGAGGACACAATTTCGTTTTCGCGCTTCCAGTGCTTCGACTTCCAGCGGATGAGTCAGTATCCGGAACTTCTCGAGCCGCTGCTTTTCTATATCCTGCATCGCGCCAACGCCGTCATCGCCGATCGCCAAATTTCGTCCGCATTCAAAGCCTTCTTTATCGACGAAGCATGGGTGTTTCTGAAGAACCCCAGCATTCAACGCTACGTCGTCGAGGCCCTCAAGACCTGGCGAAAGCACAACGCTGCCATGGTGCTGTCAACCCAGTCCCTCGATGAGCTTAAGCGGTCGGACATCCTCGACGTCATCATCGAAAGCTGCGCCACCAAAATCTTCCTCGCGAACCCAGACATGGACCGCGATATTTACCGGCGCCAGTTTCATTTGAACGAAAACGAAGTCGAGCTCATCGCGGCCCTCATCCCCAAACAGCAATTCCTGATCAAGACGCCGGAGTTGGGGAAGGTCGCCAATCTTACCGTGGATGCCAAGAGCTATTGGCTCTACACGAACGACCCTTACGACAACAAGAAACGGAAAGAAGCATTTGAAATCCACGGATTCGAAAAAGGCCTCGAAATCCTGGCGGGAGGGCATCCGTGATTTTTCCTCACTTTCTCAAACCGTGGATGGCAGAGAGCGGACCGTTTTACGAATTCCTGCCCCTTGCGCTTGCGGGGGTTGCCACCGCACTCATTCTCGGTCCGCATTGGCTGGCCGCACTTTTTTCTGATCGCGACAAGAGTCTTGGGCAACACCAAACCAACTCAAAAGGAACACCTCGATGAAGCACATCTCCTGCACGCAGCGACCGAGCCTCTTCCTCCGCATCTTTGCCGCCGCCGCTCTTGGCGCAGCCGCCTTTCACGCATTACCCGCGCACGCCGCGACGGAGGCAGAGGCGCGTGTCGTGAAGTATTCGAAGGAAGATATTGTTCCTGTCCACGCGAAGCTCCGTTTTTCGACGCTCATCGTCCTGCCCGAGGACGAGGAGATTCTCGATTTCACCACCGGCGACAAGGAATTCTGGGTCATCAACGGCGCACACAACCTCTGCTACGTTCACCCGGCCCAGGCCGGCATTCGCAGCAATCTGAATCTGATCACCGCGAGCGGACACGTCTATTCGTTCTTGCTGACCGAAATCAGCAACCAGCCGAACGCCGAGCCCGACCTCAAACTCTTCGTTGAGCCGAAAGAGGGTTCAGGCGTGGCTGTAAACAGCGGTCTGCGTGGCTACGTCAGCGCGGGTGAGGCCCAGGCGTACAGAAAGGAACTCGAAACGCTCCGCTCTGAGACGGCGGAACAGATCCACGCAGCGCAATCTCAGTCCGCGGAGCAACTCAACCATTTCCGCTCCACCTACGCGACAAAACTTCAGTTCGATTACGCGCTCGACCCGAAAGCCAGCCGCGAGCCATTCCTCGTTGCCGTCATTTACCACGATGACGCCTTCACATACATAAAGTGCAGCGCGCGGGAAAAGCCCGCGCTTTATGAAATCAAGGACGGTAAGCCGAATTTGATCTCTTTCCAGTTCGAAAACGGCGTGTATATCGCCCCAAAAATCATCGACGTCGGCTACCTGGCCGTCGGCAAAAAGAAGCTGACGTTCGCGCGGCGTGCGGCAGGGAACTGAGGGGCGGATGATGAACCAACCAACCCAGCCTGCTCACATTCAGGAAAAAGAACCGAAACCTCAAGGCCTTCTGCCGAAGAATGTTCAGTCCTGGTTTCTCATCGGACTGGCGTTTCTCATGGTCGCCATCATGTGGCTGACCGGGGGCAAAAAGCCGCTCACACCGGCCAAAGCTGCTTCGCTCTCGACGCCCGCCCAGGCGCCCCTCGAAGTCAACGAAACAAAGATCGCCGAAATGCAGAACCGCATACAGAATTTGCAGCGCGAGCAACTTCTCGCGCAGACCGCGCTGGCCCAGCAGACCCGGCAACTGGGTATTCCGCCGCATGATTCGACGGAGTCTCAGCAACCTGCTGTCGGTGGAAACGGCGAGCAGCGGCAGCAAGAAGACCCGATTCAGGCCGAGCGGAAGCGTCGCGCCTATGTGTCACTGTTCGCCTCGAATGTTGCGCTGAGTTATCGCAAATCTCCGGCGAATCCTCAAACCTCGCTTAGCGAGGCACCGGCCGCTGTTCCGGCACCGCTCCCTTCGGGGCCCGACACCTCACAGGTCGCCCAACTTTTGAAGGAGATGCAATTTAATTCGAGCTCTGCCGTGCCAGCCCGAAATGATTCCGCGGAAACATCCTATGACCGGAAGGAGGAAGCAAAAAATCCTGCCGCCGTGCCGGCCGCCTCCGCCAATGCGGCGGCAGGAAAAACCTACGTATTGTTTGAAGGAACCATCCTTGAAACCGTTCTCATCAACCGGCTCAACGGGGGCTTCGCCGGCCCCGTCGAGTGCCTGCTCTCGACCGACGTCTATTCGAGCGACCGCCAGCACCTGCTCGTTCCGGCAGGCTCGAAACTTCTTGGCGAAACCAAGAAGGTGGATACGTTCGGCCAGACCCGTCTGGCCGTCGTGTTCCATCGCGTGCTCATGCCCGACGGATATTCCGTCAGCCTGGACCAGTTCAAGGGGCTTAACCAAATCGGTGATACCGGCTTGCGCGATCAAGTCAACAACCACTATCTCCGCATCTTTGGGGTGTCGCTGGCCATTGGCGCCCTCGGGGCCGTCGCGGAAGGCGGGGCCGCGGGTTCCCTCACCGCCTCCAGTGTCGACCTCATGCGCCAGGGATTCGCGCAGAGCACCGCGCAGTCCTCGGCGCAGATCCTCGACAAGTTTCTCAACGTCATGCCCACGGTGACCATCCGGGAAGGCCACCGGGTCAAAGTCTATCTCGCGGGCGATCTTGCCTTGCCCGACTACATCAACCACAAAATGCCTTCCGATCTCTAGAAGGCACGAAAAGAAAGGATGAAAGTTCGATGAAGAAAAAATTTCCGGCGGCTCTCTTGGTTCTCGTTCTCTCGGTCGGTACGGCTTCCGCACAACTAGGGAGCAGCATCGTGTACGACCCGACCAACTACCAAAACGCGGTGCTCCGCTACCAGCAGCTCCAGGAGCACCTTCTCGAACTGCAGAAGAGCTACGCGCAGATCACCAACCAGCTCAACCTGGCTCTCAAGATGGCCACCTTCGTTCAAAACATGCCCGCGCGCTACCGCGCTTTGTTTTCCGAGTGGCGGAACGTGACCTCGCTGAACACCTTCGGGAATACCGGCTCTTGGATCAGCGGCATCAACTCCGGCCTGCTTCCTAACATCAACACCGGTTACCAGAAGTCCACAACTCAGCTTCTGCCGTACAACCCGGACCATCTCTCCGCGATGGATCCTTTTGAGCTGGAGCGCGTGCAGTCGCAATACGCGTCCGTTCAACTCGTGGACGGCGCGAACGTGAACGCCATGGCCACCATCGGCTCCATCCGGGGCAGCGCCCAGGATATCCAGACACAGATCGGGAACCTCGAACAAGACTCGTATTCGAGCGATGCCAGTCTTAACAGCGAAGTCTCCGTCCTCAATAAGATCAACGCGGCCGGAGTCATGACGCTGCGCACGCTGCAGGATTCCAACAAGCTGCTGGCGTCCCTGCTTGAACAGCAAACCATCCTCGCCAAGCAGCAGCGCGAGTCCGCCACTAACAACATCAACGCCGACATCCAGCGCCAGGCGAACCTCGCCGCGAACATGACGCAGGTGACCGGCACCCTTACCAATTCACTTCAAAACTTCCGCATGCCGTAGACGTCGGAAGACGGACGCCGGGCGTCGAAGGAGCTGAGAGCAGTGCAAACCGACTATCTGCAGTACATCTTCCAAGCTATCAATACCTTGCTCACCCAGAACCTCGGCTTCTTCGACACCGTGGGGCAGAACCTTTTCCGGTCATTTGCTACCATCCTCATCGCGTGGTTTGGAATCAAGTCCGCCCTCTCTGCTGCCAGCGGCAAGCATCCCTTCCACTTCGACAATTTCGCGGCCTTGCTCCTGACCGTGAGCTTCGGCTTTGCGATGGTCAATTACTACAACGCGCCCATTCCCGGCGTTGGGGTTAGCTTCCACAATCTCGTCACGAATGAAGCGCAGTTTTTGTCGCGCCAGATCGATCAGGCGCAGCTCCAGACAGTGGTAGCGCAAGTTGCGGATTTCGAATCGCGTATGGACTCTCCCGCGTGGGGAGATGTTTTCGGGACGGCCATCTACGTCATCGTGACCATTTTGCTCGCTGCGGCCCAAGCCGTGGCGATTGTGGTCATTGCCTACGGGTTCATTGCTACCGCGGTCTGCGTGCTCGTGGGGCCGGTCTTTGTGCCATTTTTCATAGTTCCGAAAATGGAGTGGGTCTTCTGGGGCTGGTTTCGCTGCTTCCTCCAATATGCCTTCTACCAGGTCATCGCCGCTGCCGTAGTTTTCATCATTGGAAATCTCATGCTTGGCGCTTTGCGCCTTCCGCCCGCGGGCACCCTTTCGACCGCACAGCTCATCGCCTGGTTTCCCGTCCTCTTCATCACCTTTCTCGCTTCGATCTATACGCTATTGAAAGTGCCCGCCCTCACAAACCACATCTTCAGCGGCACGGCTGGCGGATCTTCGGCCGGAATCATGGAAAGGGTGTTCGGATGAACAACGATGCGGCTTTCTACGACGCCAAACGGCTCTATCTCGAACAGTACGGAGACCCCATGGTGACGAATACCTACCTAAAGATCGCTCTCGCGCTTCTGTCTGTAGTGTGTGTGGCGCTCGCGCTCATCGACCTACGGACCATTCGCACCTTCGAGAACTTCCGGCCGCTGGTGATCCGCATTGACGACCTGGGCCGCGCCGAAGCCATCAACTACCACAACCTCGAATACAAACCGCAGGATGCCGAAGCGAAGTATTTCCTATCCCGCTTCTGCAACCTCTACTACCGTCGCAACCGCTACACGATTCAGGATGATTTCTCGAAGTCCCTCTATTTCCTCGACGGCAAGCTCGCCAACGGCATCCTCGACGCCTACCGCAAGGATGACATCATCAAGAAATTCATCACCAACACCGCCGCCCCAGAAATCGATGTTGATGTCAAAAAGGTTGCGCTCGAAGAGATGCAAACGCCGCCTTTCCGTGCCCGCGTGGACTTCTATATGGTCTATTACTCGCCGGCCGATCATAGCGAGCTGAAGCGCGATCTTTACACCGCGAACTTTGTCTTTGTATTCAGAACCCACGTTCCGAACGACCTCATCCCCATCAATCCCTTGGGGCTGAGCGTGACCTACTTCCGCGAGGACGAGGCCTTCAAATGAGTTTTGATCGGCAAAACCACGGAGGTCGCGAGGCGGCGCCAGCCAGCCTTGGCCCAGGCTCAGCGCGCCACTTTCGTCTTTCCCTTCCTGATTTTACTCGCCTCTTCGGCCACAGCCTTTTCCATCGGGAGTTGCCACCGGAACAAACGGCGCGCTTCCGGAGAGCCTCCGCTGTTTCAAAGAGAAAGGAGGAAGAATGATCGCCAACGCTCTTTTCATCACCCTCGCCGTCCTGCTGGCTTTGGGCTTCTGGCTCATGGGTGAACTCAAGTTTTTTATTCCGTACAAAGCCGTGCTCCTCCACGAATACGGGCAGATCCTCCTGATATACGTGGTGGTCATGTCCGCGAATCTCTTCGCAGCAACGTTTTCTCTTACACGCAAGTTTTTCCTCAACGACACCGGGCGCAAACTTTCTCATCTCGATAAACAGCTTCACTTCGGCGACACCGAGGTGCCCGCACCGTCGCTTGAACAGGAACTCGACTGAAATGGCGCGCGGCTACGAACCCGACGATTTCATCGGTCCGCGGGAGCTCTCCGAGGAAGGCGAGACCGAAGCTCCACGGCTATCCCGCAGGGGCGAACTTTCTGACCAGGTAAGGGATGACCATACGCAAGGTACAGGGCCCGTGACGAATCCCGATGGCGCTCGCTCGCCGGAGCCGCGCAAGGTCTATGAAATCAGGGGCCACAGGTATCGTCTGCGCGCCTCTGAAATCGAAACCATGGTCGAGGTCGGCAAGTTTCGCACCATTGCTCTGGAAGACCTGAACGAGTTCGCCTACGACGGCGACAAACTCCGCATGAGGCTTGATGTCGAAAACCTTATCCGGCAGGGCCTCGTTCAGATGAAGTCCGTTCCTGAGGAGGAAAAGGGGGCGCGAGTACTGCTTACACTCTCGAAGGCAGGCCACCGTTTCCTCACCCGAAACAGATTCGCCGGTAAGGACCAGGCGCTTCACTTTGGCTTCGCCCACCGGCGGGAAGCGCACCATGACGCCGACCTCTACCGGCTCCACCAGAAAGCGGCGGACAAGATTGAACGCAGGGGCGGGCGGAACCTCCGCGTGATCCTCGAATACGAACTGAAAAAGCGGATCTGCCACGACCTCGCGAAACTCGGCCCGGAAGGGGCTTCGGCCGAGAGCAAGCACACCGTCGCCGAACGACACGGGCTTCAAGTGGTGTGCGGCAAGATCCCGTTTCCCGACGAGCGCATCGAGTACGACACTCCCGATGGAGTGCGGGCCCAGGTAGACCTCGAGCTTGCCACGAGCCACTACCGCGGACGCCTTCTTGCGGAAAAAGTCCGCGCTGGATTTTCCATCTACGCCCATGCCAGCGACGTTTCGAAACTCAGGCGCGTTCTGGACCAGCGCGAATTGACGGCGGAGATTTTGTCGCTGTGAAAATGCCCAAGGATCAAATCGAGCAAATTGCCGCTCTCGGCTATACGGAGTCCGAGGCGCGTTTCCTGTATGTCGCCGCGACGCATTCAGGCTACTTCACCATGCGGCACTTCAATGCCTTTGCCGGCGTCAGCAGCGGAAAGCGCTCCATGGCCTTCACGCAGAGACTCCTGAAGCATGCACACGCCACTGTCCGCGATTACATGGGCACCGGATCAGTCTTTCATCTGTTCTCCCGGCCCATCTATGGCCCGATTGATAAGGAGAATCTCAGCAATCGCTACCGGCACTCGTTTGACTACATCCGCACGCGTCTCGTGCAGATGGACTTCCTTCTTGAGAATCTTGGCAGCGACTATCTGGAGACCGAAACTGAGAAGGTCAATCTCTTCTGCGAATCCCTCGGTGTTCCGAAAGACGATCTCCCAGCCAGGGTCTTCGAGGGCGGACCCTGCAGTCAGCCGGTTACTCGCTATTTTGTCGATAAGTTTCCCCTTTTTCTCGCGGCTCCCATCTCGGGTACCTCGCCTGTGGTCACCTTTAGTTATGTCGATTCAGGTTCGGGGAGCCCGCGGGGTTTCGCCGCGCACCTCGCGGCCTATCAGGGTCTCTTCCGTCACTTGAGATCCTTTCGCCTGCTCTACATTGCGCCGAGAGCCACCCAATTTCGCCGTGCCGAAGATCGCTTCCGTTCGGACATCAAGCAGCCTCTCGAATCGGACATTTCCAGCGAAGTCCTCCGCTACTTCGACGTTCGCCGGAAATGGGAAAACCATGAATACGTTGTGCCGGTAGCTGCCGACTTTGAGTTCCTGAACGAAGCAAGGCGGCGCTTTGCTGGCGAGCGCTTCGACAGCCTCTATAGCGCATGGATCCGAGGAGGAGTTTCTGAGCGCGATTTACGTCTCGAGTTTTCGCAACTCACTCCGGAACGAAGGGTTTTTTTCGACACCTATCTTGTCCGGAATGGGCATTCACCACTTGACGAAAGAATCCGGAAGACGGTGAAGGGCGCATGAAGGATGCGGTTCGCCTCCCGAGTGAACGGAAGCCGTTGGGAGAACTGCGGGTGCGCATGGCGCAACGGTTGCTATTGGACCTAAGGAAAACACCCGGCTGGGTTGGAGGAGGAGGACCCCACTTCTCTGCCACGGAAACCGTGGCGGTCGCTCCAACTCCAGTCGGAGGGAACAGGGTGAGCCTCTGTTCCCGGTGTGTCTTCGAGGCGTCCAGTAAGGCAGAAAAAGAAAAGGAGAAATCATGTCGATCATTAACAAACCGTCCGAGATGGTGAAGCGCGAATACGAACTACAGGAACCGATCGCGGTCGCCGTCGAGAAGTACGCAACCTTTATCCAGAGTACGCCGGATCATGTCGTCAACTCCGCGTTGAAGATGGTGATTTGGAGAGACGCCGATTTCCGCCGCTGGCGCAAGCAACAGCAGACGCAAACCGAGAGGAACGATGGGCACGACACGGGAAAGGCGGCGGGGGCGTGATTCAGCGAATTCTTCACGCGAGGCACTTCGTCGCTTGTGTTCTCGCGGCGGCCACGGGAATGGTGCTCTACTTCCGAACACCATTCCCCGAAGACAATCTCTTTCTGCGTGTCATGGCCGTCCGCTCGGTGACGGCGTTTCTCTTCTTCAAGTACTCCTACACGCTCTTCCTTTATACAACGCCGTACATCGCGTACTCGATCCTGCTTTCAGGCGTCTACATTTTCGCCCTCAAGAAAGATCGCAGAATTCAGGCTGGCAGGCTGCCGCTCTATTCGGACCCTCGGAAAAGAACGGAGCTTTCTCTCGTGCTTGGCGAGGTCCACGAACCGTCCAAGCAAACGCCTTCAGAAACTCCGGGCTGGCTGGTCATCCCGGAACGGGGGCTTTTTACGGGAATTGCTATCGTGGGGGCCGTCGGGTCGGGAAAAACGGCAAGTTGCATGTACCCCTTCGCCGAACAGATTCTGGCGTATCGCGCCGAAGATCCCGACCGCCGCATCGGCGGACTGATCTTGGAAGTGAAGGGAGACTTTTGTGGACGCGTGCGGGAAATTTTGGCGCGACACGGCCGCTCCGGGGACTACGTCGAAATCAGTCTCGAGTCCGAGTACCGTTACAATCCCCTTCATAATGACCTCGATGCCTACGCCCTGGCCTACAACATCGCCTCGTTGCTGAACAATCTCTTCGGCCGGGCCAAAGAACCCTTTTGGCAGCAGGCTTACACCAACCTGGTGAAGTTCATCATCCTGCTTCACAAGGTGGCCTTCGATTACGTCACGCTTTTCGATGTCTACGAATGCGCCATCAACCCGGATCTGCTCGAAAGCAGAATAAAGGAGGCGCAGCGCAGGCTCGCCGGGGCCGACTCCGTATTGCTGTGGGAAGAAGAGTATCTGAAGCATCCGCGCGACCTGGACCCGTTTCCATTCCGGCTTGACAAGGAATCGAACCGCTACCGGGCGCCCCTGACACCAGGTCTCGCCGCGGTGCTGAAGGATAAGCGCGTGCAGTGGGAAGCGGAAAATGCTTCCCCGAGGAACTCCGCCGAAGCCCAGAAGAAAGCGCAGCTCGAAGCTGTAGAGCGGTGGTTTTTTCACGACTGGAAAAGAATAGAGCCCAAGCTCCGGACATCCATTGTCGAAGGGATATCGGTATTTCTCTCACTCTTCGATGACAATCCCGTCGTCAAGCGCGCGTTTTGTCCTCCCGCCGAGTGCTACGACCCGCAGGCCAATGCGGATTTCAAATTCGGCAGGCCTTTGCCTTCGCTCACGTGGCTCATCGAAAGGGGGAATTTATGCTGTCTCAATTTTCCGATCGCCATGAATGCCGGCCTCGCCAAGGCTCTGGGCGTGATGTTGAAACTCGACTTCGAACGGGCCGTGCTCAACCGGGTGCCCGCGATGGACAAGAACCCACAAACCTATTTCCGGCAGGTCCTGTTTCTCTGCGATGAATACCAACACTTCGCCACGGTCGGCGAGAGCGAGCCGACCGGGGATGAAAAATTCTTCAGCCTGTCCCGCCAGCCCAAATGCATTCCGATTATCGCAACCCAAAGCATCAGTTCCTTGAAGTCGGCTCTGCCAGGTGAATCCTGGCGCACACTGCTCCAGACGTTTCGAACGAAAATCTTCCTCTCCCTTTCCGATGACTTCTCCGCCCGCATTGCCAGTGAGCTGTGCGGGCGTGAAGACAGGCTGAAGGCCAGTTACAACTTCTCGGAGAGCGGCCATGATGCAAAAGTCAGCTTCCTCACCGGCAAGGCCCTCTCTCACAAGGCCAATATCACGGCATCCAAAAGCTACAGTCCTCACCACGATCTTCGCTTCGACATAAAGACTTTCATGGAGCTGCGCAATGCGCAGTCCGTGACCATGGCCTATGACGGCACGAACCCGATGCCACCGATGTTTTGTTACCTCAAGCCCTACTACAACGACGTGAACAAATCCTACTTCCGCCAGCTCGCGGACGGAGAACTCTAATGAATGGATTCGAAACCATCCTTCCATTTTTGAAGCCGATCGAGCACCTCATCCTCGATGACTCTATCAGCGAGGTCATGGTCAATGGACCGGACTGCATCTTCATTGAAAAAGCGGGATTCCTAGAGCCGGTTCGGGGTGTCAGTCTCGGTGCGAAGTCCTTGATGGTCGCAGTCAAGAATATCGCCCGGCGACTGGGCGACGATATCTCGGAATCGAAACCCATTCTCGATTCGCGTCTCCCCGACGGAAGTCGCGTCGCCGCCGTCATTCCACCCTGCAGTGTGAACGGCGTGACACTGACCATACGAAAATTCAACACTCGGCATTTTGGCGTCGAAGACCTCGTTCAAGCAGGAACCCTGGAACGCTGGCTGGCCAACCAGCTCGAAGGCTACGTTCTCGCCCGAAGGAATATTCTGATCGTTGGAGCTACCGGATCGGGAAAAACTTCGATGCTCAATGTCCTCGGGAAATTCATTCCTTCCGATGAGCGCGTTCTCCTCATCGAGGACACTTCCGAAATCCACCTGGCCCAGGACAACCTTGTCCGCTTCGAAGCGCGGCAGGCGCAGAACGGTCTGCCCGCCATTACCATCCGCGATCTTCTTAAGGCCTCTCTTCGTCACAGGCCCGACCGGATCATATTGGGCGAAATCCGCGGAGGAGAGGCCTTCGATCTCCTGCAACTACTCAACACCGGACACTCCGGAAGCCTTTCGACTGTCCACGCCACGTCCGCAAAGCAGGGTCTTTCTCGATTCACGAGCTGCGTGTTGCAGAGTGGCGTGGACCTGCCCTATCGCGCGATCAAAACAAATGTCGGTGATTCCGTAAACGTCGTGGTGCACCTGGAACGCCGGCCGGGCCGGCGCTTGGTCTCTGAAGTAGTGGAAATCCACGGCTACGATCCGGACAAGGATGAGTTCAACTACGGCTTTATTTTCGACAGCCACAAGGAGCAGGTGTGAGCCCTGCCGAGAATGCCAGGGAAAACGCCGTCGAGGATGGTGTGAACGCTTTCGAAAAGCTCCTCGCACAGCTTGCGGACGTTCCGACTCCCCGACAGCTTCAAACTGGACTCCTTCAGATCGAACCGACAAAAGAAAGGAGGGAATGATGCCGGCGGAATGGGTTGATTTCAAGAGCGTGATGGCGAAAGTCTCCATGGAGACAGTTCTTTCACACTATGACGTTCGTCTTCGGCGAGTTGGCGCGGACGAGTTCCGTGGAAAATGCCCTCTTCCTACCCACTCTTCGGCCAGAAGCAATGACAGCTTCTCCGTCAGTTTCACTCGGAACGTATGGTCCTGTCGGTCGGCTTCCTGCATCGCGGCTCGTTCGGGCCGCGTTGGCGGAAACGTCGTCGGCTTCGTCGCCGAAATGGAACGCTGTTCGATCCAGGAGGCTGCCCGGCGCCTCGATCGTTCACTCACAGAAAATCTCCTCCCTCGCGCCACACCCGGGAGTAAGGAGCCGGTCCCTTACGCATCAGAAAATCGGCCTCTATCCTTCACCCTGCGCAACATCGACCACCAACACTCTTACGTCATATCGCGTGGACTAAGTGCCGAGACCGCTCGCTATTTCGGTGTTGGTTACTACGATGGCAACGGGTTCCTTCGGGGGCGGGTTGTGATTCCAATCCACAACGAATACGGCAAACTCGTCGCCTACTCGGGTCGCAGCATCGACGAGGCGGAGCCCAAATACCGCCTTCCCGCAGGCTTCCGGAAATCTCATGTGCTGTTCAATCTTCACCGGGCCATCCAATCGCGCGGAGACACGGTCATCCTCGTAGAAGGCTTCTTCGACACTTTTAAGACTCATCAGGCCGGGCATCACAACGTGGCCGCTCTCATGGGCTCGAAGCTGTCCGACCGCCAAGCCGAATTGATCGGAACCTACTTCGATCAAGTCATCCTAATGCTTGACGCCGATAAGGCGGGGAAGGCCGCCACCGCTGCGGCTGGGAAAACCCTCTCCTCAGTCCTTAGCGTACAGATCGTTGAACTCGCCTCGGGAACTCAGCCAGACCAACTGGCTTCAGAAGAAATCCATCAGCTCCTAGGAGGCTTGGATCATGGCGTTCCAACCCCAGATCGATGAAAACTCCTTCGAGTTCCACATAATCTATATGGGGATGAAGCGACTCAGGCGGACACCCCAACGACAACAGGCAAATCAAAAGAAAAAGGGACATTTCTAATGAGGTTTGACACACCGAAACTAACCGAAAACTAACCGAAAACTAACCGATTGTCCCCGAGCCAGTCGGGAATGTATCCTGTTGCCCCATCCTCTACCCAAATCACATTGAGGTAGAGAAATGCTAAAATTTGAGCCGCGTGCTATTAGTTGGGTCCAGGCTTTCCACGATCAGGCAGTGGATAGCCGCGAGTACGTCAAGAGGGTTGCCGACCAAATTCCAGTAGAAATCCGAGACCGGTTGCTTTCGATTGTCCGATGGGCGGAAGAAACCGAAGAGGCGTGCGACTCTTTGTGTGACACGTTTTTCAAGCATGACTCGGCAGAGATTCGCTTGAATATGTTTTTGGAGGAGCAAATCAAAGAACTGTTCGCTGCGATCAGAGCGACGAAGCACGCGGACTCAATTCCCGCCTTGAGAGAAGCGGCCCGTGATAGCGGCAACCGCATCCGGGCCTGGAAGTACGAAGCCGAGCAAAAACGGCTGCAAGAGGAAGGATTTGTAATTGCTCCGCCGTCCCCGCCTTGTGTTCCACATGTCCAAAAATAAGTCCGGTCTCAGTACTTTCCCGGCAACGGCGTAAATCCGGAGCTATGGGCGTGACTGCCGTTAAAATGAAAGGGCACGGGCGAACTCCTCCACATCGTGGATGGCAACTGCTCATTCAGAAATCTTCTGTCCCCTTCGTTTGTCACGCGGCGATTACGCAGGAACGAAAACGACTTCTGTATCGAGAACGGCTCTGCCAATTGGTTGTAAAAGATCGATTGACCTTCACTTGCCCGATTAGAGTCGCGCGACCGGACATCTGATTTCGACCGACTTCAAGTTTTTCGATTATGGCAGTGAACTTGCGTCAGAGCTTGGTGTTATTGCGGACAGACTGCACCACTTGCCTGATGGCGTCGATGACCACGTCGGGCCTGTCGAGGATGACGAAATGGCCGCTATTCTCCGCGATGAGCTGCTTGCTATTTGCAGAGAGGGACAGCAGCTTGGCTTGCAGCTCCGCGTATTTATCGTGCGACTTCTCCTCCGTCTGCGGAAGCATCGATGTACCCGCAGTCACATCTACTAGCGGTTTGTCTCCGAGCGGATGAAACCATTTTTCAACTCGATTCAATGCTAGATTTCAAGACTGTACTCAAGATTGGGCCCAAGCAAAGCCTTGGTAAGGTCAAAACCCGCGACAAAGACGGAGTTCCGCAGAAGTGTATTGAGGTAAAGTGGACGACGGGAACCGAACGTGTTCTGTGTTTTGATGAAGCTAACGGCAGTCTGCTAAGCGTTGAATACCCAAGATCCGAGAATCAGCACGCCCCAGATTTTTCGCGGGTTGAATATAGCGCGTTTAACAAGCTCGGCGACAAGCGCATTCCGTATGAAGTGCAAGCCTTCCGCGACCGAACGGCTATCGTGACGACAACGGTGACGGACGTAACGCCGATTACGGAGGGCGCCCCGGCGACATTTACATCTCCCGCAAACTCGGAGTTCTGGCCGCAGTGCGACGACATGCAAAATCCGGAGTTGGTAAACCGAGTTCAGCCCAAATATCCGGCAGATGCTCGCGCCAATGGCGAACTAGGGAGAGTAGTTTTCTACGCAGTGATTGAAACAGACGGGACGCTTTCACACCTAACGCTCATTCAACGAGCGACTCCCAGGCTGGAATTAGCGGCATCTGATGCCATTCGACGATGGCGCTACAAACCCGCCTCCTGTGGCTCAACGCCGATTCGCATGGAAACCTCAATACCGGTGGAGTTTTGGCTTCAACGGTAGTAGGACCTGATTAGCACGCGTTACCGGAAAGGGGTGGGTGGGTTTATCGATGGTTTGCTCCCGGTTTGATTTCCCGTTCGTCCAAAGGAGCAGCATCAGGATCATGGAGGACGTGTGCATAAACTTTGGAGGACCACGCTCGTTTCAATCAGTGCATTTGCGGCGTTGGCGGCAACCAGCAGGGCAAATGACAAAAGCATCGACGCTTCAAAATGTCTTGAGACAAAGATGCAGCCATCGCAGGAAATCGGAAACGTCTTCTCACGGACCATTTCGTATCGAATAGACGGCTTCGATGCTTTGGTGAAAAGGGTAAGCGGGACTGGGCTTTATAAAGTACAGCAGGTCACGCCCGAGCAGATTGTCCTGAGTGCAAGCTTCCTCTACGACGGCCACCCCGTGAGTATGGGAGAAAACATCATCAAGGATGGCGGCCGCACGCTTTGCTGGGAGGGCAAATGCTCTGCTGCCACGGATGCGAGCGGCGTATCCATCAACCCATTCTTTTGGGGAGCGCCGAAGGGGAAACTCCATGTCGGCCAGAGTTGGGAGGTTGAGATACCTGCACCCTGGGAACTCGGCCCTGCCGGCAAGCAGGTCGTGAAGGTCGTGTCTATCGATCCATCGAACGACAGCATTACCCTCGAAAGAGAAGGCGAGGGTGAAGGCGACGCCGTTAATGCGGTAAAGAAGCTGCCCCTGGTGAAGGATAAGAAGACCTATATGGTGGATGTCTCCGAGGGAAAGGCGAAGTGGAGCGGCTATACGACGTTTCGCCGGGGCGTCATCCTGAGTGATGTGCTGCTTGTGGAGCGGTCGATGACGATTACATCGGCAGAGACGGGCCAGAGCAGCGGAACTGAACGGCAATACATATTGCTGAATGAAGTGCCGCCAGATCTGATGCGGAATTGAATGGAGCTACGTTCTGTCGAGCGAGCGTGAGTTCGACGGTTAGGTTTCATCCCAAGGTCTGGCGGCCGGCTACACGGCAGTTATCCTCGCCGCCGCTTGGCGGCGGTCGCTTGAACGTGTAGGCATTACCGGAAACTTGAATCCAATGGACGGTAACGGCATTGCACGATTCGTCGCCCCGTAACCCAATGCGCTTTACAGAGACTCGCCCTGAATCCAGAGTGTCAGGTGGCGCTCCACACTTGCTGCCAGAGTAACGAAAGTGATTGTAACGTGAACCCGGACCTGAGTAAGAAAACCTCAGCCCCCACAGCCGTGGGGGCTATGTTACGCAGGCTGGGTGTCGCAATTTCGTATTTCGTTTCGATTGTTTACGTCTTATCGATTCTGTTGCCTTCTGTTTACTGTCTCCGGCATGGATGCAGAGGACCGGGCGAGCTCGACGCGTTTATGCCCGCCTTCGGTCTTACTCCGTTTGGCGGGATCGCTGCCGCTTTCTCGTTGCACAACGCCATACAGCACATCCGAAAAAGACACTCATGGTCTTGGGTTTTCTGGCCTCTCGCAATCATTTTCGCAACTGTTCTCCTGGGTGTAATTGCCTTTATCGTGTGGTTGATTTATGAGACTGCATCTCATCGTTAAGGACGACGAAAGCCGCTGGGCGTGAACAGTTTCTTTTGGATGGATGAGGAAACTGTCCTACTTGATCCGCTGGTCTTCAGACAATCCCCGGTTGATGCTTTTTAATGTCTGAAATCCGTCTTTGACTACCGTTGTTTTGATATTGTCCTTAGTCACGACCACTGGCTCCAGCATGATGGTGGGCACCTTAATCTTGCCATTGTTCGTTGTGCCATTTGCGTGCGTTGTTTCGCCCTTCGCCAGGCGAACCGCTTCCTCTGCGGCTCTCGCGGCTTCATTTGTGACGGGCTTGTAGACAGTCATCGTCTGCGTGCCTTGGGCGATGCATATAATAGCGGCCAAATCCGCGTCTTGACCGGAAATCGCCACTTTGCCTGCGAGATCACGTTCGCGCAGGGCCTGAATCGCGCCGCTGGCCAATCCGTCATTGGAAGCGAGTACAGCAGTGATCTTGCCCTGCGCGGAATCAATTGCCTTCAACATGGCAAGGTATGCCTCCGAAGGCAGCCAGTCTTTGGTATACGCATCAGCGATCACCTTGATGTCGCCTCGATCAACATAAGGCCGCAGAACGTTCATCTGTGCGTCATGCAGAGTTTTCGCACCCTCGTCATTTGGAGAACCCGCGATCAGCACATAATTCCCTTTGGGCGCAAGTTTTATCAGATATTCCGCTTGCATCCTGCCGATCTCAAACCGGTCGAAACTCACGTAGAGGTCGACATCACTGTTCAGGACCAGGCGATCGTAACTAATCACGCTCACATTGGCCGTCTTCGCGGCGTCCACCATCCGGCTAGCCTGGGCGTTAGTGTGAGGTAATAAAACCAGCACTTTGATGCCTTTCTTGATCATGTCCTTCACTTGCTGGAACTGACGATCATCGTCTCCATCGGCGTCCCGGGAGATCACCTCCGCCCCTAGCTCTTTAGCCCGCACCTCAAAAGAATTCAGGTCCGTCTGCCAACGCTCTCCCTTCATAGCTTGGAAGGAAAAACCTATTAGTAATTTGGTCCTGTCTTGCGCGTGCACGACTTGTCCGGTGAGGACGATAATAGATATAGCGGACAGGACCGTCAGCCTGCGGCGGGCTTTCGTCAAGGTATCTTCCTCCATTTTCATAAGCACGCTAGCAAAGCCTGCTGAGATTCATCCATGCCTAACAAAATGTTTGTGTTCCGGGGAGACTCGAAGCAATGCAGTCAGTATCCTTCCGACTCGCCACCTAAGCAACTGTTCGACGCAAATCAGTCAACGCCCGATAAGCCCTAACCGGAGAAGTTTTCGGACCATTTTCATTTATCTGGTTTCACTCAGGAGTTTGACGCAGCACCCGACTTTTCTTCTGGAAGTTTTGCTAATCAGACGCTACATTTCTAGACAAGAAGCAATGGGCTACTCTCTTTCGGCCGCGCCTAACAAAGTAACCGTGGTGATTGCGCGTCGGGTCAAGCTCCCGTTTCTCCTCTTTTTCCCGCTCTGGGTGGCCGTTTGGGTAACGTTGGTATTGAAGGGAGTATGCAACGGGCAACCTCAGTCTATTTTTCCAATCATCTTCTTCGGCCTCGCGACAATGCTTATGGCGTACGCATGGCTCTGGAACCTTGGCGGAAAGGAAGAGTTGCAGTTCACCGCCTCCGCACTCACCTGGAAACGAATTCTCTTTGGGATTTCTCACAGCCGCTTGTTCAGTATAAAAGGAATTTACAACCCTCATTTTGAGAACTCTCAGGGCCATGGGAAGTCACGCACACCTAGTGGCATTGGCTTTTCGTATGAAGGCAGACAACTCAGGATTGGCGACGACCTAACCCAGCGTGACGCGAAAGAAATCGTCGCGGCTCTGCTTCGGCAGATCCCTGGGCTTCGTCAATACTGGGGCGCTTACACAGAGGGTTTACCGGAGTTGGACGAGGACTTGAGCCGCACTCTGAAATAGGCTATGTGTGAAGTATGGCGAATAATCGGTCTAGTACCTTCTGAGTATAGTTAATTCCGGACATTGAAGACCGGGGTGATTTCAATGTACGGTAGCCGCGTTCTACCAGGAGTTGTTGGCATTTGACGCCGCCGTCGTCGATCCGAGGTGAGTTCGCCGTCGCGAGTGTCGCGGGAGATTACAGTGTTTGTCAGCTGCGCTCCTGGTTTACGTTCAAAGCAACGGCAGCGCTGGCAGGCGTGAACCCGACATCCGGTCTGGTACTCTTGCGGACAATGACATCAGTTCCCAAGAATGCAACTTGGCGTTTGGTGCTCCAATGCGTGCAAGCTGCCACAGAATATGTCCTCCTCGTGGTGTGGGGTCCCGCCGCGTTATTGGGGTTGTTCGAAGCGCTCGGTGGGCGCGGACACAAGCCGCTGGTATGGGCTATGGCGGAAACGCGCAACTATCTGTTGTGTGGAGCGCTGTTGTACCTGGCCGCCTTGGCATTGCAACGCATTGGCTTGCGTTTATTGCTGATCCGCATTTTTGGCGGAATCACCGCGCCCGCGCTCGCGCTTCTCGCGGGAGTCCATAATTTTCATTATTTGTGGTACCTGGAGCCGTACCCCCTTCTGTTTCCGCTAATCTTCCTAGCGATAGTCATCTTCAACGCGCTTGCCTTCGGGACCCTGTTTCTGCCGCGACTCTTCGCAGCAAGCGCCACGCCGCGATTGCACATTCATTGGGCAGTTGTCGCTCTGATGGTGCCCTTCGTGCCGTCCTTGATCCTCCACGCCGTGAACCCTGCAGTCCCCATTTTCACCTCGGGCAAGCCTGCTGTTCGTCTCTCCGGCCAGGTCATCTTCGCCCTCTGGACTCCCAGCACTGCTCCGCTGACGATTGAACCCTTCGCCATGCCTCTTCCTCCAAGTGGCCGATTTCCTCTTGTGCCAGACACTCCAAGTGCACCACCTCAGAATCTGACTGTGCAGGAGACCCAGCGCCTCCGCTCCGCTGGCATCACCGGCCATATCCAAGTGTCGGGCATGTCGTCATTAACAAATACCGGAAGAATAGTCCTCATCATGTCCCGCCAACTTGATGCACCTTTTCAATTCTTCGCTCCCGTCGAAAATGCCGATGTCATCTATATTCAGACAAGTGCTGGTTGGCAAAAGCTCCCGCCCGATGCCGCGGAGTCCAAATCCCTCGTGCGTTTGTACATTCCAGAGGGAAAGCCCAATGTTACCGGCTTCGAGTTCGATAGTGGTAACGGTCCCCCGTGGCATGAGGATCCGCCCCGTTTCCTCTGGTAGTGACACACGCCGGCTCCAAGAGGACGATGGGGTGCCATAGCTAACTCCCGATAAGCCCCAACTGGGTCTTCGACGCGTCGCTAATGCCAGGAACTTGTCCAGAACGATTTCTTGATTCGAAAGGACTTATCAACAAGTGGAGAGTCGGACAACCGGAGAAGTTCGTACTGGGACCAGACGTCTCGCCGCAATGCGACCCTATTCGGCGATTATGCGATCGGCCCACTCAACTAGAGAAACAAAGATGGCTGGACTGCCGAACTTCGCACTCCAGTTGGCGAGATCGTTTTCCGAAACCCCACGGGCTCGGGAGCAAGCTCCTCAAGAAAACACAGGAATGTGTTTGGCGACGATTTTCTCACGCAATTCACTGAGTGGTGGCCAACCAATGGGAATCAGTGCATCGGACGTGGCCTTACGCATCAGATACGTGGCGTCAGCAGTCAGGAATATCTGAACTTCTTCGGCGCGTGGCCTGCCAGGTCTTGCCGTTAACGCGACTGGGCGAAGGAGCGCAAGCTCCGGATGCTCCCGTTGATTAGTTTCGAGACTGGCAGGAGATCACAAACTCAATCTTCTGTGCAAGACCACTCGCTGGTCTGAGACAGCAAATGGAAGTCTGGTTCTATCCGAAATAGGAACCACGGCTGAGAGGCCAACGCACGCGGCGAAGAATCAGAAAGGATTTACACCCGCGCTCCTCCGTCCAATAGGATTATTCCGAGCTCCGTCATCCACCCGCAATGGTCGGCGTCATTCTCAATTCAGGCTTGTGTTCAGCAAATGACAGGGGGCACATGGAGTAGCTAGCCTGCTCGATAGAGGCCGATGGCTTGCAAGTCTTCCTCGCTGTGAATCCAACCTTCTTTGCCGTCGATGCGGACTTTTACCCAGATATCGTCGGCTACTCCGAGCCCGATTCCGTCTTCCCCTTCTTCCCACGTCGCCAGGACCTTTCCGGCGAGGATTTCGACTCGCGAATCTTTCTTGACCACAACGTGGGCCGGTGGGCCGATTTGCTCGTTGGATTCCGTAAACATCCGCACGAAAGTCAGATCCTGTTCTCCTGGATGTCGCTCAACCCCTTCGATGGGCATCTCACAGCCGCCCTCGGCCATCCCGTGGCCGGTTTGATAGAGACAGTGCTGCGCCAACGCCAGCTTGCCTTGCATCCAGTTCACCCGGACCCGCACGGAGACGAAAAAGTAGCCGGTGAACAGGCGGATCCTCAGTTCGTCGGGCAGAATCTGGGTGAGGTTGCCCATATGATTGACCTTGCCGGGAACGAAATCGCCCATTTCACCTTCCGCGTGAAGGGGCTTTCCGATAGGAGAAAGCTTTCCGTTCACAATGCCGAAAATCTGCCAGGGGCCACCGCTCATCGGGGCGGACGGCGTGCATCCGGTGTCAAGGAGCAGGCCTGCCCCGTTGCTTCCGGTAATCGGATTGGCACTCACCGAGCAGGTCTCCGTGAACTCGCCGTTTTCGACCGGATGGGGAAACTCTTCGTGATGCAGGACCGCTCCGGCGGCGTCAACAATATCCAATGACGCGAGCGCCAGCGGAAACTCGCCTTGCGTGCCAGATAAGCGCTTGTCGTGTGCCACAACGGTGAACGTCTGGCCGCCGAACGTGAATGGTCCTTTACGTTCCTCGACGTCTTGAAATTCCGGCTTTCCAGACGAATGGGTCGCCGTCTGGCTCACTTGTTGAGAATTTGGCGCTGGCGATTCACGCTGCGGCAAGGAGGCTTGCGGCGCCACAGAAGCGCTGCCCGCCACGGCGCGCGCCGGTTCTTGCGGTATGGTACTCCGCTGCGGCGCTTGCCTACAGCCTACTGAGAAGGCCGCGAACGGCAGGAGAACTCCCGAGACACTGCGAATCGAAAACATAGTTCGTGAGCCGCGGAATGATGCAAGCTCTTTTGTTCATTCTAGGTGGCATGCGCAACCAGCGCCACAGGCACGCGCGCAAGCGCAACGCAAGAGGTACGATGCCCTGGCACATTCACAAAACGCACACGGCGGGGAGAGAGCCCCCGCCTGGGCGCCTTTGTGAAGGAGACGGCACGACTTCGGCTTTTTTCAGAACGCTCCATTGTGTGCAATTTTGAACAGACACGATTTCCTCTCAGCGATACCGTCTCGCCATGAAACTCTTAAATGTTGTGCCAGCACTAATCGTCGTTATTATTGTGGCGGTTTTAACTTTCAAAAGAGGGACGATTTTTGTTCCATAAATTATCTGGTCAACTCCCGCCTGTCGATTCACGCTCTTGGACGTAGCTCAGCCTTATGAATTTGTGCCAATTTCCTGCCTCAACTCTGATTTGTCGGATTTTCCCCGTGAGGCCATTTTAAACAAGTCGATTCTTTATACAGTGAAGACCCGATTCACAAGTGCCCCGTCCTTCGGTACTCTGGCCATGACATAGCCTCTTAAACACCCCAAGAGCAGGTGCTTGAACTGGACTCAAGTGCCTGCTCCTTCATGCCGACCCATCCCGTTGCACCATTGAGGACCATCCGATTTTGAATGACGAACGCGCAGCCTCGGGCACGGTTATGCTCGTTTTCTTCACAAAACCGCATTATCAGATCATCTGGTTTTACGTACTCTGTCAAAAGTCAGCCGCGGTCTTGGCCCTTCGCTGATCTAATTCATGCAGCTGGTTCCGGGCTTTCGGCTGTGGTGACCGTCTCCAACTTTGTTTCTGCGGGGAAGGCCAGTAGTTGAACAAGACGTATGCAAGCACGGCCCACAACTACATATGTATAAGCAGCTATTCTGTAGGTCTAGACGCTAATACATATATCTAAAGGCTGCCCGTGCCCGCCAGCAACCACTTCCTATGCCATCAAACCCACTCCCACCGGCAATCATTGCTCGAAGAACTCGCTCATCTGAGACAAAAGCCCGCACCTTCTGCATAAACCTGACATCGACCGTCAACAGTGTGTCAGGTGACTTTCTATGTCGTCTCCTTTGACATTGAGACTTGAAAGGAAGAAGTCTCGGCAGCGCATTGCGAGCATAGCCAGCCGAAGGGGAATTTCGACTTCGGAAGTGATTCGGCGAGCGATCGAGGCATGGATGGAACGGCAAGAGCCGATCGCGGCGCCCTATGAAGCAATGGCTGATTTGATCGGGGTTGTGGACGGGGGGGAAACCAGGGCGTTCGGCAGAAATCGGTCGTCGCTTTGGGGAACTGTTGCTTAGAGGCTCTGCCGCCATGCTATCAACTTGCCGCTGGGTCAAAAGTGCAGTTATACTACGGGTATGAAAACTGCCGTTTCTATTCCAGAAGACGTCTTCAAGGCGGCCGAGCGCCTGGCTCGCAAAACCAAAAGATCCCGCAGTCGCCTTTTTAGCGACGCCCTTAAAGAATACCTGGCGCGCCACACTCCCGACAGTGTTACCGAGGCGATGAATGAGGCTTGCTCCGAGCTGGGCGCTGCGAAAGACGAGTTCGTTTCCTCTGCGGCTCGTCGCGTTTTAGAGCGCAGCGAATGGTAATTTCCCAAGGCGAAATCTGGTGGGCGGATCTGCCCGCTCCGACGGGGTCCGGTCCTGGTTTCAGAAGGCCAGTGATTGTAGTCCAATGCGATGCACTGAATGGGAGCCGCCTCACCACAACTGTCTGTGTTCCGCTGACCAGCAATCTCAAATGGGGCGCGGCTCCAGGAAATGTGACCCTCTCGGCGCGTCTCACGGGGCTCCCCAAGGATTCTGTAGCCAACGTCTCTCAGATCGTCACCGTGGACAAGGATCTCCTAACAGAGCGGGCTGGAAAACTTCCGCGCCCAAAGCTGGAGTTACTGCTTTCTGGAATCGACGTTGTGCTTGGAAGGTAGTCCTTGCGGCGTTACTATCGCACTTAACTGTTATGCAAAGCGAGTGCAAAACGGAATGGCCGGAGTTGATGGCGCTTGAATTCTGACGGGCGTTACGGGCGGCGCACCCCCGGGTATTTTCGGTGGAGGAGGTAGGGGCACAAAAGGGACTTCCTTCGCCAAAAACTCGCCGCAAAATCGGCACTTTTTTTGCGTCAGCGAACCACGTGGTCGACCCACGCCTTGAGCGCGGCCGGAACGGCGAAGTTATACATCGGGGTCGTTAGGCCGCAAGTTGGCGGGCACTGCTACAAATCTGCTACACCCTGCACCAAAATGCAGCAGCAAGGCTCGGCAGTGTAGCAAACTGGCCGCTAACTAGCAGAATACGTTAGAATTAAGAACGGAGGAGTGGGTGAGCGGTTGAAACCGGCGGTCTTGAAAAATGAAATCGCCGATTCGCTATCTGATACAAAATTCAAGTAAATCCCTTTGCCAGTCGCAAGATAGCGAGAATTTCTGTTTTCTGGATTTGCTCTGTTTTTGTTCGTTTTGCGCCACTTTTAGTGACAATTTGGTGACAGTCGATGGTTTCAATCTCTCCCGCCTCTGTCGTCCTGGCTATTCTCAGTCGGTGTAGCGATGGTGGATGTCGGGTACCCTGCGATGTCCGGGCACATTCGGCATCGGGTATGCAACCGAATGTGCAACTCATCCAAAGCTTCCGGCGCGGTCGCATTGAAACCCGCCGACCACAGTCAATAGGATAACCTAATCTTGTATTACGAGGTGTAATACGGTACAGTGTGTCAGGTGACTTTCTATGTCGTCTCCTTTGACATTGAGACTTGAAAGGAAGACTCGGCAGCGCATTGCGCGCATAGCCAGCCGAAGGGGAATTTCGACTTCGGAAGTGATTCGGCGAGCGATCGAGGCATGGGTGGAACGGCAAGAGCCGATCGCGGCGCCCTATGAAGCAATGGCTGATTTGATCGGGGTTGTGAACGGGGGGAAACCAGGGCGTTCGGCAGAAATCGGTCGTCGCTTTAGGGAACTATTGAAGAGTCGACGGAAACGCCCGTGATTCTCGTGGATGCTGGGCCGCTTGTTGCTTTGGTCGATGCGGACGATCAGTATCACAAGAAGTGCGTTGCCGCTTTGAAGGTGTTGCGAGAGCCCTTGGTCACGGTTTGGCCTCCAGTGACGGAAGCGATGTACTTGCTAGGTGACTTGCCCAAAGCCCAGGAAGCTCTTTGGGAAATGCTCGCGCGAGGAGTGTTGCAGCTCCTGCCTCTCGATCTAACTGACATTCCTCGAATGCGCGAGCTGATGAGCAAGTACGCCGACCGTCCGATGGACCTTGCTGATGCGGCACTTGTTAGGGTTGCTGAGCGTGAGGGCATCCGAAAAATCTTCACCGTAGACCGCGAAGATTTTAGCGTCTACCGTCTTCACGGACGAGTACGGCCCAACATCATCCCCTGAACAAAGCTTCGAATAAGCCGCGACTGCGATGAAGAACAAGGCCAGGAACGACTGTGCAACAGCAAAATGCTCACTCGCCCAAGAGGTGCGTTAGAATCACAAGCGGAGGAGTGGGTGAGCGGTTGAAACCGGCGGTCTTGAAATTTGTTAAGTAAGTTGCGCAAAGGGGCTATAATATGGCTAGATAATCTAGCCACATAGGAGCCCCAATGGAATGGCGACTTGCAGATGCCAAAAACCGCTTCAGTGAACTCTTTACCCGCGCTCTTGCCGAAGGACCACAACGGGTCCAACGTCACGATGATGCTGTCGTCGTCGTAGCAGAGCGTGACTACGAAAAACTCACCGGGAAGCGCCCAGATTTCAAGGAATTTCTTATGGGAGAGGGCCCTAGCTTCGAAAGGCTGAATCTTACCCGCGATGACTCTCCCATGCGAGACGCGAAGCTTTGAGAGTTCTTCTCGATACCTGCGTGCTTTCCGAATTGCGCCGTCCCAAAGGACATCCCGGTGTCCGCCGTGTCGTTGAAGCCCTCGAAAGCGATAGTCTGTTTGTCAGTGTCGTATCTATCGGAGAAATCGCCAAAGGGATTGCGCTTCTTAAGGAAAGCAAGAACAAACGCGAACTCCAGGCATGGTTGCAGGCCCTCGAACGCTATTACGCGGATCGAGTCCTTCCCGTCGATCTCGAAACCAGCCATACCTGGGGAGAACTCACAGCCGCCGCGCAGAAAGCCGGTAAGATCGTTCCCGCAAGCGACGGACTGATCGCTGCTACTGCGCGACGCCATGGCCTTCACGTCATGACCCGGAACACGGAACACTTTGAGCCCACTGGTGTATTACTGCTCAATCCCTGGGCGGTTCAAGATTCATAGCTTCCGTAGACGTAGGCGAAGTGCGTCTGATGAAAAACTCGTTCAATGGTCTGGCTTCGATTGTGACCTCCGGCTGCAGAAAGGCTTCGGATTCTGCTCTTCCGGCCAAACGATGGTTCACACCTCCGAAAAGAATTGGATTTGAAGGATCTCCTCTGGCGGGCGACACCCGCTGACTGGGCGCGACACGCAGGCAAGGATGAGATCGAAGCATATCTGCGCGCTCAACGCAGGCAACGAGAATGACTGCAGAGATTATTACACCGATGAAGCTCGGTCCTCGCCGAGTCGAGAGGCGACGAGATCGATTCGTGAACTTGAGTTATGTTTTGGCTCACGGATTACTCGGTGCGGATTACAATGCGAGGCGCCACTCGCCTGTCGGGTGGAGATTGGGCATACCATGAGCATGGATATTCGAGGAATGACGCCACTGCTGCAAGTCTTCGATATGGCGAGATCATTGAAGTTCTACTGCGGCGTCCTGGGGTTCGAGATCGTTCAAACGGACACGAACACGACTGCGCCAAACCACAACTGGGTTTGGCTCAGGTTGAATAATGTAGATCTTATGCTGAATACGGCTTACGAGTACGATAAGCGGCCGTCAACTCCCGACCCACGCAGCATGGCTACGCACGGCGACACAGGACTTTTCTTTGGAGCTCCCGACGTTGATGCCGTGTATGCCCACCTGCGTGCCAAGGGAATCGATCTGAAAGAACCGAACGTTGCGCCATACGGCATGAAGCAGCTCTACATCCGTGACCCAGATGGTTTCGGTCTCTGCTTTCAGTGGAAGGCTAACGGTTGAAACAGGCCTTTTTTGGTGAGATCGTTTTCGCGTAAAGGACTCATCCAGTTCGCGGACAGGGTAGAAGCCCACTTTTAGTTAACAGATTTTGGCGAACCTTCTTTCAGCCCGACATGCGAACGACGGGCGGCTTCGATGAAAGGAGGTCGCTGTGTCGACCGATTCCGCAGAAGTACGCCGTTCGCTTCCCGATCATCCCAAGCTCCGCCACCTGAAAGACCAAGCTAATGCGTTGAATGTCGAACGCGTGGAGAGTCTGGGTCCACCGACGCGCGGCTGAATCTGTTTCGTGTAGAGACTGAAGTAGCCCCTTTTAGGTGGACGGGCTCTTTTTCGTCTTGATATTGGGGAAGTACACCGCCTCCGCGTACTGTTGGAGGGTCATCGGTCCGTTGACCTCCCGGCCTTGATTTCAAAGGGTCAAGAAGTTCATCGGCCAGTGGACGGACACTTCTCTTCGTGCGATATTGGTCGTTGTAGTCGCCAGTTTGCGCGAGACCTGCTTACCGTTCAAGCGGAAGCGGACGTGCCACGCGTCATTCGCTTCGTAGATGTATCCCCTCTGCATCGAGGAAGTCTACTAAAGCCGACGGCGAACAAAATGTGCAACACTGGTTTCTGCAAGTGCAATAGAATCAACGTGGAGGAGTGGCAGAGTGGTTAAATGCGGCGGTCTTGAAAACCGCTAGACTCGAAAGGGTCTCGGGGGTTCGAATCCCTCCTCCTCCGCCACAAACACAAAATTCCTGAAAACGAGAAATTCTACGTGAAGTTGAGGACGTTGCCAATCGATTTGTAATACACAATAATATGTGTTATGGTTCTGGCATTATGAGTAGCAATGACAAAACCATCAGTTTCCGTGCCGTCGCTGAAAAGATTGAAGCGCTTGATTCGCTGGCCGCCGCACAAGAACGTCCGCGCAGCTATCTCATCAACGAGGCGATCACCAATTACATCGAGCTGCATGCCTACCAAGACGCGTTGGTTAGGAAAGGATTGGAAGAGATGCGGAAAGGCCGCGTCGTGAGCCATGAGCAGGTTCTAAAGGGGCTTAAGAGGACGGGACGCGCTCGCCAGTGATCAAATGGACTGAGCAGGCGATCCGGCAACTGGATCAGGCTCACGATTACATCACCTTATCCAATAACAAGGACGTTGCCGCCCGGATCACAATGCAGATTGTAAACGGCGTTCAACAACTTGCCGCTTTCCCCATGTCAGGCAGCGTTGGCCGGGTTCCTGGCACCCGTGAGCTGGTCATTTCTAATACGCCGTTCATCGCCGCTTATGCCGTCGATAGAGCTGACATCGTGGTCCTCGCTATCTACCACGGTGCACAGCACTGGCCGGAGAGCTTCTAAAATTGGAGAGCTGGCGTGGCTAGATAGCTTGCTACAAAAACGGCGCTAATTAGGAGATGCTAAAACCGCATGTTTATGCGGGCGTTTTGTAAATGCTGTGTTTGCAGAAGGGGGAGTGTAGCGAACCAACGTGTGCCAACAAATCCAGTCTGTCATACTTCGGAAAGTCGAATCCCTCCTCCTCCGCCATTGCACAAAGGTCCGGCCCGGAGATCCTTTACAAAACGTTCCGGAGACATAGTTTACACTTTAGGGCCAAAAGGGTTGTTTAAGGGCTGCAGGGTTTTTTCCTCCAGATCGATGTACCCGAGATCGTGCTCCATAAAGCTGACCAGCCAAATGCCTTCTTCGACTTCCTTGATACCGAGAGCCTGACCCGCAAAGACCGTGCTGAGGTTAATTTTTTTGCAGTGGAGACAACTGCGCTCGCAGCTGGTGACGTCATGGGCCGACGTTGACTTTGAGAAGATGGAGTTTCATGTTCGCCAAAAACAGGATGTAGGGTTCACTCCGAAAACCTCACGAAAAGCGCACCGTTCCTGCCGGCGAGCCTGGTCGCGCTACTCTAAAGCTGCGATCAGGACCACAGCTCTAGGAGACTAGCCCACGTAGTAGTCATATCGGACGTATTCCTCGATGGCCCAGATTTGAGCGGCAGTACAGTAAACGGCTACAATAACCTCTATGACCTATTATGGAGCCAAGGACATCGCCGGGAGTTTTCGGACTGTCCGCAACAATACGCTGAAGATTGCCGAAGAGATTCCCGAAGACAAGTACGGCTTCCTTGCGGTCGAGGGGACGCGCACCATCGCGCAGACCTTGATTCACATTTCCAACGTTCATAAGTTCGCGTTGGCGATTCATCGCGACAACGTGCTTTCGACAATGGTCGGGTTCAACTTCATGGAGTTTATTGGACCCATAGCGGCTAGCGAACAGGAGACGATGACCAAGGCGCAGATTATCGCGCGCCTGACTTCAGGCGGCGAAGAGTTCGAAACCTGGGTAAAGACCCTGTCCGACGATTTTCTGGGACAGTCGATTGCTATGCCTCCGGGCGGTAATCCGGCATCGCGCACGCGCTTCGACCTGTTGATCTCCGTGAAGGAGCATGAAATGCACCATCGCGGCCAGCTCATGCTAATGGAGCGCCTGATCGGCATTACCCCCCATTTAACTCGCGAGGCGCAGGGCCGCAGGGCCGCTATGCAGGCCGCCGCCAAGAAGTAGTTTGGTGCTTCTCGGACGAGCAGCGACCGCTATCTCACCCAAGACGACCCAACACAGTCGCCGAAGGCAAGGGAGATAATCGGCGGCGGCTAGCTGAGGAAAAACCCGGATTCGTCAGCATTGTGGCGATGGCCGAGACCGTGTGGGTCCTCGAGCGTGCCTACGGGCTGACACCCCATGAAATCGTCGGCGCCGACGAACGCATGTTGCGAACCGATCTGCTCGTTGTGGAGGACGAGCAGGAGGTTTTCACCGCCATGATCGCACTGAAAGATGGATAAGGCTCGTTCGCCGGCGCCGTGATCGGAGCCCTGGGTGCGAGAATGGGCTGTTCCTGCACGCTGACATTCGACCGGAAGGCACTGCGGCTTCAGGGTTTCGAACTTCCCTAACGCACGTCGAAACCGTTCAGCTTAACCAGATCAACATTCCTAGGCATCCCATTACATTCCTAGGCATCCCACTATAAGAAGCTCGCCATTTTTCAGTCCAGCCAGTCCAGCATAACGGGCTGTTTGCTTGCCCTAAAGGACAGTGAAGGTTGTACGAGGACACTTGCCCTCTATTTCGCCGGATGTCCAGTTACGCCCCTTGAGTATCTACCAGTAGCCTTGGTGTGCGTGGGGACGCGCTCGGCCGCAACTTGGATGCGGGCCGCCGACATCAAGGGAAAGAAGAAAATGTTCATGACGAAGGCTACCCGAGCAAATTCGGAGAAGGCCAGCCTGTCCCTTGTTGTTCTCTGCGTCCTCGCTATCGCCTGCCTGACTTTGGCGGGCTGCGCAGGATTGATCTCGCCCGCGAGTTCCCCTAAACCTAACGACGGTACGGCGACGCCCAGTATTACGAGTTTAAATCCGACTTCAGGACTAGCCGGAGCGTCGGTAACGATCGCGGGAGCGAACTTTGGAGCGACGCAAGGCACGAGCACAGTGACGTTCAACGGGACCGTGGCCACTCCCACGAGTTGGGGCGCGACGAGCATCGTTGTGACGGTACCAACGGGAGCGACGACAGGAAATGTAGTGGTGACGGTTGGCGGAGTGGCTAGCAATGGAGTGAGCTTTACGGTTACATCCGCTGGGCCGAGCATTAGGAGCCTGAACCCGACTTCAGGATTGGCCGGAGCGTCGGTAACAATCGCGGGAGCGAACTTTGGAGCGACACAAGGGACAAGCACGGTGACGTTCAACGGGACCGTGGCCACTCCGACGAGTTGGAGTGCTACGAGCATCGTGGCTCCCGTGCCAGCCGGTGCGACGACGGGAAACGTGGTTGTGACCGTGGCAGGTCAACCGAGTAACGGCGTCAGCTTCACGGTGACAGCGACGAATCCGAATATCACGAGCCTCAATCCGAACTCGGGAACCGTGGGCACCTCGGTCACGATCACGGGGACGAACTTTGGAGCGACGCAAGGTACGAGCACAGTGACGTTCAACGGGACCGTGGCCACTCCCACGAGTTGGGGCGCGACGAGCATCGTTGTGACGGTACCAACGGGAGCGACGACAGGAAATGTAGTGGTGACGGTTGGCGGAGTGGC
>Ga0210393_10000347_pt1 | contig 42202 bp, 28 predicted proteins | sample IncBWC27OmetaG_FD_160068 | JGI IMG/M metagenome (GOLD analysis project Ga0210393, IMG submission 160068) | Forest soil microbial communities from Barre Woods Harvard Forest LTER site, Petersham, Massachusetts, United States - Inc-BW-C-27-O ... | reverse complement strand
GACGAACCGGCTAACTTTCCCGAAAGCCTGCGTCTCTCTGCCGAGCGCGCCGAACCGATTCACACGTTCGAACTCCCCGAATCGGCAAACGGACCCAAGTGGTTCCAACAGCTGCGCTCGGATAGGCTTAAGAATCACCGCAATTCTTGAGCAACCGAGGCGAGCGGCGGGTGTAAGCCCGCCGGTTCTTGATGGATCTCGAACGCTACAGCAAACAAGTTCTCTTCACCGAGATCGGCGAAGCCGGCCAGCGCAAACTGTTGGCGGGCCGGGCCGTGTTGCTCGGCTGCGGAGCGCTCGGCAGCGTCTTGGCCGAGACACTGGTTCGCGCCGGCGTCGGACACCTAAGGATTGTCGATCGCGATTTCGTCGAACTTAGCAATCTCCAGCGCCAGGTCCTGTTCGACGAGTCCGACGTGGCCGAACGGCTGCCTAAGGCCGTCGCCGCCGCCGCCAAGCTCCGACGAATTAACAGCAGCGTGAGCATCGAACCGGTCGTCGTCGACGTCGAGCACACGAATGTGCTCTCGCTGATCGAGGGGTTCAATTTGATTCTCGACGGTTCGGATAACTTCGAGCTGCGGTTTCTCATCAACGACGCGTCACTCGACACTGGCATCCCTTGGCTCTACGCGGGGGTCATCGGCAGCCATGGTCAAGTAATGCCGATCTTTCCCAACCAGTCGGCCTGCTTGCGTTGCTTGATCGAGCGCGTGCCCGACGCGGGTAGCACCGAAACCTGCGATACGGCCGGCGTTCTTGGACCGGCCGTCCAAGTGGTGGCCTCGCTCGAGGCGGTGGCCGCGCTGAAGTTCCTCTCAGGTCAGCCCGAAAAGGTTGCGCGAACGCTGAGCTACGTCGACGTCTGGGACGGCACGTTGCGACAATTGAATGTCGCCGACCTGCGGGAAAAATCCGATTGCCCGGCCTGCAAGCACGGGGAGCGGCTGTGGCTCTCAGGAGAGATGGGCTCGCGCACGAGCGTGCTCTGTGGCCGCAACGCGGTCCAAGTTTCGCCGACCGAACGTGGCGAACTTGTACTCGAGGACCTGGCTGCACGACTCACGAGCGCCGGCGAAGTCCAATTCAACGATTATCTACTGCGACTCTCGCCCCACGGGAGCCCGTTCGAGCTGACCGTCTTTCGCGACGGGCGGGCGATCATCAAGGGGACCGACGACTTGGGGATTGCGCGGGGCGTTTACTCGCGATACGTCGGCAGCTGATCGAACGGTCTGCAGGCGAGAACTCGCAGCCTTTCGAGCCGCGACCGTGTGGGAGCGGGCTATAGTCCGCTGGCGTCATAGCCCGCTTGCTGACGCGCGCGGCTCTCAGACGTTCGCTGCCCTTCGGTCACAGCCCCGCGTGTTCTTTGACGAAGCTCGCCAGCGACTGGGCGACGACTTGCTCGGGTTTGTCGAAACGGATTTGGATTTGATCGCGGCCGTTGCCCGTCGTCGAGATCTCCCGTGCACCGCCGAACTCGGTAATTCGGCCGAGAGCCACACGGCCCGATTCGTTGTAGAGCGACAAGTCGACCCCCTGCCGCCGCTTGGTGTGCACGGCTGCCCACACCGCTTCGGAGTTCTTGCGGCGGAAGTACACGACCTGCTTGTTGCCCCAGTCGATCTCGGCTTGTGGATCGGCCGATTGCAGCAGATCGAAGAGTCGCTCGAGCAAGTCCGGCTCCCAGCGGACTCGCTTGCCGCTCGGGAAGCCCTTGCGCGAGACATGCCACTTGCGTCCCAGCACCTTCCAGGGGGTCAGCTCGGCCGGATTTAGCTTTTTGCGACCCACCGCGCCGAGAAAGGCCTCCGCGGCCTTCTCCAGAAACTTGTCGAAGGCCGGCGTCTCGATCTCGCGCAGCCAGTGCACCGTCACGGCCACTTCCTGCCAGGGGCCTTTGACGTTGCGAACTCGCACACGATCAGACCGACCGTAGACCGGCAACTCATCCAGATCGTCGAGCGACTTGAGAGCCAGTTGTTGTTGCAGGCGGTCTTGATCGAAGGTCTTTTTCGGCACGCGAAACCGCAGCGTCAACAACCATTCGTCTCCGGTGAGCGCGTGCAGAAACCAGGCCCCGGTTCGCTCTTTGCCCGTGATCTCCACCACGGAGCGATCATTCCAGTCGGCCGATGCAAAGCCGGGCCGACTTTCAATCCAGTCGACGACTTTTTCGAGCGCGGCAGACTCCCACCGCGGCGGCTTGCCGTTGTGAGAGACGTGATCGACCGTATGCCAGCGACGACCGTCCGTCTGCCAGGGCATTTTGGACTCGCGGCCGACCTGCTTGAGGTCGAGGTCTCCCTCGCGCTTCGTCGCCGCCTCTTTCGCGCTAAACACCTCACGCTCGGATCGCGTTCCCGATTTGAGCACGGCCGCCAGGAATTCTCCGGTGTGCGAGCGCAACGCGCCGTTGCCAGATTTGCCGTTCGCCTTTTTCAACTCTTTGGCCCGGGCGACAATCTCCTCGGGCGTGCCGAAGGCTACGATCTGTCCGCCGGCGTCGCCCGCTTCGGGCCCGACGTCCACGATCCAATCGGCCGTCTTGATGACGTCGAGATTGTGCTCAATGACGACCACGGTGTTGCCCTGCTCAACTAGGCTGTTGAGCACCTTGAGCAGCTTGTCGATATCGTCGAAGTGCAGCCCGGTGGTTGGCTCGTCGAGAATGTATAGCGTCTTGCCCGTGTCGGGACGGGCCAATTCGGCCGCCAGCTTCACGCGTTGCGCTTCGCCTCCGGAAAGTGTGGGGGCGGACTGGCCCAGCGTGAGATAATCGAGGCCGATCGCGCACAGCGTGGCCAGGTAGCGGCGAATGCGCGGGATGTTTTCAAATAGCTCCAATGCCTGGCCGATCGGCATCTCCAGCACGTCGGCAATCGATTGGCCGCGGTATTTGACACCCAGCGTTTCGCGGTTGTAGCGTTTGCCGCGACACGTCTCGCACTCGACCCAAACGTCGGGCAGAAAGTGCATTTGAATGCACTTCTGGCCGTTCCCCTCGCAGTCGTCGCAGCGCCCGCCCGGCCGATTGAAGCTGAATCGCGCCGGCCGATAGCCGCGGACCTTGGCCTCGGGCAAGCGCGCGAACAGTTCGCGGATCGAATCGAAAACGCCCGTGTAAGTAGCCGGGTTGGATGCCGGCGTGTTCCCCAAGGGCTGCTGGTCGACGATGATCACCTTGTTAATCTGCTCGAGGCCTTGCAGCTCGTCGTACGGTCCCGGTGTCTCGCCCGCGCGATTGAGTTTTTTGGAAACCGCCCGGGCCAGCGTGTCTTCGATCAGCGAGCTTTTGCCCGAGCCAGAGACCCCGGTCACACAGACAAACGTGCCGAGCGGAATATACAGATCGACGCCACGCAAATTGTTGAGTCGGGCGCCGCGCAGTCCGATCCACCCACCTCCGGGAGTTTCCTCGCCTTCACACGAGGGCCGCATCCGTCGCGTCGCGGGGATGGGGATCTCCTTGCGTCCTGACAGATACTGCCCGGTGAGCGATTTCGGCGACTCTAATACGGCCGCAGGCGTGCCTTCCGCCGTGATCGTCCCGCCGAAGCGACCGGCACCCGGACCAAAGTCGTACAATCGGTCGGCCGCTGCCAGCACCTCGCGGTCGTGCTCGACCATGACTACCGTGTTGCCCAAGTCTCGCAATCGACGCAACGCTTCGAGCAGGCGGTCGTTATCGCGCGGGTGCAGGCCGATCGTCGGCTCGTCGAGCACGTAGAGTACGCCGGTGAGCGCGCGGCCGATTTGGCCGGCGAGACGAATCCGCTGCGTCTCGCCTCCCGAAAGCGTCGGCAGCGGCCGAGCCAGCATGAGATATTCAAGCCCGACGTCGACCAAAAACCCGAGTCGGCTGGTCGCCTCGTTGATCAGGTCGCCGGCCACCTTCTTCTGCGCGGCCGACAGCGGAATGCTTTTCAGAAAGGCCAGCGATTCATCGAGCGGCAACGAGCAGAGTTGGTGAATCGTGCGGTCGAGGAACCGCGCAGCCGCCGCATCGGCTCGCAGCCGACTGCCTCCGCACCACGAGCAGGGAACCTCACCCACCAGTTCGTGCAGCTTTTGCCGGTACGCGTACGAGACGCGGGATGATTCTTCGATTGCCGGGAACAGTCCCTTGTACTGGAACTTCCAGTCCGACTTTTTGCCGACCGTGATCCAGCGGTCGCCCGTTCCGTGCAGCACGAGTCGCTGTTGGGTCGGCTCAAGCCGCTCGAACGGCACATCGAGCGGGATTTTGAATTGCCGCGCCCAGGCCTCGAGCATTTTTGCGAAGACCGGATTCTGTGCAGGATTCGGCCACGCGGCGATGGCCCCGGCCGACAGCGGTTGTTTGGCATCGGCGATCAGGGCCGTAAGATTTGTCCCCTGTTCCGTGCCCAACCCCTCGCATGACGGGCACCAGCCGAGCGGGCTGTTGAACGAGAAGCTGTTCGGCGTCAGTTCTTCGAAGCTGCGGCCGCATTGATGGCAAGCGAAGTGCAGGCTGTATCGATCGACGATCCACTCGTCATCGGGGAGCTCGTCGTCAACGCGGGCGACAGAGATCGTGCCCCGTCCCGAGTCGAGCGCCGTTTCAATCGATCCGGCGATGCGCGAGCGGGCTTTGGGGTCGACGGCGATCCGGTCAATCACGATTTCGACGGCGTGCTTACGGCGGCGATCGATCTGCGGCACGTCTTCCAGGCGATAGATCTTGCCGTCGATCCGTACCCGCAGAAATCCCTGCAGCTGCACCCGCTGCCAGAGCGTGTCGTAACTCTGACCGACCGCGACCTCTTGCGGAGCCAGGAGAATCAGTCGCGTCCCAGCCGGGAAGGCCAGCAGCTTATCGACGATTTGGTCGGACGTCTGCGTCTCGACGGGGATGCCGCAATCGGGGCAGTAGAGCTTGCCGAGCCGCGCGTACAGAATCCGCAGATAATCGTAAATTTCGGTGACGGTGCCGACAGTCGAGCGGGGCGAGTGGCCGGAGGCTTTTTGCTCGATGGCTATCGCCGGCGACAGGCCGTGAATGTGGTCGACCTTGGGCTTGGGCATTTGCCCGAGGAATTGACGGGCGTACGCGGAGAGCGATTCGACGTAACGCCGCTGTCCTTCCGCATAGAGAGTGTCCATCGCCAGTGACGATTTGCCGCTGCCGCTGGGGCCGCAGAACACACTTATCTGTTCGCGGGGGACGCGGACGTCGACGTGTTGCAAATTATGTTGTGCAGCGCCACGGATCACGATCTCGTTGGTCGACGCGCCGTTTTGTCCGTTGGTGTCCACCTCGTCTGCGAATTGCCAGCGACCAGCGGGGACCGAGGCGGCGGCAATTCCCGCGGCCTTTGCCTTTTTGCCCACCACTTTCGCAGCCGGCACCTTGGTCAGACGAGTCGACGGGAGCACCTCTCGGAGAGCTTGCCCGGTGTAGGAATCGGGACAAGCCGCAACATCTTCAGGCGTTCCCGCGACTACGATCTGGCCGCCACCCGAGCCGCCGTCGGGACCCAGGTCGATAATCCAGTCGGCCGTTTTGATCACGTCGAGGTTGTGCTCGACCACCACAACGGTGTTGCCGGCGATGACAAATCCATGCAACACTTCCAGCAACTTCTGAATGTCGGCGAAGTGCAGCCCGGTCGTCGGCTCGTCGAGTAGATAGAGGGTGCGGCCCGTCGACCGCTTTCCCAACTCCCGTGCGAGCTTGATCCGCTGCGCCTCGCCGCCCGACAACGTCGGCGAAGGCTGCCCCAGCTTGAGGTAATCCAGGCCGACGTCGTGCAAGGTTTGCAACAAGGCGCAGATGTTGGGAATGTTCTTGAAGTGCTCGAGTCCCTCTTGCACGTCCATCTCGAGGATTTCGGCGATCGTCTTGCCCTTATAGCGCACTTCCAGCGTTTCGCGTTTGAATCGTTTCCCCTGGCAAACGGGGCAAGTCACCCAGACGTCGGCCAGAAAATCCATTTCCAGCCGGTTGGCTCCCCGCCCCTCGCACGCCTCGCAGCGGCCGTCGGCGACGTTGAAGCTGAATCGTCCCGGCTTGAAACCGCGCATCTTTGATTCGGGAAGCTGGGCGAACAAGTCGCGAATCAGATCGAACAGCTTGACGTACGTTGCCGGGTTGGAGCGCGGCGTGCGGCCGATCGGCGACTGGTCGATGTCGATGGCTTTGTCGAGGTGGTCGAGTCCCGTGATTTTGGAATGCGCGCCGGGACGTCCTTTGCCCTTGTTCAAGTCGCGGTTGAGCGTTTCCCACAGAATGTCGTTCACCAGTGAGCTTTTCCCGGAACCGCTCACGCCCGTGACGCAGACGAAATTCTCGAGCGGAAAAGTAACGTCGAGATTGCGGAGGTTGTTGTGCCGCGCGCCGGTGATCTTGAGAGCCTTCTTGCCGCGGGGCCGTCGCTCGGCCGGGACGGGAATCACCAAGTCGCCGGAGAGATACTTGCCCGTGAGGCTCTTGGGCTCGTTGCGGAGATCCTCAACCGTGCCTTGGGCGACCACCTCGCCACCGCGGACTCCTGGTCCCGGTCCGAAATCGACGACATGATCGGCGGCCCGCATCGTCTCCTCGTCGTGCTCGACGACGATGACCGTATTCCCCTGGTCGCGGAGATTCTTGAGGCTATCCAACAGCAGCGTGTTGTCGCGGGGATGCAGGCCGATTGAAGGCTCGTCGAGAATGTAAACGACGCCGACGAGGCCACAGCCGATCTGTGCGGCGAGTCGAATCCGCTGTGTTTCACCGCCGGACAACGTAGGGGCACTCCGCTCCAGCGTGAGATAATCGAGTCCGCAGCGGAGTAAAAAGCCCAGCCGCCCTCGGATTTCCTTGAGCGCCTCGGCCGCGATCATCTGCCGCGTCTCGTCCAGCTCGAGCGATTGGAAGAACGCGAAAGCGTCCCGGATGCTGAGATTGCAAACGTCCGGGAGGCTGAGCTGCATGGCTCGCTTCGGCGTGCGGAACGATTCGCTACTGGAGGCAATCCGCACGCTGCGAGCCTGCGGGTTGAGCCGCGTCCCTTGGCAGTCGACGCACGGCACAATCTCCATGTACTTTTCGAGCTGTCGGCGGCGCATGATGTTCTTGGCTTTGCGGTAGCTCTCCAGGAGTTCGGCGATCAGGCCGCCGTAGGTGCCGCCGTGCTTCCAGATTCCGCCGGAATAGCGCCACGAGTAGGTGATGTGGCGATCGCCCGTCCCGTGCAGGAATTGGTTTTGGGCCTCGGCCGGCAGATCGCGCCAGGGCATCTTCAGTAACGAGTCTTCGGGAAGGCCCAAGTCCTTCTCGATCGAGTTGGCGACACCTTTATAGATGTGTTTCCGCCAGCGACCGATTTTGCCGATCGGGCCCACGACCTCGACGGCACCCTGCCAGAGGCTCTTCGAATCGTCGGGGATCAGTCGATCGAGCAAGAAATCGTGCCGCAGGCCGAGACCGGTGCACTTCGGGCACATACCGAGCGGACTATTGAAGCTGAAGAGTTGCGGCGTCGGCGGTTCATAGCTGATGCCGCAATGCGTGCACGCGTATTGCGAGCTGTACCGATTTTCGGTGGCCACCGGCTCGTCAGCACTCTTGTCCCGCGCTGCGCGTTGCCCCGCGCTGTTGGCGGCGGGCGACTCCTGAGTGACGACCAGAGTGCCGTTGGACAGCTTGAGGGCTGTTTCGACTGAGTCCGTCAGCCGGGTGCGGGAGACTTCACCGGCCACGAGACGGTCGACAACGACTTCGATCGTGTGGCGCATCTGGCGGTCGAGCCGCAGGTTGTCGGAGAGCTGAACCGTCTTTCCGTCAACGCGAGCCCTTAAGAAGCCTTGCCGCCGGAGGTCTTCGAAGAGGTCTTGATATTCGCCCTTCTGCTGCTGAATGACCGGCGCAAGCAACTGAATTCGTGTTCCCGACGGAATGCGGGAGACGTGCTCGATGATCTGCTCGACGGTCTGGGCGGTGATCTGCCGGCCGCAGTTTGCGCAAAACCCCGTGCCGACGCGGGCGAACAACACGCGCAGGTAGTCGTAAATCTCCGTAATCGTGCCGACCGTGCTGCGAGGATTGCGGCCGCTGGCTTTCTGCTGAATCGAAATCGACGGAGCGAGCCCAGAGACCGAGTCGACCTCTGGCTTGGGCATTTGCCCCAGGAACTGTCGGGCATAGCTAGAGAGCGACTCGACATAACGCCGTTGTCCCTCGGCGTACAGCGTGTCGAAAGCGAGCGAACTCTTGCCGGAGCCGCTCACTCCGGTCATGCAGATCAACCGGTTGCGCGGGAGCCGCAGATTGACGTTTCGCAGGTTATGCTCGCGGGCTCCGCGAATGATGATGTCTGACGCAGGCATAAATGCGAAACCGCATCACTCCATTACGAACCGCAACGGCAACGTCGCCATGATACCCAGGGGCACAGCGACGCGCGGAAGAACGCAAGACAAACCGGCCTGCCATCGCGGCAAGAACAGATCGGCGTTGCCAACAATTACTCGACAGGGTCCGCCGGCGGCTTTTCGTCCGGAGCCGCCTCCCGATTCCAACTGACGGCGGGAAAATCCGGATTGTCCGGATTGGTCGGCGGCGGTCGCTTCACCGGCGGATGAACGGGAATGTCCGTGGGGAAGTCCGCCAATTGGGACTCGTCTGACTCGGGATTGGCTGGTTCCGGTACGCGGACTTGGGGCTTCGGTCGGGGCAACTCCACCAGCCGCATCGGGACCCCTTCCCTCGTACATCCACAGATCCGGGAAGTTGCCTGTCCTTCCGACCGCATCTGTCGATGGCACTCAGGACATTCCCAGACCCGCCGAACGTCCAGGTCTAACCGCATTCCCGGACCCTTCATGGTTCCCCCTTCTTGCCATCAGGCCGCCGCAACCACACCTCGGGTCGTTTCTCAATTTTAGGCGCCATGACTCCGGCGGCCAAATGACTCCACCTGGATTATGGGGCGAGGGTCAACACCCGCTCCCTTGCTGTCGCGCCCCGCACTATCATTCCTGGGAGTCGCTTTCTCGATCGACACTGCGGACCCGTTTGATGCCATCGGAAAAGACGGAAGCCCTCATCATCCGACTGGCCGACTTCAGCGAAACCAGTCGCGTGGTCACGTTTTTTACGGAGGATTTTGGTCGAATATCGGCTTTGGCGAAGGGAGGCAAACGGCTTAAAGGGCCGTTTGATGCTGCTCTTGACCTGCTTTCCGTGTGTGAGATAGTGTTGCTTCGCAAATCGTCCGGTGGTCTGGACCTATTGACGGAAGCCCGGCTCATTTCGCGATTCAGGCCGCAAGGCCGGGAGCTTAATCGCTTCTACGGAGGCTATTACGTCGCCGAGCTTCTGTCGGGACTAACGGCCGAACACGACCCACACCGGCGACTCTATCGCGAGTCCATCCAAACCCTGGAAAGGCTTCAGGAGGCGGATCCCAAAATCACAATCCTGCGTTTCGAGCTGGCGACTCTCCGCGAGATCGGCCAACTTCCCGCGTTCGACGTCTGTGTCGGATGCGGGCGGGCGGCGGATAGCGGCGGGACGTGGCTCTTTTCGGCTGCGCAAGGTGGTCTGATCTGTCCAAATTGTGGAAAGGAGTCGACGGCTCGAATTCGCATTTCGGCGGGAACGGCGGCGGTGCTGCGCCGGCTGGCCGAAGAATCGGAGGCGGTCGCTGACCGCCTGGCCCTTTCACCCCGACAGTTCCAGGAAGCGCGAGAAGTAGTGACAGCCGCCATTTGCCACGCGCTGGGACATCCCCCCAAAATGCTCCGCTACATTTCTGCTTGAGCTTCAGTTTTCGACTTGCTGATTTCAGATTGAAGAAAGCGAACGCGGAATCTCATCTCCCTTTCCTGAGTTCATCGCTTCCTTTCCTCAAAAAGCAGTCACGGATGACGATTCGCACACTTGGTTGTCGGCCGCATGGATGCGGGGCCGCGTCGCGAAGCCGCGCGCTCTGGACAGTGGCCGTTTGCGCGGTTCTCGCGGGCTGCCAGATTCCTGGAATCGATGCCTCGGCGCTTTCCAAGCGGGACGAGGAACAGGTGCAGCAATTGACGAGCACGGACGAAATCCACGGGCCGATGGAGCGATTCGCGATCGCCGCCGGCTTCAAGGATGGGGAGAAGAACAAGAAGCGGCAGCTCGTCAATCCGCCGGCTGCGATGGCCGCCTATAAGCGGGGCGAGGACCTCTTCAAGGCGAAACGCTTCGTCGAAGCAGAGAACGTCTTCTGGAAGGAGACGGCCGAGAAATACGCCGTCTATCCGATTCGCGAAGACGCCCTCTTCATGACGGGCGAATGCTTGTTCTTCGAGCAGAATTACGCCAAGGCCCAGGACAAATACGACCTGTGCATCAAAGAGTACTCCGCGACACGGCACCTCGACGAAATCAGCCGGCGCAAGTTCGAGATCGCCCGCGTCTGGTTGAAGTTCCCCGACAACATCACCGCTTCGGATGTGAAGCCGGTCAATTTCGACGACCCGGGAAGGAACCCGCCGCCGCAGACGACCTGGCAAGAACCGACCGATTGGACCTATCGGATTCCGATTCTGCCCAACCTGACCGACAGCAAGCGGCCCATGTTCGACACCGAAGGCCGCGCGCTCGAGGCACTGAAATCGATTTGGCTCAACGATCCAACCGGTCCTCTGGCGGACGATGCGTTGATGCTCTCGGCCAGCTTTTATCTGCGTAAGGGCGATTACACCGAGGCCGACCATTTGTACGAACTCTTGCGGAAGGAGTTTCCCAAGAGTCCGCACGTCGAGAATGCTTATGTGCTCGGCGCCTACGTCAAGTTGATGACGTACCAGGGCCCCGAATATGATCCGACCCCATTGCGAGAGGCTCGGAAGCTTCGGGAAGCGACGCTCCGCTTGTATCCCAAGCGGCCCGATCACGACCGGATGCTGGCAGAACTCAAGAAGATGGACTTGGCGGAGGCCGCCCAATTGTGGGCGGAAGTCGCCTACCGCAAAGCCAAGAACGAGCCCAAGGGCGTGGCGATCTGGTGCAAAGAAGTCATCAAGAAATATCCGAATAGCGACTACGCTGTGAAGGCCCGCGAGGAACTGGCCAAGATCAAACCGGAAGACAAGCAGGATTTCGCGCCAGCTCGCAAATACGAGGAAACGCCAAAGACCGGCAAAGCAGCAGTCGGCGATACTCCGGGCGTGTTTGATGAACCGGTCCCAGCGCCGAAGAAGGCTCCGCCCGCCACCGAAACCTTCGGCCAAAACCCGATGTAATCCCCGCGGTAGACCCGGCATGAGGTTGCGACCGCAGCACGCACGATTCAAGACGCGCCGAGCCATCGGCTCAGGGACGTCTGCGCTGTGGTTCCTCCTCGGTGCGACCGTTTTATTCGCCAGTGGCTGCGGCTATACCGTCGGCAATGCCTTTCAAGGCAATGTCCGCTCGGTCTACGTTCCGATCGCCACCTGCGAAGATTTCCGACGCGGGGCCGAGTTCCAACTGACCGAGGCCGTGCTGACGCAGATTAAGGAACGCACCCCGTTTCGCATCTGCAAGAGCGACGGAGCCGACACCAAGCTGACGATGAAGATCAAAAGCATTCGCAAGACCGTACTGGGGACCACGGCTGACAATGACCCCCGGTCTCTCCAGGTCCAGTACGCCGTCGACGTGATCTGGGAGGACCTGCGCACGGGGCGAATCCTGGCGCAGCGCCAAGTGTCGCTGGAACCGGAAATCTCACACCTGTTCACGACCGGCACTATGTCCCCCGAAGTCGGGCAGTCGCTGGCGACCGCGACGCAACAGGCGCTCAACGGCATGGCCCGCCAGATCGTCGATCTGATGGAAGCACCCTGGTAGGCGGCCTTCCTTTGCACCCGCGCGCCATCCCGCTTGGATTTGGCCGCTCGGTGGTGTAGCCTCGATTTGGGGACACTCAGGCGGCAAGGCGACGCGTGAGCTGTCGCGTGAAACACAGAGGTGCGACTGCTCGGCGCGGAGGTGAAGCAATGACCCAGCGCATTCAAAAGTACGACGAATTCTGGTTGTACTATTTGCGGGAACACAGCCGTCCCGCCTCGCGCGCGCTGCACTATCTGGGAACCGTCTGTTCGCTGGGGGCGATCGCGGCGGGCGTGTTCGTCTCGCCGTGGTGGTTGCTGGCAGCGCCGGTTCTCGGCTATGGCCCGGCATGGATCGGGCACTTCGTCATCGAGAAGAATAGGCCCGCCACTTTCCGTTACCCGTTTTGGTCGCTGATCTCCGACTACAAGATGTTTGGGTTGGCGATCGTCGGGCGACTCGCGCCGGAACTCGAACGGGCCGAACATGCGTCACCAGCTTCCACCGCGCAATTGTCTCAAGCGACCTGACAGTCGCTCTCGCCCGGGCAAGTCCTGCTGGCGGTCGCGCACGGATTCAAAGAATCTATCCCCAAAAAAAGACGACTCGCGCACGGCTTTTTAGGCCCATCGCTCGCCAAACCGGCACGCCCAAGACAACTTGACCGGTTTTCGCACCTGTCTTATAGTCCCGCCCCCTCGCAACCGACCTCGCAAGCGTCGGCGGCATGGAGGCTGCGGACAAACCCCTGCATTCCGGAGTACAGGTGCGATGAGCGATTCGACCCAAACAAATGGATCTCAGAATTCGCGCGGAACTCGCGCGAAAGCGGCCTGGATCGCGGCGGGAACGGCAATCGTCGTGGTCGTGGCCGTGGTGGCCTTCCAATTCCTGCGACCCCGCGAAGGGGCTGCGGGGGAAAACGCTCCCGATCAAGCGGGCCGCGCCTCCATGGGCGGAGCCATGAACCGCCAGCCGTTGGCGCGCGTGAACGGCGACCTCATCTCCTATGACACAGTCGCTGCCGAATGCATGCAGCGCTACGGCGCAGAGGTGCTGGAAAGCTTCATCAATCGCACAATCATCCATCAAGCCTGCGCTCGGCGGGGCATCGAAATTCGCGAGGACGAGGTTCGCGAGGAAATCGTAAAAATCGCCAAGAAGTTCGATATCGATCCGCAGCAATGGCTCCGCGTCATTCAGACCGAGCGCCACCTCAGTCCGCTGCAGTATCAGCAAGACGTCATCTGGCCCATGCTGGCTTTGAAGCAACTGGCCGGCAAAGACGTCAGCGTGACTGAAGAAGAAATGCAACAAGTCTTCACCCGCGACTACGGCGAACGGGTCAAGGCGCGAATGATCCTTTGCGATAAATTGCACCGAGCTCAGGAAGTCTGGAACCTGGTGAAGAACGATCCGCAGAACTTCGGCAAGATCGCCCGCGAAAAGTCGATCGATCCGACCAGCAAGTCGCTCGACGGGCAGATCCAACCGATTCGCCGCTACGCCGGCAACGAAAACCTCGAAAAGGAGGCTTTCAAGCTGAAAGAAGGCGAGATTTCGGGCATCATCGACGTCAGCACGCCTGAAGCGCAGCGGTACGTGATCCTGTTGTGCGAGGGGCACACGGTTCCGATCGTCAAATCGATCGAAGACCAGGGAATCCGCGCCGAAGTGCTCCGGCAGCTCCAAGAAGAGAAGACACAAGTCGCCGTCGCGAAGGTCTTCGAGCGCATCAAGAAGGAGGCCCAGGTCGACAACTTCCTGGCCAACACTTCCACACGCGGCGTGCAGCAGGCGGGCGCGACCTCGGAAGGTCGCGAGCGAGTGACTCCCGCGTCCGGCTATCGCACGCGGGTCGGCGCCGTGAACCGCACGGCCAATCAGGCCGACGGTCCGTGAGCTTCGACACCAACGTCTAATGCTGACGACGTGGCTAACACCCGTCGCAGAGAGTGGGTTCAAGACGGCGTGCTCTCCGCAAGGATGGCACGCCGTCTGCTTTTGGTCGTCTCGGCGAACCCTGCTAGAATGACGCGTGTCTGGGCTAAACGGCCCTCCTTGCTCTCTGCAGTCGTCCGTTCCTTCCTCGAACCTCTAATCATCGAAGTCTCGCATGCGCAGCGAAACAGAAGTCCCCTTCGAGGACAAGCCGTTCCGAATCAAGGTGGCCGACCGGGTCAACCGGCTGCCTCCTTACATGTTCGGCAAGATCAACAAACTGAAATATCAGAAGCGCGTGGCGGGGGTCGACGTGATCGACCTGGGGATGGGCAACCCGACCGATGCGCCCGATCCGCTGATCGTCGAAAAACTCTCCGAAGCGCTCGATGACTCTCGCAATCATCGTTACTCGGTCTCGAATGGGATCGAGAACCTGCGGAGGGAAGTCTCGGCCCGTTATTGGAAGAAGTACGGCGTGCGGCTTACTCCCGATTCCGAGGTCATCGCCTGCCTCGGTTCCAAAGAGGGATTCAGCCACATGTGCCTGGCGCTGCTGGGGCCAGGTGACACGGCCGTGGTGCCGGCTCCGTCGTTTCCGATCCACGTTTACGCGGTGATGCTCGCGTCCGGGAACGTGATTGCGCTTGACGTCCGCAAGCCCGATCGGTTCTTGCACAACGTGGCTTACACCTGTGAGCACCTTTACCCCAAGCCGAAAGTTGTGATCGTCAATTTCCCTCACAACCCGAGCACGACGGTTATCGATTCGGATTTTTACGTCGATCTGGTCGCGCTTGCGAAGAAGTACGGCTTCCTCGTCATCAGCGATTTCGCGTACGCCGACATCTGCTTCGAGGGGTATCAGGCTCCCAGCTTTTTGGCGGTGCCTGGAGCGCTCGATGTTGGCGTCGAGTTCACGACGATGAGCAAGGGCTACAGCATGGCCGGCTGGCGGATCGGCTTCTGCAGCGGCAATGCAGAAATGGTCCGGGCTCTGGCGACGATCAAGGGTTACTACGATTACGGCATCTTTCAGCCGATCCAGATTGCCGCCATCGTCGCCATGCGGCATTGCGATGCAGCCGTCGAAAGCGTGGCGGCCGAATATCAGCAGCGACGTGACGTGTTGTGCGACGGACTGCAGCGCTCCGGTTGGGAACTCGAAGTCCCCAAGGCGGGCATGTTCGTATGGGCCAAAATCCCCGAACCGTGGGCCAAGATGGGGTCGATCGATTTTTCGCTGATGCTGTTGGACAAGGGCGGCGTCGCCGTCAGCCCGGGCCGTGGATTTGGCGACGAGGGGGAAGGCTATCTGCGACTGGCCATCGTCGAAAACAGCCAGCGACTGCGGCAGGCCGTTCGCCAAATCCAGAAATGTTTGAAGAGCGAGCCGGTTCAGGTCGGCGAGTGATCCGCCTCCAACATTTTCCAGCGAGGCCCAGATTTTTTTTCTCGCTGTGGGTTTTGATCGCGGCGACGAATGTGCTTGCGGACGACAACTCCGTCGAGCCCAAACCCGCGACGCTCGATGTTCGTCGCGGCGACCTGCAGATTCAGTTTCGAGACAACTCGAAGTCGCCGCGCGTCTTGTCGGGTGTCGACTCGCTCGTCAATGTCCGCGACGCGCCGGGCTTCGATGCTTTCGATCCCGACGGACGCGGCGCTTCGGCCGGGCTCAATTTCGAGCACATCATTTCGGGCCACCGCAATCCGAACAACAAGTTCACCCCGCGCAGCGGTCGCTACACGCTCGGGGTCCTGCCGAACGCAGCGGGCGCCCGGCTCGTGCGGCGTGCGGAAGACGATCCATGGAAGGTCGCCAGCACGCTCGAATATCGTGTCGTCGGGCCCCATGCGATCGATTTCGAGTTTCGCTGCACGCCTCAGCAAGCTGAGCTATTCGGACGCCGCGGTTCGGCAATTTTCTTTTTCGCCGACTATATGAACGACGTGACGGACGTGGCGTTGCATTTTCGAGGTGTCACGCAGTCGGGCGGATCAGAAACATGGATCGCCGCCGACGCCCCACCCGGCCCCCGCGACTGGAATTCCGGCGGCACGTACTCCCATCGCGCCGCCCCGCCGATCCAATACGACGACAATCTGGAATTTCGCCTGAATTCTTGGAGCTACGACTGGCCGCGGTACACGGAACCGTTTTATTTCGGCCGCGCGGCACACGGCATGACGCTGATTCTGATGTTCGACCGTGCCTATTCGCCGGAAGACGAGATTCGCTTCAGCCTCTTCAAGTTCAAGCTGCCACGGCGCCAGCGACCTGCGTGGGACTTTCAATACGTCGTCCACAAGGTGGTCAGCGGCCGCTCGTATGGCTTTCGGGGCCGCCTCGTCTGGAAGAAATTCGTCTCCGCCGAAGACTGCCGGAGCGAGTATCGCAACTGGCTCGCGCGAAAGTGAAATTGCGCCGCCTCCGTAGCGCGCTCAGTGAACGGCGGGTGCCTTGGTGCTCTGGGGCGTCGCTTGGAGTCGGTCCAAGAACTCCTTCACTGCCGCGCGATAGGGCTCGCGGGCTTTGATTGCGATGTCGTTGTGATCCGCGCCCGCAAGCGGCACGAACTTCTTGGGAACGCCGCCGCTCGAAGTGTCAGGAGCCGCGGCGAAGAGTCGTTGCGCAAAGCTGAACGGGATAATCGTGTCCACCGTGCCATGCAGAACGAGGATCGGACACGTCACGTGCGCGATCCGTTCCGTCGACGGGTAGCGATCGAGTAATAGGAGCCGTACGGGCAGCCACCAGTAGTGAAAGGCGGCGACGTCCACCAGGCTCGAGAAGGTCGACCGCAGAATCAGGCCGCCGGGCGGAGTACCCGCGATCGATAGCTCTGACGCCAGCCGCGTTGCCACACCACCGCCCAATGACTCGCCGATCAGCACGACTTGCGACGGAGGAACGCGGCGCGTCCCCGTGACGAATTTCCAAACGGCTTGGGCATCGGCGGCGAAGTCGGTTTCGTTCGGCTTGCCGGGGTTGTCGGCGTAGCCGCGGTAGTCGACCAAATAAGCGTCAGCCCCCATCCTCGACAGTTGGTCAAGATCCAGGCCGCGGTGAGCGCGGTGTCCGGCGTTCCCCGGGAAATAGATGATGGTTGGATGGGGCGCACCGTTGTGCGGAGCGGGAAAGGCGGGCACGAACCAACCGTTGAGCTGCAGGCCGTCGGCCGTGGGGACGCTGACCTTTTCGACGCGGCCCGCCTCTAGCCCAATCGCGAGCGGATCAATGGTCGCCGCTCGCGTCGGCTGGTAAATCAAAGAGCGTTGAAAGAACCCGATCATCAAGAGAATGATAAGGTACCAGTAACCGATCCGTCGCCCGGTCCACCACATTTTGGACCGAAAGGTCTTACCTTTGGGAATGGGGACGCACAGCCGCAGCACGCGATTCCAAAAAGTCGGCGTGGCGGCGCGTGGCGGGACCGCATTTCCTTCAAGCTCGGCCGGCTCTAGGCTTGCCATTTCCAATCCTTTCCAACCTCAGGGTCATTTTACCCGAAACCGGGTTGGTGCTGTCGAACTTTGAGCCGGCGAAGGCCACGATGCGAATCATCCCTGTGTTGGATCTCTTGGGATCTGAGGTCGTCCGGGGGGTGGCTGGTCGCCGCGATGAATATCGACCCGTGCAAAGTCGACTCGCGGAGGGCAGCGACGCACTCTTGGTTGCCCGCGCCATCCGCACCAGGTTCGGCTTGTCGCAACTCTACGTAGCTGACCTCGATGCGATCCTGCACCAACGGCCAAACCGCTCGATCTTGCATGCGCTCTGTGCGGATACCTTCTCGCTTCTGGTCGACGCAGGCCTGCGTCGCTGCGAAGAGGCCGGCCCGATTTTCGACACGGGCGTCGATCAGGTCGTCGCTGGACTCGAAACGTTAGAGAGTCCGAAAGAACTGGCCGGACTCATCTCGCGGTACGGGACCTCGCGAATCGTGTTCAGTCTCGATCTTTGCGATGGGCAGCCGTTATCGAAGGGTTCGGCCTGGCCGGGCAGTGATCCTTTCGAGATCGCGCGTTCTGGTGTCGACGCCGGCTGCACGCAACTGATTGTGCTCGACATTGGCTGCGTCGGCACCGGGGGCGGCGTGTCGACTCTGCGCCTTTGCGACCAGATCCGTCACGCCTTTCCGGCTGTGAAAATTACCACAGGCGGTGGCGTCCGGGGCGTGGAAGATTTGCGGCAACTCGCGCAGGCCGAAATCGACGGTGTCCTGATCGCCTCGGCACTCCACGACGGTTCTCTTACGCCAGCAGCGATTCAATCACTTCTGCGTTCGTCACCGGCGAATCGGTGAGCGAATCGTCGCGCCCATCATGCGGGTACGTGAGCCGCTCGTGGTCGAGGCCCAGTGCGTCGAGCAGAGTGGCGTGCAAATCGTGCACGCGGACGACGTCTTTGACGGCCTCATAACCGAAGTCATCGGTTGCGCCGTGCACATAGCCCCGCTTGAACCCGCCGCCGGCGAGCCACAGGGAAAACGCCCGGCGATTGTGATCGCGGCCGTCGGTGCCCTGTGACACCGGCTGGCGGCCGAATTCGCCTGTCCACAGCACGATCGTCGAGTCGAGCAAGCCTCGTTGTTTGAGATCGCGAACGAGGGCCGCGCTCGGCTGATCGGTCTTCGCACACAGGCCGCCGAGAGTCTTCGCATTGTTGGAGTGCGTGTCCCAGGGTTGGCCGCTCAAGAACACTTGCACGAAGCGCACGCCCCGCTCGACGAGCCGTCGGGCGACCAGGCAACGGCGTCCGTAGTCTTCAGTCGCCGGTTGGTCGAGCCCATAAAGCGCATGCGTCTCCTTTGACTCTTGGGCAACGTCGAGAGCCTCGGGGACGGCGGACTGCATTTTCGCGGCCAGCTCGTAATTTGTGATCCGGGCTTCGAGTTCCGAATTGGCCGGATGGCGGCGGAGATGCCCAGCATTCAATACCCGCAGGAAATCGAGCTGTCGCTGCCGCGCCTCGGGCAGAATCTCCGCCGGCGTCTGCAAGTGCAACACGGGCGAACCTGCGGGCCGAAACGAGGTCCCCTGATAAACGGCCGGAAGGTAACCGGCGCTCCAATTCTTCGTTCCGTCGACCGGAAGCCCGCCCGGATCGCCCAGCACGACGTACGCGGGCAACTCCTGCCGCATCGATCCGAGGCCATACACGACCCACGAGCCCAGGCTCGGCTTGCCGGCGAAAAAGGTCCCCGTATGAATCAAACGCAAGGCCGACTCGTGATCGACCGAGGTAGTCGTCATCGACCGCACGAGCGTCAATTCGTCGGCCACTCCGGCCGTATGCGGCAGCAACTCGGACAGCTCCATCCCGCATTGGCCGTGCTTCTGAAATTTGAACGGAGAGGCCAACAGATTCGTGACCGCGTGGGCAAAGTGCACTTCGACCTTGCCGGGATAAGGCTCTCCGTTGTGACGGGTGAGCTGCGGCTTGGCGTCGAACAGATCCATCTGACTCGGCCCGCCGTGCTGAAACAGACAAATCACCGATTTCGCACGCCCCGCGCGCCGCGGTGCGACGGCCGCCAGCGGATCCTTCCGCGCTCCGCTCGAGGCCGATGCCTCATTCTGCAGCAGATGCGCCAGGGCCAGTCCGCCGATGCCACCGCAATAATCGGCCAGGAAAGCTCGCCGGTTGACGGCGAAGGAATTGAGTTTTCTGGTCATCAACGTGCGCACCCTGTGCAGCTCTAAGATTGAGCGTTCCCGAGACTCACGCAGGTTCACTCCACATACAGAAACGCATTGCTGGCCAACAGCATCTGGCAGAAATCACGCCACGCAGGATCGTCCTTCGCCCCGTAGGTGGCCGACTGTCTCTCGATGAATTCTGACGAAGCGGCTCGCTCCGTGTCCGTCGGCGCGCGGCCGAATGTACGTTCGATCGCGCGGCCAATTCGATCATCGCGGCTCGGCCCCGAGGGAATCGCGGGGCTTTTGACCGCCGCTGACGCCAGTGCAATCGCCCGGGCACGGACGAAACTCGAGTTCAACAGCGCCAGCGACTGCAACGGGACGGTCGATGTTCCGCGGACTGGGCAATTGCTGACAATCGTCGGCGCATCGAACAGATCGAGCAGCGAATTGACCTGGGTGCGCCGTTGCTGCAAGTAGATGCTGCGGCGATGGGCGCCTTCCTGGTTTTCGAGCACGACGACCGCTCCCTCCTCGTCGGTGTTGCTCCGCACGTAGGGGCCGTACATGCGTTCGGTGATCTCGCTCGAAACGGACAGCATCGAATCGCGGACGGCTTCCGCATCGAGCCGCCGTAGCGGGAATCGAGAGAGCCAACGATTGTCGGGATCGACCGTCATCGCCTGGTCCGTCGCGGCGCTCGACTGACGGTAGGCGGCCGAGTTGACGATCAACCGATGCAGGTGTTTGACGCTCCAACCGCTGGCGATGAACTCGTGCGCGAGGAATTCGAGCAGCTCGGGATGCGTCGGTCGCGTGCCCGACAGACCGAAGTTGTCGGGCGTGGCAACGATCCCCGTGCCGAAATGGCGCTGCCAGATACGATTGACCATCACCCGGGCGAGCAGACTGGCCGGTCGGCTGGCAGACGCGGTCAGCCAGCGGGCGAAGGCCAGGCGTCGTCCCGACGATGTCGAACCAGGGTATGGGACGCCCACCCGTAGTTCGGGCGAACCGTCGCATAAAACCCGCAGACCCGCGGGAACGACCGGCTCGCCCAGATCCGTATAGTTGCCGCGCTTCAGCACGTGCAATGCGGGCGGACTTTGCACAACGTCGGTGACACACGCCAGCTCCCCGGGCTTGGAAATCCGTTGAGATTCGAGCTGTTTGAGCCTCTTGTGCAGGCGTTTCGTGCGCCGCGCCGCATCGTCCCGATAGGCGGTCAGGCGCGGCGAGGTCGACGAACTCTTCGCGGACCCCGACGTTTCGACGAGCACGTCACTCACGACGAAGCTGCGTCCGCAGCAGTACTCGAAGCCGAACGCTCCGTCAGGCAGATCGGCCGCGTCGAGCGTGATCGCGTTTTTCTCGGGCAGCTGATCGACGATCTGCTCCAGCCGCAGCTTCCGATTGCCGACGTTCGTCACGCGGACGCCGTATCGGTGACCCGGGCGGTAACCCGATTCGCCAATCTCGCCAACGGGCCGCGAATGGGGACTCGCATAAGCCAGATGGAGGATCGCTTTGCCCGCCGGATTGCCATCAATGAGCAAGTTGCCCGGGCTGCGCTGCGCGCCCTTGGAATCGGCCGTCTGGGCTGCAATGAAGAACGCGATCCGCTCGGCCGGCGGCGAACCGTCGACTCGGTCGGCCACCAAATTGAACGAGGCCTCGGTCCACTCCCCTTCGCCCGGCGGATGCCAGTTGAAGACTTGGCGCGTGACGAGCCAGCGGTCGCCCGTGTTGGATTCTTGGATCTTGAGCGTTCCGTTTTCGATGCGAGCGCCTGGCGCCTGCGGCGTATCCAGGGCGACGCTACCGATGGAGCCCGGCTTGCCGGCATCCGGCGTCGGGCTCCACCAGCTTTCGTGCAAACGGCCGGGGTGCTGGAACTCGTCGCGGAAAAGAATGGCTTCCTTCGGCCGGTGTGAATTGAGCCAACCGATGTACTCTTTGACGGACCGCGTTTTCTCGTCGTCGATCTGACGCTCGTGATTCTTCCAGGCCGTTCCCTCGTCGCCTTCCGGCATCTCGCGGATGCGGTCCTTCGGCTTGACCCAATGCGCCATGTCGTAGGCGGGAAAAGCGGGGTAGAAGATCGATTGCAACTCGTAATATTCGGCGGCGGCGATCGGCTCGAATTTGTGCTCATGACAGCGGCAACATTGAATCGTCACGCCGAGCAGCGAATTCATGCTGATCTGCAGCGTCCCCTGCAGCACGGTCGCCCGGTCGATCCGCACCTCGTCAGCGTTGCCGTCACTCTCGCCCGAGCCATCCTGCGAATTCCGCAAGAAGTGAGTGGCCGTAAATTGTTCGACGACTTCGCGTGTGATCGGCTTGCCCGGCACATAGCCCGATAGCTCGTCCCCCGCCAATTGCTCGCGGATGAATTGATCGAAGGGCTGATCGCGATTGAACGACCGAATGACATAGTCCCGATATTTGTAGGCCAGTGGCCGATCCGTGTCGGCATTGAAGTAGCCGTTCGAGTCGGCGTAGCCCGCAACGTCGAGCCAATACTTGCCCCAGCGTTCGCCATAGTGGGGCGAGGCCAGCAGCCGCTCGACCGCCCGCGAATACGCCTCGGGAGATGGGTCGGCAATAAACTGCGCGGTTTCCTCGGGTCGTGGCGGAAGACCCGTGAGGTCGAACGAGAGCCGCCGCAGGAGCGTCGCACGGTCGGTCTCGGGAGAGAGTCCGAGGCCTTTCTCCGCCAAAGGGGGCGACAGGAAGGCGTCGACCGGCGATCCCATCGCCGCCTGATTCTTCGCTCCTTGATTCTTTATCACGGGAACTGCCGGACGAACCAGCGCGCGGAAGGCCCAATGCTTTCGAGGATCGGAATCTGCGCCGCGAGCCGTTCCGATTGCACCGGCAACCAAGAGACTCGTCAGCAGGAATCGGTGCAGCGCCGGCATGCGGGACGAACCTCAATCCATAAAGACTTGCTTATTAGATTAGCATCCGGCTCGATTCGAGGGAACGTGATCGGACCTCGCGTGACTGCCGGGCCGGCTCCGTTGGCAGTCTCAGCCCCGCGGCGGCGGGAATCAGCGGCGCGAATTTGGTAGATTAGAAGGGTCGGTTCCCGCCCGGTTCGAGACCCGCCATGAGTGCCCGCCCTCCTCGCCTGCCGTTCGCATTGCCTTTCTGGGCATTCGTCGTGATGGCGTTCTCCCAGGGGGGGCTGGCGGATCCTGGGCACCCCGTGGCGGCGCGCTCGGTCGATTTCAATCGCGATGTTCGACCGATTCTGGCGAAGACCTGCTTCTCCTGTCACGGGGCCGACGAAAAGCATCGCGAAGGCGGCCTGCGACTCGACGTGCGCGAGGCCGCCGTCAAACCGCTCGCCGACGGCAAGACGGCCATCGTTCCGGGCCACGCCGATCAAAGCGAACTCGTCCGCCGGATTACTGCGAAGGGGTCAGACGATCGGATGCCCCCCGCCGACGCCAAAAGCACGCTCACCAAAGAACAGACAGAGATTCTCACGCAGTGGATCGCGGAGGGCGCGCCCTATAGTCGCCATTGGTCGTTCGAGAAGCCCGTGCGCCCGAAGCTGCCCCATTTGAACGACATTGTGGACCGGCCTGAGTGGCCCGCCAATCCGATCGACTTGTTCGTCGCCGCGAAGCTTCTCGACGCCGGCCTGACTCCTTCTCCACCCGCCGATGCGTACGTGTTGATTCGCCGACTCAGCCTCGACCTGCGCGGCTTGCCTCCGACGCCCGAAGAGGTCGACGAATTTGCGCGCGATGCCGACGACTGGGCCTACGAGCGTCTGGTCGATCGCTTCCTGGCCGATCCGGCGTTCGGCGAGCGCTGGGCCCGACCCTGGCTCGACCTGGCCCGTTACGCAGATTCAGCGGGTTACGCCTCCGATCCCTTGCGGACGATTTGGCTGTATCGCGATTGGGTGATCAACGCCTTCAACGTGAACATGCCCTTTGATCAATTCACGGTCGAGCAACTCGCCGGCGACCTCTTGCCGAACCCGACGACCGATCAGCTCGTGGCGACCGCCTTCAATCGCAACACGATGACGAACACGGAAGGCGGCACCGACGACGAGGAATTTCGCGTCGCGGCCGTCAAGGACCGCGTCGACACCACGATGGACGTTTGGATGGGGTTGACGATCGGTTGCGCGAAGTGCCACAGCCACAAGTTCGATCCGATTACGCAGGCAGAGTACTACCAGTTTTTCGCGATCTTCAATCAAACGGCCGACAACGATCAGCCGAACGAGTCGCCCACAATCTCTTTCCCTTCGCCCGCCGCGGCTGGCCAGCGAGAGGCGATCGACGCACAAATTGCCGCTCTGAAGAAGCGAACGTCGTCCAAGAAAGATCCCAAGCTCGCAGCGCGAATTGCCAAGCTCAACCGCTCGAAGCCGCGTGATCCCAGCGTTCCCGTCATGCGCGAATTGCCCCGCGATAAAAATCGGGAAACGCACGTCATGATCAAGGGGAATTTTCTCGTCCCGGCCGAAGCCGTCGGGCCGGGTGTGCCGGCGTTCTTCGGCGCGTTGCCCAAAGGTCCCTCGAGCGATCGCTTGGCGATGGCCCGCTGGCTGGTCGATCGGAATAATCCCCTCACCGCGCGAGTGGCCGTCAATCGCATCTGGTCGCAGATCTTTGGCCAGGGCATCGTCGAGACCGAAGAGGACTTTGGCACACAGGGTCGGCCGCCCAGCCATCCCGAATTGCTTGACTACCTGGCGGTCGAATACCAACAGCACGGCTGGGACACGAAGGCGCTCATCCGCAGGCTGGTCACGTCGGCGACGTATCGGCAATCCAGTCGCGAGACGCCCGAAGTCGTCCAAAAGGACTCCGCGAATCGCCTCTACAGTCGGGCGCCGCGGTTCCGGATGGAAGCCGAAATGGTTCGCGACCAGGCCCTCGCGCTTTCGGGCCTGTTGAGTCAAAGGATGAAGGGCCCTTCGGTTTTTCCGCCTCAGCCGGACGGACTCTGGCGGGCCGCCTTCAACGGCAGCGACCGCACGTGGGCCACGAGTCCCGGGGCCGAGGCGCATCGCCGCGGTCTCTACACGTTCTGGCGGCGGACGATTCCCTATCCCTCGATGACCACGTTCGACGCGCCCAGCCGCGAGGTCTGTTCGGTTCGCCGCGTGCGGACAAATACGCCGTTGCAGGCGTTCGTCACGCTCAACGATCCGGTTTACGTCGAGGCGGCCCAGGCGCTCTCGCGGCGCATCATGTTGGAAGGCGGACTCTCGCCACGCGAACGTTGCCGGTTTGCATTGCGACTGTGCCTGGCCCGACCGCCGAAGCCGGAACAGGTCGCGGAACTCGAGGCGCTGCTGCTCGATGAGCGGCGCCATTATCAAGCCGATCTTCCCGCGGCCCGCGCCCTGGCAGTCGGCGCGGAGGGGACGTTGCCCGCCGGATTGGACGCGGCGGATCTCGCAGCTTGGACTGTGGTCGCCAACGTGCTTTTGAATCTGGATGGCGTGTTGACGAAGGGTTAGCAAGGCGTCGCAAAAATGAAATCGCACGATTCGCTCTCTGAAGAAGCGCGGCTGGCCCGCGTGCGATTGTTGACGCGCCGACATTTCCTGCGAGAGTCGCAGATCGGGCTGGGAGCACTCGCTTTGTCGAGTTTGCTCGGAGACGCACCGCCGGTCCAAGGCGCCACCTCGGGATCCGCGGACAACGCGCTCGCCCCCCGCTTGCCCGTCGCCAAAGCGAAGGCGAAGGCGGTGATTTATCTACACATGTCGGGCTCGCCGCCGCAACAGGACTTGTTCGATTACAAGCCCAAACTCGTCCAATACAACATGCAACCCTGCCCGGACGAACTGATGAAGGGGCAGCGGTTCCCATTCATCAAGGGCCATCCGAACCTGCTGGGAACACCTTGGCGTTTTCGACCGCATGGTGAGTGCGGCACGGTGATGAGCGAGCTATTGCCCCACATCGGCAGCCAGATCGACGACATTGCCCTCATCCGCTCGATGTGGACCGATCAATTCAATCACGCGCCGGCTGAGTTGCTGCTGCATACCGGCTCGCCGCGCTTCGGCAGTGCGTCGATGGGCTCATGGGTCACATACGGACTCGGCTCGGAAAATCAGGACCTGCCCGGCTTCGTGGTCCTCGTCAGTGGCGACAGCGATCCGAGCGCGGGCAAGAGCGTCTGGGGCAGTGGATTTTTGCCGTCGGTCTTTCAGGGTGTGCAGTGCCGCACCTCGGGCGATCCGATTCTCTATGTCAGCGATCCGCCCGGGATGACGCGCGACGTGCGTCGCCGCAGCCTCGATGCCCTGGGAAAACTCAACCGGCTCGAGCTGGCGGAGTTCGGCGATCCCGAAACGCTCACACGGATCAGCCAGTACGAGCTGGCCTACCGCATGCAGATCTCCGTCCCCGACGTGATGGATATCGCCCGCGAACCGGCCCACGTGCACGAAGCCTACGGCACGCGTCCCGGCGTGACTGCCTTTGCAAACAATTGCCTCTTGGCCCGGCGCCTGGTCGAGCGAGGCGTGCGATACGTGCAGCTCTTCGATTGGGGCTGGGACATGCACGGCACGGCCCGCGACAATGACCTGATCACCGGCCTGCCGAAGAAGTGCGGCGAAGTCGATCGGCCGATCGCCGCCTTGTTGCGCGATCTGAAATCGAGCGGCTTGCTGGACGAAACGATCGTGATCTGGAGCGGCGAATTCGGCCGCACCTCGATGAACGAAGCCCGCGGCGGATCGAAGTTGCTGGGGCGCGATCATCATCCGCACTGCTTCTCGATGTGGCTGGCCGGCGGCGGCATCAAAGGCGGCACGGCGCTCGGCGAGACCGACGACTTGGGTTATTTCATCACCAAAGACAAGGTCACCGTCCACGACCTGCAGGCGACGGTCCTCTCGCTCTTGGGCCTCGATGCCCATCACCTGAGCTTCCCGTTCCAGGGCCTCGACCAACGACTGATCGGCCCGACGAACGAGGCGAAGATCGTGCGGCAGATCCTAAGCTGAGCGACACGAATTGACATTTGTCTTTCGTGAGGGGTACGATCCGCGCGTCATTCGGATTCGCGGTTTGCGTGCGATTCGGGCTCATTCCTCAAGGAGGCAGTCGATGCGACGCACAGTCCTGCTCGGCGTGGTGGTGCCCGTTCTGGCTCTGGGATTTGTCGCTTGTGCGCAAGCGGTTCTGCTCGCTCAATCGCCCAAAACGCCGGCTCCAATAGGTCCACAAGCACCAGAACCCATTCGTGCGGCGGCCCCGTTGGGACCGGCTGCACAAGATGTTCCGACCTTCGGCGCGGCTGCGCCTCGCACGTCTGAGGCAGCCTCCCCCGCATTGGAGGCCCTTCCCATTCGGCAGCGATTCATCGAGCTTTCGAGAAAGAAGGCTTACGCGCTGAATGAAGAACAACTCAAGCGCGAAGTTGAGGCGATGGAAGCGGAAGTGCGAGAGCTGGAAGCCTGGGCCAAAGCTCAGGAGGCCGTGCGGTTGCTGCACGAGGTGATCGAAAAGCATCCCAACACGAAAGCCGCCGAGACAGCCAACGCGGCGATTCAGCTGATCGAGCAAGGGCGCAACCCCCTTATCGACCAGCGACGCGGCGTACCGGTCTTCCCCTCCCCGAAGCCATTTCGGGGGAGAGAGGAGGCACCAAGGGCTGTGCCATCGACATTCGACGGGAACACGAGCAGTTAAGCGACCAGCCGATCGAGCTTCAGACAACGCGCGCGACCACAAGCGTGCGATCGTCGCTCGCTGGCAGGCCGGCTGTGTGGGCTTCGACCTGCTTGCGAACGATTTCGACGATCTCCGCCGGTTCGGCGCCGCAGGCAGCCAGGGCGCGATCCAGTCGCGCCGTGCCAAACATCTCACCCGCGGGGCTGGAGGCTTCCGTGATGCCGTCGGTGTAGAAGACGATCTGGTCGCCCGGTGCTAACTGTTCAGTGTGTGAGACGAATTCCGGATCGTCGAGCACGCCGAGCGGAACTTGCTGGGCACCGTCCAGAGCGGTCACCGTCTGGTTGCCGCAACGACGCATCCGGGGCGGATTGTGGCCGGCCGACGAGTAGGTCAACCGCCGCGTCTTCGGGTCGAAGATCCCGTAGAACGCGGTCACAAATGTGCCGTTCACGCCGACATAGTGCGCCATGAGTTTTTGATTGAGGAAGCTCAGCATTTGGCTGGGCGGCGCGGGATCGTTGGGATAGTTGTGCACAATGCTGTGCATGACGGCCATCATCACGGCGGCCGGTGTCCCGTGGCCGCTGACGTCGGCAATCAGGATTCCGAGTAGCCCTTGCCCAAGCGGGATGAAGTCATAGTAGTCGCCGCCCGCCCGCCGGGCCGTCTCGTAGTTGGCGGCCAGATGGAGCGAAGGGACGTCGGGCAGTTTCGCCGGCAACAGCGAGCGCTGAATGGCGGCCACCGCCTTGAGTTCGCGATCGATTTCTTCGTAGGCCGTCTTCACCTTGTCGGCCAGCACGAGCGAGTTCGTCGCGCGGCCGAACAGGTTGGCCGTCCAAACGTGCTCGGGAAGCAGCTCGGGGTCGAACGTGCCCGATTCGCGGCGCAGGTGGACCACCATATTGAGAGCCACTCCCTGATCCAACAGGGGAATGGCAACCAGCGAGGAGAAGCCCTCGAGGTACCGGGCCGCCGGGTCGTCGGGCGACACGCAGAAATCTTCGATGATCCGTGGCTCGTCACCGTAGATCAGTTCGCTCAAAATGCCCCCGTTCAAAATCGGCAGCTTGTCCGGCTCCTTCCAGGGATTGACGCTGTCTTCCCAGGCGGTCGAGCGCGTGATCTTGACCTGGGGAGCCGGCAGATCGCGCCGGCTCAGCGAAATGGACCGATCGATCCGCCGGAACCGCTTCATGCGTGCCGCGTATTGCTGCACCATCAGTTGCGGATCGGTCTGCTTGCTCATCTCGCGCATCATTTCCATGACCGCGAGTAGCCGTTCTTCCCAATTGAGGTCGGGTGCTGCCAGGTTTTCGACTCGCATCGGACTCTCCGCGAGAGCTTGGATGACCATTTCAGAGGTATGAATTACCGGGTTGCCAGCCCGACGCTCGCATTTCACGACTCACTGTACCGCGGAGCCACATGAATTTTCTCCGCACGTTCGTCTCGAATTACCGTCAGTTCCAGCCCAGCGGTTTCGGGATTCTGCCCGACAACTGACGATTGCGGCTGCTGTGCCGTTGCGAGCCGACCCGACAACACGCGGTGCAGGTCGTCGACGCCGGTGATGATCCGGTCATTGGCGGCCACGATCACATCGTGCGGACGCAGCCCCGCGAGTTCGGCAGGACCACGCGGGAGTACTTCGATGACTTCGACCGCCGTGTCCGACAACAGATCAAGCTCGCGGACCAAGCGCCGGGCCAACTGAGTAACAGTCACGGTAATTCCCAGCGACAAGCGGCGTACGCGGCCGTGCGACGCCAGCTCTCCGACGATCCACGCGGCCGTGCTCGAGGGAATCGAAAAGCCGAGCCCTTGCGCCATCGCGATCACGGCCGTGTTGATGCCGACGACTCGCCCGCGCGAGTCGACCAATGGACCACCCGAGTTCCCCGGGTTAAGCGGGGCCGTATGTTGCACGACGTTTTCAATCAGCCGGCCGTGTTCGCTGCGCATCGCGCGGCCGACGGCGCTCACCACGCCGGTCGAGACGGTCGAACGAAATCCAAATGGATTGCCCATCGCAATCACCAGCTGGCCGACTTGCAAGGCCTGCGAATCGCCAAAGGTCGCATAAGGCAGATCGCGGGCGACGAGTCGCAACAGAGCAAGGTCCGTGGACGGATCATCGCCGACGAGATCGGCCGGAATGCGGTCTCCCTCTTCCGTGGTGGCTGTGAACGACTGCCGTCCGTGGACGACGTGACTATTGGTCACCGCGTATCCGTCCGGCGTGACGAGGAAGCCTGAGCCGCTTCCCCCGCGCGAGTCGCCCCGTGCCGAGACGGCGATCACCGCCGGTCCCACGCTTTGAGCGACATTGATCACCGCTTGTGAATAGGCATCGAGCAGGTCGGCATCGCGCGCGGGGGCTTCGCCCGCCGACGAGACTTTGGTCGCGGGCGGATTCTGTCCCGGTTCACTCCCGGGCGTCTCACCCGAGCCGGCCAGCAGCGAAAAGATTCGATTGTGCGTCATGGCAAGTTCCTTTCCTCGCATTCTGGGCGGAATTGTAGCCACGACACTCAACGGGTTAACGAGGATCAGGCGCCCAGTACGCGCGGACCGTCACGCGAATCGCAACCCATTGTGGTGACATAGGTTGCACGCTTCGCATTGCCGGAACACAGTTGGTCCCCCCGCGACGACCAACTGGACACTGCTTTGACAGGCTTGCTTGAGCCCAGCCGATGTTAAATCGCGGTCATCCCCGGCGGCAAAAGCCGCGGCTATAATGCCGCGATCTGCCCACTTCTCATCGGCCCCCTAACTGCGGAGAGAGATCATGAAGAAAGTGATGGCCTGCGCGACCGCGTTCGCATGCGTCGCTGCGTTCACTGTGGCGGCTCGCGCCGCGGACGCCAAATCCGAACATAAGACAATCGCCAATCCCGAATCGGTCGTCTTCGATGCGGAATCGGCATTCGACTTCCTCAAGTCGATGAACGGAACATGGCAGCGGGTCGGTGGCGGTCACGACTACGGCGTCAAGTCCCCTATGAGCACGTTTCGCGTCTCCGGCGCGGGAAGCTCGGTCGTGGAAACGATCTTTCCGAACGATCCCAGCGAAATGGTCAGCGTCTACCACATGGACGGCAATGATTTGCTCATGACGCATTATTGCGCGCTGCACAACGCGCCCGTGATGAAGTTCCAAAAGACCGACAAGCCGGGCGAAATCAAGTTCGTGTTCAAAGGCGGCACGAACTTCGACCCCAAGGTCGACATGCACGTCCACGAAGGCTATTTCAAGATCGCCAACGATAAGACCATCAAGTCGACGTTTGTCGTCTTCACCGACGGCAAGGCCGGCCAGGCGATGAGTTCGACGCTGACGCGCAAGGACGCGAAGTAGCCGTACACCGGGCCGATGGCCAAAGAACGCAACAACGGGAGGGCGAGACGCTGGTCTGGTCCTCCCGCTTGCGTTATGCAGGGTCTCGATGGACCGTCTGCGGTGAAAAGGCCGGCAGACACACGGCCATGTATTCCGCTCCGCCGGGTTCCGGCGTGCTATAGCGCACCCATTCACCGGGTCGCGTTACGAGGGCCTGGCCCGCCCGCACGTCGAGAACTCCCGTCTCATGCTCAACGTGAACCGCACCGCGCAGCACGACGGTGATTTCCATGAACTCGGGTCTTTGCCCGGGCTCTTTCCATCCCGCCGGCGAAACCATCCGAGCCACGCTCACATCAGAATCACGGGTCGCCACGCGGCCGGCGAACTCGGTGATTTGTTTCGGCGGATCACCGGCGGCGGGAATGGCCGCCGGCTTGTCGATGAGAGTGGGCATGGTCGATTCGCTTAGAACAATGGCGGCTTGCCGAGTTTGCGGCGGACGACGGACCATTGTCCGACATGCATCAGCCAGTGTGCGGGCGACATCATTAGCACCGAGGCCACGGTCGGGCAGTAGCTGCGAAACTTCTCCGGGGCCGGCTTGTCGTAGTCGCTCTCGCTCACGGTATCGACCATCTTCAGGGCCGCGTTCCGAGTCTGCTCATAGACCTTGAGATACTCGTCCTTCGTGCAGAAGTCCTTCGCGTTGTCACTTTCGGCCGTCTCTTTCTTGTGCTTTTCTGCAAAGCCCGCGGGAAGAGCCGGCGCCTTGCCGGGACAGAGCCCATCGATGAATTGATGATCCGCCGTGATCAAGTGGCCGAGTTGCCAGGCGATGTGATTGGACTTCGGGACGGGGCGCACGAGCAGATCCGCATCGGTGAGGCCGTCCAGATAACCCTTGACCAGCATGTCGGGCAAATTGAACGAGGCTTTGATGGCATCGCGAGCATTCATCGCTGGGCTCCTTGTTGATCCACGCGAGTGGTCGGGATATTCCGCAGGTGAAATTGCACGGGAGATGGCGTGACCAGCGTGGGGGCCACATACACCAGACGAAAGTCGGCGAGTGCCCCAGTCACGTCGGCGAAATTGTACTCGACGGCGACGCCACCGTCATCCAGCTGCCGCGTGGCGACGAGCGGTCGCGGGCGTAGCCGGCGTCCGTCTTTCGTTTCGAGCCAGGTTTCGTTGTGGTACATCCACGTCCGATACGACTCGAAGGCCGGCCCGCCCTGATCGTACACCGCACTGATCTCGACCTGTGCGTCGCTCGATTTCCCTTGCGTAGGAAATGCGACTTGTCTCAGGCGGACTACGACATCACCTGCGCGCTGGGAGGGCGGATCGGGCGCCGCAAGTTGGTCGAACACAAACCGCACCGGGCCGGCCGCCATCTCAACTCCCAGCGATCCGCTGAAGTCAATTTTGGGAGACCAGGTTCGGCCCGCAGGAAACTCGAAATCCGTCTCGAGCCGCAAGGGCTCCTGGCCCTCGTTCATCGAAAGTTCCAACTTTGCCGCCGGACTGATTGGTCGAAACTCGGTAACGGCCAGCTCAGCCGCCGAAGTGGGCGCGCCGGCCGGAAGTGGCGGACGTTCCTTCGTCTGAGCGTGCAGTTCGGAACCGGCGATTGCGGCAAACAGCGGACGCAGCCGAGGCTCTGCTCTCAGACTCCAACTGATCCGCAGCACGTAACCCGTGCGACTCACAACGGGTGGCCGAATGCTCGCGGAGGCCACCGCCACGCGAAACGCACCGGCGTCGGCCACGGCCAACGGTCGACCTTCCGAGCGACGATTTGCGTCGACCAGTTCCAACCGCTTTCCCGAGGCAGTTCCGTACGCTAGGCCGGCAGCCAATGTAACTTCATCGCACGCGCTCCAGAACGTTCGTGAACGAAAATCGACGGCGATCATTCGCGCCAGTGCCCGGCTATCAAGCGCGTGGGTGTCGAATTCGTTTCCAGTTTGCGACGTGATCTGCGCGAGCACACTTTGCAGGGAATACTTTCCTTTGAGCGTGACCCTCGAAGGAGCAAGTGACGCGAGCGCGGCTTCGCGTTGCAGACGCAAGCGAATTTCGTGCAGAGCCTGCCGTGCGGCCGCGCTCGCAATCGCCCGATCTGCTGGCAATAGCGGCAGAATCTTGGGACCGAGGGCGAGCAGCGCGTCGCGAGCTGTGGTCCGCTCGCTCGGCGTGTCTGAGTCGAGCTGACCAATCAGCCGTTCGACTTCGCGGATTTTCTGCGGATCGACGGCAGATCGGTCGGCGGCGCGTGCGGCGCTGATGAGTGCCATCCCCACGAGGCAGAGGCCGAGCGCCAACCAAGCGCGGTGAACACGCGTTGCACGCATCCGCCATCCGGAATAATCGCTGCAAACGGAACGCATCAGTTGACTCCGCGACGAACCGGACGGTGGGTGCATTTCGAGCTGTTCGTCGCATTGCGGCCGCCAATCCAGCCCCCGCTTCAGTTTACGCTGCCTCAGTCGTCGCTGCACAGACGCAACAGTGGCCCAGCGTAAGAACCCCAACCCGTTCGGAGACCTATATTTTCAGAGGTGATCCTGTCTTAGCGCAAAGGCTATGTATGAGCGAGTTGCGTACTTGGTCCGTCCAGCCTTTTCGACGGCGCGTTTCCACGATGACGTGGGCTCGTGCGGCGCTCTGCGCCACCGCTGTTTGGGTCGGACCACAGTGGGCGGCCGCTGCGGCGCCCAAGCTCGTGGAACTGACCCAGGACGGCAAACAGTTCGAAGGGAAGGTCGAGGCGAAAAGCCCCAACGCCTGTTGGTTGATGGCACGCGACGGGCAGCTCAGACCATTCGAGCTCAGCCAGGTCGAATCGGTCCGAACGATCGCTGACCACTTCCACGAATTCACATCGGCGGAACTTCGCGATCAGCTGCGCCGCCAATTGCCCAAGCACTTTCGGATCGAGGGCAGCGGTCACTTCTTGATTTGTGCCGAGAAGAATAATCGCCGCATCGGCGAGATTTGCGAGGAGACCTACCGCACGTTCCGTCGCTACTTTTCCGTCCGAGGTTTCAAGATCAGCGAGCCGGAGTTTCCGCTGGTGGTGATCGTGTTTCCCGATCGCGACGCGTTTGTGCGCTACTGCCGCAAAGACAAGATCGAGCCGCCCGCCGGCCTGCTGGGGTATTACATGCGGCTGACCAATCGCATCGCCCTGTTCGATCAGGATGATGCCGGATTGGCTGCGGCAAGTCCGACGCAGTCGCAATCATTGGCCTCGCTCTTCGATCATCGCGACGATGCTCGAACCGGGCTGTCGCTCGGCGACAAGCTGAGCAGCCACGCGTCAAAGCCCGTGCGCTTCGACGGCATTGTCGAAGGTGATCTGCACAGCACGATCGTGCATGAGACAACGCACCAGGTCGCGTTCAACACGGGGCTGCACTCGCGGATCGGACAGACGCCCAAATGGGTGGTCGAGGGCATGGCGACGATGTTTGAGGCCCCGGGAATTCACGATGGACAGAAGAGTGCCGCGTCCCTGACGCGGATCAACCGCAGCCGTTATCTCTGGTTCGAGAACTATCTGAAATCTCGCCGCGAGCCCCACTCGTTGAAAGATTTCGTCGCGACCGATGACCTGTACGCTTCGGCCACGCTCGATGCCTACGCCGAGGGTTGGGCCCTCACGTTCTTCCTCGCCGAGACACGGCACGGGTCGTATGGCCGCTATCTCAAGACCCTCGTGGCCCGCAATCCGCTCTTGGTGTACAGCGACGACGAACGCGTGGCCGACTTTCGCAAAGCGTTTGGCAACTTGAAGTCGCTCGAAGCCGAGTACGTGCGGTTTTTTGAGAACTTGAAGTAGCCAGAGCCTTTTCGGAGTGCGAATCACTCGCAAATTGAAGCACCCGCCAGCTTACGCAGGCGGCTCGCCCGGCCAATTTGACTGAGCGGTCATGTCAGGCCGGGGATTGTGTCACCCGTTGCGGCGCCGAGCACATCGCGCGGAATGCCCCGAGCGGCGCGCAGCTCGCCGACGTCCAGCACGGAATGCAGGACCGTCGCGACCAGATGCGGGATCGTCATCGGCTCAGTCAGCGGCTGCCCGGCGTCGCGGGTCGACTGGCCAATCACCTGGCCCATCTTCAAGCCACCGCCGGCCAACAACAGCGGCGCCAGGTTACCCCAATGGTCACGTCCGCCATGAGCGTTGATTCGCGGCGTGCGGCCCATCTCGCCGCAGCAGACGAGCAGGATCTTGTCGCTCAAGCCTCGCTCAGCCACGTCAGCTAGGAACGTGGAAATCGCGTGGTCGAAAGGCAAGCCGAGATACCGCATCCCCTCTTCCATGCCCGCGTTGTTAATGTCGGCGTGCATGTCCCACACGAAATTCGTCGTGACAGTCACAAATCCGCAGCCGCGTTCGCACAGCCGCCTCGCCAACAACATCAACTTCCCGAGGGACTTGGCGTTGTCCTCATACAGCAGATGATTGTGCCATTTCGGATCGATGTGATCGGGTCGCATGAGCGGCGCCGTGTCGTAACGGGCGATGGTCGCCGGAGATTCCTTCGACAAATTGAACGCGTCGGCCACACCGCCGATCACCGTGTCGAACGCTTGCTGGCGCAGACTGTCGACGCCTGCCATCATTCCCGCCGAGTCGATTGAGCGGCGAATGCGATCCAATCCAGCCAACAAGTGTCGCCGATCGTCGAGCCGAGCCAACGGCAATCCGAGATGCAAGTCCTTCTTCAGTTCGCCGCCGCCGCTGGGTGCGAAGGGTGAATAGGCGCTCCCCAACGTACCGGTCGCTTCGAAATCGCCGAACGTTTTGAACGGCGGACGCGTCGAAGGGTCGACGGCCTGTGGATAAACGGCGATGTTGGTCGGCATCCCAGTCGTCGGCCGATTCGTCCCGGCCACGCGCGAATAGAGCGAGCCCAGGTTGGCTCCGCCAGTCGCTTTGCACACGATGGGCTTGATGTCGTGATTCGCGTCGCCGGTCGTGAACGATCGCACGATCGCCAATTCATGGGCCCGCGCGGCTAACTTCGGAAAGGCCGACCCGAATGTCACGCCCGGCAGCGATGTCACAATCTCTCCATTCGCGCTGCGAATGCCAGCGGGAGCCGTCATCTTCGGATCGAACGTCTCGATCTGGCTCGGACCGCCTTGCATGAATACGAAGACGACCGACTTGTCCGTGATCGGCAGTTTCTGACTCGCGGCCGAGACTCGCGCCGAGAGCAATTGCGGCAAAGTCAGCCCGCCGAGCGCCAAGGTGCCGACTTTGAGAAAGTCGCGCCTCGATGCGGAATTCGAGCCGATCTGCAACACGGCGCAGATCCTTTGGCGGGCTAGGGCGGTGGATCGGGAAGGCAGGTGGACTTGAGCATAGAGCACGTGCGCTCTTGCCGCCAGCCCCTGAAAGCACAACCCCTGGAATGCACGCCCCCAGTCTGCGAAGATGCGGGCGCCTTTCTGAATCCGTCAACCACTTCCGGCCGTTCTACGGAGACTGCACCATGGCGAGCGCAGCCACCCGAGACAATCGCTCCGCGTTCCGATTCTTGCATCGCTCGGCTCTGCTACCCGTCGGGCTCGCCGTCAGCCTGCTGGCCGCCTGTTCGGCCCAGGCCGCTGAACCGACGAACCCAACCAACGCGACGGCAACAGCGAAGTCCGCGGGAGAACCGGTCAAGATCGACACGGGATTGGTGCAGGGTGTGGCTGCGAGTGAATCGGGGGATGTCGTGGCGTTTCGCGGCATTCCGTACGCCGCGCCGCCCGTGGGCGACTTGCGATGGCGTCCGCCGCAACCGGCCAAGGCTTGGGAAGGCGTCCGCGAGTGTGCGAAGTTCGGTGCGGCTGCCCCGCAAGTCGTCAGTCCGCTTTTGAATTCGTTCCCGGGTATGAGCCTCGGTGCCCAGACTAGCGAAGATTGTCTCTACCTCAACGTGTGGGCCCCCGCCCATCACTCGGCCGAGAAACTTCCCGTCATGGTTTGGGTCCACGGCGGCGGATACACGTTCGGTGCTGACTCGCAACCGCTCTACGAGGGGACGAATCTGTCGCGGCGAGGCGTGATCGTCGTCGGCATGAACTACCGACTCGGAGCCCTCGGCTTCCTCGCTCATCCGGCTTTGAATGCCGAATCGGAGAAGGGCGTTTCCGGGAACTACGGTCTGCTCGATCAGATCGAAGCCCTTCGCTGGGTGCAGAAAAATATCGCGGCGTTCGGCGGCGATCCCGAGCGAGTCACCGTGTTTGGCGAGTCGGCGGGCGGCAACAGCGTCTATTCGCTGCTGCTCACGCCGTTGGCCAAGGGTCTCTTTCAGCGGGCCATTCCCGAGAGCGGTGGTACGCTCAACTTCGCTCAATTAAAGAAATCGGCTTACGGTCGTGAGTCGGCCGAACAGCAGGGGATCGAGTTTGCGAAGAAATGTGGCGTGCCTGACGGCCCCGGACAGGCCGCCGCGCTGCGAGCCCTGCCGGTCGATGTGCTGCTCAAGTCGGTCCCCGGTCTCGACAGTTCGCGGACGATTAATTTCCGCAACGCCGGCATGCGATTGGCGCCGATCGTCGACGGCTACGTGCTTCCCGACGATCCGATGACGATGTTCCAGCAGGGAACAGTGAATGCCGTGCCGATGATCGTGGGGGCCAATGGCAACGAAGGATCGATGTTTACGCTCATCTCGAAGTTGCCGGCGAATGCCGAAGCGTTCGACGCGATTCTGGATCGCGACTTTGGCACCAAGTTCGCCGTCACTTTCAAGGAACTGTATCCGCCCGCGCAAGCGAAGAAATCGGTGACCGAGCTGATGGGTGATTTCTCGTTCGTCGATTCGGCCCGCTTTGTCGCGCGGAACTACGAGCATGCCCACGCGCCGGCCTACCTCTACAACTTTTCGCACGTGGCTTCGGGATCGCTCGGAAAGATGTTGGGAGCGCATCACGGGTCGGAACTCGCCTTTGTGTTCGACAATCTGCAATTGGGCAAAGAAAGTTCGCCGGCTGACCAAAAGATCCGTGATGCGGTGATCGGTTATTGGATTCAGTTTGCCGCGACGGGCAACCCGAACAAGACGGGACTGCCCGAGTGGCCGGCCTATACGTCGACCAACGACCGCTGTCTGCTGATTACCGACGAAATCGAAGCGGTCCCGCACTTCCGGCAGGCCAAGCTCGACGCCATCGACGCCGTGATGGAAGCCTGGCACAACGCGGGCCCGAATCTCGAACCGCCGCACGCCGCGTCGGATTCAAAAGCCGGAGCGTCAACGGGCTCTGGCTCGGCTGATTCCGTCGCGAAGGAGAAGTAGAGTTCGGCCCCGGAGCCTGTCAGCGTAGGCGAGCCGACAGCGTAAGCTGTCGGGTGCTTCCTACGATGCGCGCGATCCCCCGTTGATCGTGACATCAATTGAAGCACGGCCGGGCTGACGCCCGACGCTCGCCGCGGTCAGCGCACGTCACGCCGAACCGCGGACGTGTTTCTCAACAAATGCGAGTGCTTCCGCGTAGGCCGACGCGACGAGTTTCGGTTCGCCGTCACCGATGCCGTGCCCCGCGTTGAGGATCGCGATCAACTTGTGCTCAACGCCGGCGCGAGACAACTCGTTGTCCATCTCGACCGACTGCTCGAAGGGGACGTCGGTATCGCGCGTGCCGTGAATGAAGAGCGTCGGCGGATAGTCCCGAGTCACATTGCGCACCGGACAATACGGAGTCAGCTCTTTGTCTTGCGTCCGCGGATCAATGCCAGCCACGTTCGTCGTCCACAGCCCCTGCTGCCGGCAATAGAGATAGAACTGGCCCGGCCCCTTGTCACCTCGCGCGCGAGTTGTCACCGCCGGCCCGCGCACGCCGTTCCAGGCCGCGTCCTTCGGAACAAGCGTCTGTTTGCGATAGAACTCGCTCGGCTTGATGTACCAATCCCCGGCAATATCACCGTAGCCCCAGAGTGAGACCAACGCGGCCGGTCGCGGCTTCACGCAAAAGCCGGTCATCAGCGTCAGATATCCGCCCGCCGAACCACCCGCGACCACGATCCGCGTCGTGTCGACGTTGAACAGCTTGGGACCCTGGTCGTGCAGCCAGGCGTAGGCGTCACGCAGGTCCTCGATGATTTGCGGCAGTCTTGTCTCGGGCGCAAGGCGGTAGTCAATCGATACAACCGCGTATCCGGCTTTCAGAAAAGGCGTGCGGATGCGCCGATCGACGCCGCCGCGATCGCCCATGATGAGCGCACCGCCATGGATCCACAGCAGCACTGGGCAGACAGCATCGCCGGCCGGTCGATAGACGTCCGCTTGAATGTCGAGATTGCCCACGCGTTTGTAGACGAACGTCGTTCGCTGTCGCGTCGCCTCGCTCTGCCTCTTGTTCCGGTCTTGCGCCAACGAGCCAGCCTGCATGCCGATCAGGCCGAGAGTACCCGCCGCTAGTCTCCCGACGAATTCGCGACGCCGAATCGTTGTGTCGATGTGTTCCACGATATGCTCCTTAGGGTCGATCCGTGCCGCTCGTCACTTCATCCCAAGTTTTGATTCCAATGATCGGCAAGGCAAAGCGAAAGGCCCGCTCCCAGTCAGTCGTGCCAGCCGCGCGGAAGACTTCGTAGATCTGCTTCTTCTCGCCAGGCGTGGCGATCGATCCGGGCTGATGGGTCCAGAGTCCGAGATTCAGGCCCCCTTCTTGCGCGTTGTCGACGTGCCGATGCAGAATGAAGGCGTCGATGCCCGGTGTTCGAGCGACTTTGATCCACGCGTAACAAAAGCCGGCGGCCTGGACGGCCTGCCCGTCGGGCTTATCGGGCGTGTCGAAGCCCTGCTCGGAAAGAATTACGTGCCGCGGTTCGCCCTGGCAGAGCAGCTCGGGTCGCCGCAGATAGCGGGTCAGTTGTTCGAGGTTCTTGAACGTGATCTTGGGACTGTCGGCCCGCGGCAGTGCGCTCTTGTCACGCCAGGTTCGCGGGTCGCGCAGATTTTCCGGATACGGATGGAAGGCGATGTGCCAATTGAAATCGCCCTCGGCCTTCGACAGGCGATTCATCTCGTCGAGCAATTCACGACCGGGGCAGGCTTTCAACGGGTCGGCGTTATTTCGCGATGTCCAATTGTGCTCGAGCGAAATGTAAACGCGAGCGTCCGACGATGATCTACGAACGGCGGTGTGCGCGATCCGCACGGCTCGCAGATATTCGGCAGCCACCTGCGCCGTCTTCGCCGGGCCGAGGCAATACCACTCGCCGTGCGAGTTGACTTCGTTGCCGACGATATAGCCCGCGACGCGCCCGAAACGTCCGTTCTGTTGCGAGAAACGATCGGCCAAGAATTCCACGCACGCCTCGAAGCACCGTCGGCCTTCGGGGTCCGTCACGTTGAAGCCGGTGATACCGTTGGGCACTTCCCGAGCCGCCGCGGGTCGCACGATGCGATTCAGTCGCGGTTCGGAAGTCACCGTGGACAGCAGGATCAAATAGACGCGCACGCCCGCGGTGCTCAGCGGTAAGACGGGAATACCTTCGACGGCCCCGCGTGAAAAGTAAAACGTGCGTCCGCCACTCTTCCAGCGAAAGCTGTCTGGATGCGCATCGAGATCGATGAGCGCTGTCAGGCTGACGTTCAAAGCGGCATGCTTGATGCCGAGCTTGAGAGCATCGTCGATCATCTGCACCTGGAGCCCCTTGAGCCCGACTCCCGGTGGAAACGGGGAGTTTACGGAAGCGCCTGGCGAGGCAACGCGCGGAGCGACGTCCCCTCGGGCTGCTGAGGCGCCCAGATTCACGAACAGGATGAGAACGAGAAAGACGCCGGGAATATGTTTTGGCGACATGAGCCTAAGGCTAAGAGTTTTGAACAGGAGGTAACAGAGGTAACGGAGGCGGTCGAATGGCAAATTGCAAACGCGAATGGTTTGCGGCCGGCTCTTCCGCCTTTCTCCGTTCCCTCTGTTACCTCCTCTTCAAATTCAAGAATCTGATTTCTGCCAGTGACCGAGCTGGGAACTTTCCCAAGCTTGCCGGCGTCGAAGTTGCGTCTGAACCACTTGGGCAAAGGAACGCATATGAGCGCACGCACCTTCTTCGCCGCCGCCTCCTTCGTCGCCATCTTCGCTGGTCTGCCCAAATTGGCGCCTGCTCAAATCCTGGTCCCCGAAAAATCTGCGGCGGTCATCATTGTGCGTCCGCCGGTTCATCCGCCCATTCACCCCGCGCCACGCCCGGTCTTTTCGTCGTACAAAATTCGCTCGATCGACGTGCAGGCAGCCGTGCACGATCAGGCCGCAAAGATCCGCCTGTCGCAAATATTTCAGAACACGGGCTCGGTCCCCGTCGAGGCGCAATTCGTATTTCCGATCCCCGAAGACGCGGCCATCAGCGATCTGACACTGCTTTACGACGGCAAGGAATTGCCCGGCCGACTGCTTGCCAAAGAGGAGGCTCGGCGGATCTACGAAGAGATCGTGCGCCGGCAGCGCGACCCGGCCCTGTTGGAATATCTCGGCAACGGGATGTTCCAGACAAGCGTGTTTCCCATTCCCCCGCATTCGGATCGCACGGTCGAGATCCGCTACACGCAGTTGTTGAAGAAGACGGGCGGCCTCGTCGACTTATTGTTGCCGCTGGGCACTTTCAAACACACGAACCAGGCGATCGACTCGCTGACCGTCGGCTTGCGTCTCGAAACGACCGATCCCCTCAAGACCGTCTACTGTCCGACGCACTCGGTTACCATCGAACGGCCCGACGAGCATCACGCGACCGGCAAATTCACGCTGAACAATGTGACATCGCCCGACGACTTGCGCGTGCTCTACAGCACGCAAAGCGGGGCCGTCGGCATGAATTTGATCAGCTATCGACCGAACGAGAAGGAAGACGGATACTTTCTGCTCTTCGCCAGCCCCGAGCTGAAGGCGCCGCAAGCCGCCGCCTTGTCGAAGACGGCCCTGATCGTCGTTGATCGCTCTGGCAGTATGAGTGGGCAGAAGATCGAACAGGCGCGGCAGGCGGTCAAGTTTTTCCTCAACCAACTCAAGCCGGGCGATACGTTCAACATTGTCGCTTACGATTCGGAGGTCGAAACTTTCCGGCCCGAGCTGCAACGCGTCACTCCCGAAACCATTAAGGCGGCGACCAGCTTCGCCGACGGCATCAGCGCGGGGGGCGGCACGAACATCGACGGCGCGCTCAAAGCGGCCCTCGCCATGCTCACCGACGACAAGCGGCCGAGCTACGTGCTGTTTCTCACCGACGGCATGCCGACCGTTGGCGAGCAGAACGAGCACAGGATCGTTGCGCACGCAAAAGAGGCCGACAAGGTCCACGCGCGAATCTTCAATCTGGGCATCGGCTACGACGTCAACGGCCGGCTGCTCGATCGCCTGTCGCGGGAGCTGAACGGTCAATCCGTTTACGTCCGGCCCAATGAGAACATTGAAACGTATGTCTCGACGCTCGCCAAAGGAATTGCCGCACCTGTGTTGGCGAACGTCGACGTGAAGTTCGAGTTCGACCGCCCGCAGGCGCTTGCGGCTCCGCCCATTTCCCGGACGTATCCGCGCAAACTCACCGATTTGTTCGCGGGCGAGCAGCTCGTGTGGGTCGGGCGGTACCGCGAAGCGGGCTCGGTCAAGCTGACGCTCTCCGGGGATCTGGCGGGCACGCGGCAGACTTACACGCTGACGGGGGAGCTTGCCGCGCACTCGACACCGGGCGCCAACTCCTTCGTCGAAAAAGTCTGGGCCACGCGACGAATCGGCGAATTGATCGACGAAATCGACCTCAAT
>Ga0210393_10000345_pt1 | contig 42270 bp, 41 predicted proteins | sample IncBWC27OmetaG_FD_160068 | JGI IMG/M metagenome (GOLD analysis project Ga0210393, IMG submission 160068) | Forest soil microbial communities from Barre Woods Harvard Forest LTER site, Petersham, Massachusetts, United States - Inc-BW-C-27-O ... | reverse complement strand
AGGACCGCGAAGCACCGAAGGACCAGTCGTCGATTGACAGATAGCACGATGTTACCGCGCACCGAATGTCGTTTCCCCGAACAGCGTCTTGTGCGACGCCGGCTGCGAACGCCAATATTGCGGCGGGGCATATACCTCGCCACCGAGTTGGGCGGCGGCGTGCCAGGCCCAGCGCGGATCGTAGAGCATGCCGCGGGCGAGCGCGACCATATCGGCCTTGCCGGAAGCGATGATTTCTTCGGCGTGGCTCGCTTCGGTGATCAGTCCGACGGCCATCGTGGTCACGCCGGTGGCCTCCTTGATCGCCTGCGCAAACGGCAGCTGATAGCCGGGCGACAACGGAATTTTCTGCAGCGGCGATATCCCGCCGGAGGAGACGTCGATCCAATCGACGCCGCGTTTTTTCAACTCCTTGGCAAGCTCGATGGTCTGTTCGAGGTCCCAGCCGCCCTCGACCCAGTCGGTCGCCGAGACCTTGATGCCCACCGGCTTTTTCGACGGAAACACCGCGCGCACGGCATCGAACACTTCGAGCGGATAACGCATCCGGTTTTGCAGGGACCCGCCATATTTATCGGTGCGCTTGTTTGAGATCGGCGACAGGAACTGGTGCAGCAAATAGCCGTGCGCGCAATGCAGCTCGATGGCGTCGATACCCAGCCGGCTGGCGCGCCGCGCGGATTCGACGAAGGCCTCGCGAACGCGCTTGAGCCCCATGACATCGAGTACGAGCGGCTGCAGCTCGCCATCCTTGTGCGCCACCTCGGACGGCCCCACCGTCTGCCATCCTCCCTCGGCGAGCGGTATCTGCTGCCCCCCCTCCCAAGGCTTGTGACTCGACCCCTTGCGGCCCGCATGGGCCAGCTGAATCGCAATCGCGATCGTCGAATGCCTTCGGACCGAAGCAAGAACCGGCCGCAGCGCCGATTCGGTGGCGTCATTCCACAGACCGAGGCATCCCGGGGTGATGCGGCCGATGGCTTCGACATGGGTCGCCTCCATGCAGAACATCCCCGCGCCCGACAAAGCCAGGTTATTGATGTGGGTAAAATGCCAGTCGTTCGCCTTGCCGCCCTCTGCCGAGTATTGGCACATCGGCGCGACCATGATGCGGTTTGGAAGCGCAAGATCACGCAGACGGATCGGAGAAAACAGGGCGCTCATAAAACGGCATCCGCCAATGGAAATAATCGTTTACAACGATCTATAATTCACTCCGATGACGGACGTCGAATGTCGAATGCGTAGAACGGGCTTCCGTAAACGCAACGGTCTTAAGGTTTGATGCCGGCGGCCTTGATCACCTCGAGATTCTCCGCAATCTCGTGCGCCACGAACGCATCCATCTGCGCCGGCGTCATCGGAAACGGCTCGACGCCCAGTTTTGCCAGGCTTTCCTGCATCGAGGGCTCGGCGAGAGCCTTGGTTCCGGCATCGTGAAACCTGTCGATGATGTCGCGCGGGGTCTTTGCCGGCATGAATACGCCGAGCCAGAACACGCTTTCCGCGTTCTTCAGGCCCACTTCGGCGGGCGTCGGCACATCGGGCAATTCGGCCGCGCGCTTCGGCGTCGAGATCACGAGCGCGTGTACCCGGCCCTCCTTGATCAGCGGCAGCGCGGTGGCGAGCGGGCAAAAGTAGAAATCGATTCGCCCGCCAAGGATATCGGCGATCACCTCCGCGCCGCCGCGGTAGGGCACATGGGTGGTTTCGATTCCGGCTGCGAGCCGAAATTTCTCGGCGCTGATATGCACGGCGCTGCCGATGCCGACCGAGCCGAATGCGATCGAACCGGGCCTTGCCTTGGCGTCCGCGATGAAGTCCTGCACGGTTTTCCATGGCCGCGAGACCGGCACGATCATCACATTGGCGCTCACGCCGATCATCAAGGCCGACGTCAGGTCTCTGGTGATGTCAAACGGCAGCTTGGGGTAGATCGCGGGCGAAATCGCCAATGCCGAGGATTGGGCAAGGATGCTGTAGCCGTCCGCATCCGCCTTCACGACGGCCGCGGTGCCGATCGTGCCGCCGGCGCCGGGCCGATTTTCCACGACGATTGCTTGGCCGAGTTCAGCCGCGAGCCGGTCGAACACCACGCGCGGCACCACGTCGGCGGCACTTCCCGCGCCAAAGGGGATCGTCGCCTTGATCAGGCGCGAGGGCCAGTTATCGGCGTGCGCCGCGGCCACAAATACCACGATACCCGCCACAAAACCCCAACGCACCACACTACGCATTCGTCACTCCGGTTCCCGCTACCGCCGCCTCGAAGAGGTCGTGCACAGATTTGCGCGCCGGTGCAAGCGCGCCGGCGACATTGCCGATCGGGTGGCAGCCGGATTGGCGGGCCTGCGGTCGATGACGCGATAGTGATCATGGCCCACCAGGACGCAATCGGCCTCGGCGGCGGCTCACCCCACCAGCGTAAATTGCAGCAGCAAGGTGCGCTGGATCATCGAAAAGTTATCGTCGGATACCATGGTCAGCACGGTCTCGCCCTCGGCCGTGACATGGGCGTCGATGCCTTCCATGTTGTCGACCTCATTGCCGAGATCGGCCTCGAAAATCGACGGACCGTCGATCACGGCCCCCGGCGCCACCGAACTGAGCGGGATGCGCCGGATACGGATGCCAATTCCGGACAGCCAGGAAAACTTCCGCTCCAGGATCAGGAGATCACCAGCCGGCAACAGCACGGCATCGCTGATATCGAAGTCTTCGGTGCGGCGAACGCTGAACTGGCCCGGCATCGGGCCTCCGACCAGAAACGCGATGAGATTTCCGCTTGCGTCGAGGCCGCGCTCGGACATCGCGATCAGCGTTCCCGAAAGCGGCTGGCCCTTCGGCACAAATACCAGCGCCTCCAGCCCCTTGTTGTTGGGCAGTTTGCTCGCCGCTTTCGGCAGCGGCACGACTTCGCCTCGCGCACGGGTAAAGCCCTTGCTGAAATCGAAGCGCAGCACTTTGTTGACCCGCTCCAGGCCGATGTACACGAACGAGCCGTCAAGAGCGATCGACTCCGAATCATACCAGCCGCGGGCAGTGATAGGTCTGCCGTCAGCGCCCAGCATCGGCGCCGTCTCAACATCGGCGAGCCCCGTCATCGCACGGCCCCGGTACTCGATGCGTCCGGTAAACCAGTGCCCCCTGTCGCTGAATGAAATGAAGCGTTCGCCTTTCGCGTCGAGTCTTAGTCCCGACAGTCCCCCGAAGCGCGGGAAAGGCGAGGTCAGAACCAGCCCGCTTCGATATTCCAGCGCGCCGAATCTTAACCGATCATGGTCGTGGCGATCGAACCAGGGAACGGATCGGGCTTTGACCTCGATCGCCGTCGCACCCTCGATCGAGGCGGCTTCGCCAGAACGGGGCAGCGCGACAAACTGCGCTTTCGCGATGCGCGAAGCAGCCCCTGCCGACACACCCGACACCATTTGGAGGAAACGGCGGCGTGAACGGCTAAAATCCGGCAGTACTTTTCCGCGCGAGTTCACGCCGGGATCAGGAGTGCAGCCGGCGTCGCGGTGCGGTTGCGGCCGGCGCGGCCCCATGGGTCTCGCTGAACAGTTCAGCGAGCTTTTCGGTGATGGCGCCGCCGAGTTCCTCGGCATCGACGATGGTGACGGCGCGGCGATAGTACCGCGTGACGTCGTGGCCGATGCCGATGGCGATCAGTTCGACCGGCGAACGCGTTTCGATTTCCTCGATGATGTGACGCAGATGCCGCTCGAGGTAATTGCCGGGATTGACCGACAGCGTGGAGTCATCGACCGGCGCACCGTCGGAAATCATCATCAGGATCTTGCGCTGCTCGGTCCGGCCGAGCAGGCGTTTATGCGCCCAATCGAGTGCCTCGCCGTCGATGTTTTCCTTCAGCAAGCCCTCGCGCATCATCAGGCCGAGATTCTTGCGGGCCCGCCGCCAGGGCGCATCCGCGGATTTGTAGATGATATGCCGCAGATCATTGAGACGGCCGGGATTGGCCGGCTTGCCCGCGGCCAGCCACGCTTCGCGCGACTGTCCGCCCTTCCAGGCGCGGGTGGTGAAGCCAAGGATTTCCACCTTCACGCCGCACCGTTCCAGTGTTCGCGCCAGAATATCGGCGCAGGTCGCGGCGACCGTGATCGGGCGGCCGCGCATCGAGCCGGAATTGTCGAGCAGCAGCGTCACCACGGTATCGCGGAAGGTCGCTTCCTTTTCATGCATGAAGGAGAGCGGATGATAGGGATCGGTTACGACCCGCGACAGGCGGGCCGGATCGAGAATGCCTTCTTCGAGGTCGAACTCCCAGGCGCGATTCTGCTGGGCCATCAATCGACGCTGCAGCCGGTTGGCAAGCCGCGCGACGATGCCTTGCAGATGCGCGAGCTGCTTGTCGAGATAGCTGCGCAACCGCTCGAGCTCATCGTGGTCGCAAAGATCCTCGGCCGCGATCACCTCGTCGAATTTCGGCGCGAAGGCGTGATATTCGGGACCCCGCGGCTCGTTCTGGCCGCGCGAATTCGGACGCGTCGCTTCGCCCGGCGTCTCGTCGTCGCCCAATTCGCCATCGTCGAACGTATCGGACGTCGACGCCTGCGCGCTTTCCATCGCGCTTTCCGACATCTCGTCGGTCGTGGCCTGCGCCTGATCGGCGCTCATTTCCTGCGCGGCGTCGGATTCTGGCGAGCCCTCGGCGCCGGACTGGTCGTTTTCACCGTCGCGGCTTTCGTCCTGGTTCTCGTCTTCATCGGCGTCTGCGTTGCGGTCGTCGCCCAGTTCAAGCGCAGACAGAAGGTCGTGGACCGCGTCGCCGAATTTCAGCTGATCCTCGGCAAAGCGATCGAGCTGGTCGAGCCGTGCGCCGATCTTGTCTTCCAGAAACGGACGCCAGAGGTCGACCACCTTGCGCGCGGCGGTCGGCGGCGCGAGCCCGGTCAGCCGCTCGCGCACAAGCATTGCCAGCGCATCGGACAAAGGCGCATCGGCTCGATCGGTGATCTCGTCGAATTTGCCGCGGTGGAAATGATCGTCGAGCATCGCGGTGAGGTTCTTCGCAACGCCCGCCATCCGCCGCGAGCCGAGCGCTTCGACCCGGGCCTGCTCGATCGCCTCGAACACGCCCCGCGCCTGCGGATTACCGGGCATCAGCTTGCGATGCACTTTCGGATCGTGGCAGGCGAGCTTCAGCGCAATCGAGTCGGCATGACCGCGGACAATGGCAGCATCCTTCCGCGACATCTTGCGCGGCGGCTCCGGCAGCCGCGCCTTGCCCGGCGACAGGCCCGGCCGCTCGGCGGCGAAACTGACCTCCAGTTCCGGCTTTTTCGCAATCGCGCGCAGGCACGCCGTCACCGAGCGCTTGAACGGCTCGGTCGGCGCTTCCTTTGGTCCGATGCGGAACTTGCTGTTGGATGTGCTCATAGTGTCTTCGTAAGCCAATGGCGCGTCACGCCGCCAGGATAGCCGCTAATCGAACCGAACGCCTTGTACCCGCACTTCCGGTAGAAACCAGGCGCCTGAACACTCATCGTATCGACGTAGGAGCGCACCGCACCGAAGCGGCGAGCCTCGTCCTCGATCTTTTTGATCAACCCCGTTCCTCGGCCTTTGCCGCGGAATCGCTGGTCGATCCAGAACAGCTGGATAAACAGCACCGTCATCCAGACTTCGCCGACGACCCCGCCGACGATCTTTTTCTTTTCACGGAGCGAGACGGCGAAGCGGCGGTAGTGCTGCTTCCCCATCTTCTCTTCGTTGTAGCGGGTGAGGCCGCCGATAACCGCGCGCTTGGTCTCGCCGACCGTACGTTCGACGGAAATCGACGCCATGCGTCAGCTCAGCGCCACGTTGACGGCGGATTCGGCAAGCTCCGCATTGAAGCAGCGCTGATAGAATTCCGCGACCAGCGACCGTTCCAGCTCATCGCACTTGTTGAGGAAGGTGACGCGGAACGCAAAGCCGATATCGCCGAAAATCTCGGCGTTCTCCGCCCATGTGATCACGGTGCGCGGGCTCATCACCGTCGACAGATCGCCATTGGCAAAGGCATTACGGGTGAGATCGGCCAGCCGCACCATCTTGTTGACGATGTCGCGGCCCTGGGTGGTGCGATAGTGATGGGCTTTCGCCAGCACGATCTCCACTTCTTCGTCATGCGCCAGATAGTTGAGCGTGGTGACGATCGACCAGCGGTCCATCTGACCCTGGTTGATCTGCTGGGTGCCGTGATAGAGACCGGACGTGTCGCCGAGACCGACGGTGTTCGCGGTCGAGAACAGGCGAAACGCCGGGTGCGGCTTGATCACCTTGTTCTGGTCGAGCAGCGTCAGGCGGCCCGAAACTTCCAGCACGCGCTGGATCACGAACATCACGTCGGGACGGCCGGCGTCATATTCATCGAACACCAGCGCGATATTGTTCTGCAGCGCCCACGGCAGGATGCCGTCCCTGAATTCAGTGACCTGCTTGCCGTCCTTGATGACGATGGAATCCTTGCCGACGAGATCGATGCGGCTGATATGGCTGTCGAGGTTGACGCGTACGCACGGCCAGTTCAGCCGTGCAGCGACCTGTTCGATATGGGTCGATTTGCCGGTGCCGTGGTAGCCGGTGACCATGACGCGGCGATTCTTCGCAAAGCCAGCAAGGATCGCCAGCGTCGTGGCGCGATCGAACCGGTAATCCGCATCGACATCCGGCACATGCGGATCGACTTCGGAATAAGCGGGCACTTCAAGATCGCTGTCGATGCCGAATACCTGCCGCACCGACACCTTCATGTCGGGCATTCCAGCGGGTTCCTGAGCTTTGGTCATGGCGGCGGTCGTCATCAATCCTCCGAGGTCTCGGGCGCTCCCGAAACCAGATTTATTGGGTGTGGCTGCGGATGGTTACCTCACGAAACCGTATCAGAGAGCTGCGATTGGCAGAAGCCCAGCCCGCAATCAAAGTTCCGTTGGGTTTTCATGTAGATAAGTCGGGAGTCGCAGTTTTGGAAGGCTGCCCTGCAAATCCTGGCAAGTTTTAGCCGCGCGCTCGCGCGACAAAGGCAAGGGCAGCCGCGGCACTATCCAGCCTGCCTGTGAGTTGTGATAGGTCTGCGGCCGGGCGACCGGCCCCAAATATAGGGATTTTCGTGGCCTCATTGATCGACCCATTGATTGCATTCGTCTCAGCCCATGCCTGGCTTGCTTATTTGACCCTGTTTTTAGCGGCACTTTTGGAGGCGGTTCCGATCGTCGGCGCCGTCATTCCAGGCTCGACCATCATTTTTGCGCTGAGTGCGCTCGTGCCCGGCGGCGAGCTGCAGTTGGGGTGGGTCCTGCTGGCCGCCATTGCCGGCGCCCTGCTGGGCGATGGGTCCGCCTTCTTGCTCGGATACCGTGAGCAGCGCGAAATCCTCAAAACCTGGCCGCTTTCGAATTATCCGCGGCTGGTTTCCCAGAGCGAAGCCTTCTTTAATCGCTGGGGGACGCTCGCGGTATTTTTCGCGCGCTTCGTACCGCCGATTCGGGCTTTCGTCCCGATCACAGCGGGCGCGCTCGGGATGACGCCGCCGATGTTCTATGCCGTCAATATTCCGGCGGTTTTGCTGTGGGCGCCCGCCCACGTGCTGCCGGGGGTGCTCGCGGTTTCAGCGCTGCATCGCTACGGCGGCTTTGCGCCCCACGAAGGGATCGCCAAGCACTACTGGATCCTCGCGGTCATTGTCGGCGCTTTGATCATCGCGCTCGCAAGTTGGGCAATACGCCGCAGGCGCGGCGGCGGGGCGATCGAGCCTGCGGTTCAACCGGATCGCGGAAAGCTCTGAGACGATTCCGCCCGCCTACGCGCGGACGACCGTCTTCAGGTAGTTGTAAGCCTTGATGATCTCGATCAGGCGGTCTTCCGTTGAACGGTCGCCGCCATTGGCGTCCGGGTGATGCTGTTTCACCAGCGCCTTGTACTTGGCCTTGACATCGTCGAGCGTGGCTCCGGCACCAAGTCCCATCACCTGCAGCGCCTTGCGCTCGGCGTTCATGACCTTGCGCGCTTCCGGCTTGGTCTGCTCCTGCGCACCCGGACCCGGCCGCCAGCGGCCGCGGCCGTTGAGTTCGCTGAACATCTGGAACGGATCGGATGCACCGTCCAAGTCGCCGTCGCCCTTCTTCGCGCCGCTGTTGGCGCCCATCTTCCAGGTCGGGCGGTGGCCGGTCAGCGCATCCTTCTGGTAGCGCGCGACGTCGTCCGGATTCATGCCCTGGAAAAAATTGTAGGACTGGTTGTACTCGCGGACATGGTCGAGGCAGAAATGCCAGTACTCACGCGAATTTTCACGGCCCTTCGGCGCGCGGTGCGCGCCCTTGTTCTTGCAGCCTGCCCATTCGCAAGCCACGGCTTCGCTACCCGCCTGCGCCTGGCGCTTCGCACTCACCTTGGTGGGCTTGATGCGAATGGAATCGAAGAATTTGGATGAATCGATCGGCATGCTGTCTTTGACTACGCAACGCTTCCGGCTTCAAGTCTTGACATTGCGAAACCCTTCAATCCCGAGATGACATTGACGAGAGGCAACCAAAAGACGTATTGCCGCCGCCATGAACACCAAAGACGTTATCACAAACAAGTTGAGCGAAGCTTTCTCGCCGGAAAGCCTCGACGTGTCGGACGAATCGCATCTTCATGAAGGCCATGCGGGCCACAGGCCCGGCGGCGAGACACATTTCAGAGTATATATTGTGTCAGCGGCCTTTGAAGGAAAGAGCCGGATCGAGCGTCACCGCATGATTAATTCGGCGCTGGAGGCGGAACTGAAGGCCGGCGTGCATGCGCTCGCAATCAAGGCGCAGGCGCCCGGAGAAGCGGGGTAGCTTGACCGGGCTGCCGGTATCAAAAAAGCTTCCCGCTTAAAACGCCTTGCCTGCCCGCCTCGGCTTCTTTTCGGCGGCTTCGGACTCACGCGGCACCGCTACGATCCGAAGTGCTGTAATGCGGTTGCGCTCACGCCGCAGCACACGGAAACGGAAGCCGTGGAAGGTGAAGCTCTGGCCCCGATCGGGGATCGAGCGCGCCTCGTGGATCACAAGACCCGCAACGGTGGTCGCCTCTTCGTCGGGCAGGTGCCAATCCATGGCACGGTTGAGGTCGCGGATCGGCACCGAACCGTCGACGACCACCGAGCCGTCGGGCTGGGCGCGCACGCCGGCCACCACCACATCGTGCTCGTCGGAGATATCGCCGACGATCTCCTCCAGAATGTCTTCCAGCGTCACCATGCCCTCGACCTCGCCATACTCGTCGACCACGAGCGCGAAGTGGGTTTTGCGGCGGCGGAAGGCCTTGAGCTGTTCGGAAACGGGACGCATTTCCGGCACGAACCAGGGCGGCAGCATGATGGTGGAGACGTCGATCTTGGATGTATCGCCGTCGGCGGCCCGGATGGCGCGGAGCAGATCCTTGGCATGCAGGACGCCGATGATGTTCTCCGGCTTGTCGCGCCATAGCGGGATTCGCGTGTACTCGGTCGCGAGCACCTCGCGCACGAGCTCTTCCGCGGGCAAGTCGGCGTTGATCAACACCATTTCGGTGCGATGGACCATCACGTCGGAGACTTCAAGCTCACGCAGATCCAGAAGCCCACCGAGCATGTCGCGATCCTGCTTTTCGACCTTGCCCTCATGATGAAGCAGGTCGACCGCGCCGCGCAGCCGTTCGAACGGCGACAAAATGGGCTGGTTATGATCGGCCTTGATCCCGATCAGCCGCAGCAAAAATCGAACGATGACTTCGACAACGCTCAACAATGGCCCGAGCAGGAACACCATGTTCTTCATCGGGCGAGCGACCAACAGCGCCACGCGGTCCGGCGCATTGATGGCAATCGTCTTCGGCAACACTTCGGCAAAGATGACAACCAGGACCGTCATCACGCCGGTGGCATAGAGTACGCCGACTTCACCGAACCACGTCGTGAAGATGCCGGTCGCCAATGCCGATGCGCCGATATTGGCGATATTGTTGCCGAGCAGCAGCGCGCCGATCAATCGCTCGCGCGTAGCCGAGAGACGCGAGACGATGCCGGCATCCGGATTGCCCTGCTTCGACAGCCGCAGCATGCTGGCGCGCGAAGCGCCGGTCAGCGCGGTTTCGCTGGCTGCGAAAAACGCAGACACCAGCAGGCAGACCAAAACGATGGAAACGGTGATCCAATCCATGCGCGTCTATCTATTTGGCCGGATCAGATCCGGCGTGTGAATCATCACACCAGTTTGGCTTTCAGAAAATCACGAACCAATGACGGTTCGACGTCGGGCGCAATAACGGCGCGGCCGATCGCCTCGAGCAAGATGAAGGTCAACCGCCCACGCTTGACCTTCTTGTCCTGCGCCATCAGCGCCATCAGCGCGTCAGCGTCGGCCAGGCCCTCCTGGGCAAAGCCCGCGATCTCCTGCAAGGCGGTCGGCAAGCCGACGTCGGCCAGATGGCGCTTGATCCTGACAGCGTCCGCTTCGGCAATCATCCCGAGCTGCGCCGACAGATCCGCGGCCAGCACCATGCCGACGGCGACGCCTTCGCCATGGAACAGCCGGTCGGAGAAGCCCGTTGCGGCTTCAAGCGCGTGGCCGAAGGTATGGCCGAGATTGAGCAGCGCGCGCTCGCCATTCTCGCGTTCGTCGCGCGCGACGATCGCGGCCTTGGCACGGCAGGAGGTCGCGACCGCATGCTCGCGCGCGGCGCCGCCTGTGAAAATATCGGCGTGATTTTTTTCGAGCCAGGCGAAGAAGGCCTCGTCCCCCAGCAATCCATACTTGGCGACTTCAGCATAGCCGGCACGGAATTGGCGCGGCGACAGGGTATCAAGCACGGCGGTGTCCGCGACCACCAGCAGCGGCTGATGGAACGCGCCAATCAGATTCTTCCCTTGCGGTGAATTGATGCCGGTCTTGCCGCCGACGGAGGAATCGACCTGTGCCAGCAGCGAGGTCGGCACCTGCACGAAATCGACGCCGCGGCGCAGGATAGCGGCCGCAAAGCCGGCAAGATCGCCCACAACGCCACCGCCGAGCGCGACCACGAGATCGTTGCGCTCGATCCTGGCCGATATCAGCGCCTCGCTTACCTGTTCGAGGACGGCATAGCTTTTGGAACCCTCGCCCTCGCCAACAACGACGTGCGACGTCGCAATTCCTGCCTCCGCCAGCGAAGCTTCGGTCCTGGCGAGCCAGTGGCTTGCAACGGTCCGGTCCGTGACGATGGCGGTGCGCGCTCCCGGCCTCAACGCAGCGATACGCTTGCCGAGCGAGGGCAGCACATCGCGGCCGATCACGATGTCATAGGCGCGATCGCCGAGCGCGACATCGACAGTGGTGGAATCGGTATGTTTCAGCGGTACGGTCATGGTGTGACGCCCAGGCTATCACCGCTTTGTATGGCGCGGCCGGCGCAAAGCTTTTCGTACAGCGCGCCTATGCATTCATCGACGATCTTTTCGTGCGGAACGTCGCGCGACCAGACTGTCACGTCGGCCTGGCCGTAAATCGGTTCGCGCTCCCTGATCAGCCGCTCGACGGTGGCTTCGGGATCGGCGGTCTGCAACAGCGGCCGATCGGAGCGCCGCTTCACCCGCCGCATGATCACGTCGGTATCGACCTTGAGCCAGATCGAGACGGCCTTGCCGCGGATACGATCGCGGGTCTCCTGCCGCATCACGGCGCCGCCGCCGGTGGCGATGACCGCCGGTCCGCTATCGAGCAGTCGCGCGATCACCCGCACCTCGCCGTCCCTGAAATCCGCTTCGCCGCGGGATTCGAAAATGTCGGGGATCGACATGCCGGCCGCGGCCTCGATTTCGGTATCGGCATCGAGGAACGGCAGAGCGAGCCGTACCGACAGCCTGCGGCCGATGGTGGATTTGCCGGCCCCCATCATTCCCACCAGCACGACCGAACGCCCGCCCAAGGCGGCCGCAATCTCGGCATCCTGGGTCGCACTGACAGCACTGGGCGAGACGATATCGGGCATTTCCTCGATCGATATTCTGATATGGCGATGGCACCGACCATACTACCGCCGCTCATACCGTTGCTAGTGCGGCGAATTTGAAGTTCCTATCAGTATTGCGGCCGGGTCATTATAGGAACTTCAAATTCAAAGCCTCACTAGAGTTAATAGGTTGCTAGAGCTCTTTTGATTCCGTTGCCGCGACACACGCGAACTTCGGAATCGGAGCTCTAGTGCGGCGCCCCAGACAGCCATAAACCCTTGCAACGAAATGTCGAACATGGTGGTAGTCAGATCGGGCCAATCCCCGTATTTCAATGGTTAATTCGCCTGTTCGAGGCGATGAGCCGGACCGCTAGCCAATGCCGAGCCTGTTTCGCTTTTTAACCGTCGTGGCGATCATCGCCGGGGTCGTCTACGGAGCGATCTTTGCGCTGGCGAACTTCGTCAACCCGAAACCGCGGGAGATGACCATCAACGTGCCCCCGGACAAGTTCCTCAAGAAATAGCGGCGCAGACAGAGCTACCCAAGAGAGGGTTCGTCAAGCATTTGGGAGTTAGGGTTTGCCGATGCGTGCCAAACCTTCTGACGCCAAGCTGATCGACCTGTTCCTAGACATGCTCGCCGCCGAGCAGGGCGCCGGAGACAATACGCTCGACGCTTACCGCCGCGACCTCACCGATTTTTCCGAATTTCTGGCCGCCAAAGGCCAAAGCGTCGTCGGCGCTGAGACGCAATCCTTGCGCGACTATCTCGCCGATCTCGATACCAGAGGATTCAAATCCTCGAGCGTGGCGCGGCGGCTGTCGGCGATGCGCCATCTGTTTCGCTTCCTGCTCAACGAGCGGATTCGCCAAGATGATCCGGCCGCCATTTTGTCGGGACCCAAACGGGGACGCGGCCTGCCGAAGGTGCTGTCGATATCGGATGTCGATCGGCTGCTGACCCACGCCAAGGCCCTGACCGAGGAAGCGGACACATCGCCCCAGGAGCGGCTGCGCACGATACGGCTCTATTGCCTGCTCGAAGTGCTCTATGCCACGGGTCTGCGCGTCTCCGAACTCGTCGCATTGCCATTATCGGCCGCGCGCACCGACGCCCGCATGATCGTGGTGCGCGGCAAGGGCAACAAGGAGCGGCTGGTGCCGCTGAACGAGGCTTCGCGCCGCGCGATGGCCGACTATCTTGCGGCGATGGAAGCGCTGAAAGCGTCGAAAAAGAAAAATGCAGCCACCTCGAAATGGCTGTTTCCTTCCTTCGGCGAAAGCGGCCATCTGACGCGGCAGCATTTCGCGCGCGACCTCAAGGAACTCGCGGCTTCGGCCGGGCTTGCGCCGCGGCTGGTCTCACCGCATGTGCTGCGCCACGCCTTCGCCAGTCATCTTTTGCACAACGGCGCCGACCTGCGCATTGTGCAAACGTTGCTCGGCCACACCGACATATCGACGACCCAGATCTATACCCATGTGGTCGAGGAGCGGCTGAAAAGTCTGGTGCGCGATCTGCATCCGCTGGCGGAGAGATAACTTCGAAGCCTGGACACTGGCCACGTTTTCCACGCCCGCCCGGTTCGATGCTTGTCCCTCATCATGGCGAACTCCTTGACTTCAGCGCCTTCTCCCCCGAAAGAGCCCTTCCCGCTCACTCCCGAACCCAATGTCGGCCCAAGGGAGCCCGTGCTGACCTTGGAGTGCACGCTAAATATCTGAAGATGCGTGCTTTCTTCGTGCAACCCAGGAGCCGCTTCGCTCCAGGGCAGCTTCGCCCTTATATTGATTTGATGCCGGATCACATGCGCAGCTACCTCGATTTCGAAAAATCCGTCGCCGAACTCGATTCCAAGATCGACGAACTGCGCGTGCTCGCGGCGTCAGGCAGCGACATCGGCGAGGAGATCGTACGGATCGAGGAAAAGGCTGCGCAGGCGCTGGGTGATCTCTACGCCAATCTGACACCGTGGCAGAAGACACTGGTGGCGCGACATCCGCAGCGGCCGCATTTCACCGATTTCATCGGCGGTCTCATCACGGAATTCACGCCGCTCGCGGGCGACCGCAAGTTCGCCGAGGATGAGGCGCTGGTCGGCGGCTTCGGGCGCTTCCGGGGCGAGAGCATTTGCGTGATCGGCCAGGAGAAGGGCGCCAGTACCGACTCCCGCATCAAGCATAATTTCGGCATGGCGCGCCCCGAAGGCTATCGCAAGGCGGTGCGGCTGATGGAGATGGCGGATCGCTTCGGCATTCCGGTGCTGTCGATTGTCGATTCCGCCGGCGCCTATCCCGGCATCGGCGCCGAGGAACGCGGGCAGGCCGAAGCCATTGCGCGCTCGACCGATGCCTGTCTGTCGCTTGGGGTGCCGAATATCGCGATCATCACCGGCGAGGGAATGTCCGGCGGGGCCATTGCCATCACGACGGCGAACCGCGTGCTGATGTTCGAGCACGCGATCTATAGTGTGATTTCGCCGGAGGCTGCCTCCTCGATCCTGTGGCGCGACGGGACCAAGGCCCAGGAGGCCGCGACCAATATGAAGATCACCGCCCAGGACATGCTTCGATTCGGCGTGATCGACCAAATCCTCAAAGAGCCGGTCGGGGGCGCCCACCGCGATTCCGCCGCCATGATTGCGAGCACCGGCGAGGCCATCGCCGAGGCGCTCAGCGGCTTCGCGCAGCTCGACGCCGCCGCCATCCGCAAGCAGCGGCGGCAGAAATTCCTCGATATCGGCCGAAAACCGTTCTGAACGTCGTTCTTGCCGGAATCGGATACGCATTCCGCCGCCCCACTTTTTCCAGATTTTCGCCATTTCGGCCCCAATTGGGCCTTCAGCCGCCTGTTTAAATTTGATTCACCACGCCGCAGGGGCCACGGGCCACGCAGCCAGTCGCGGCTTGCGACGGCGGGGTCTTTAAGGATAATATTTTACTCAATGGCTTCAGGGCGTCGACGCTGGTTTGGGGTGCGAGATTTGCCCGTTGGGTGTGGAGCTTTGCATTGATCGGCCACTCATTGGTTCGCGCACTCCTGACGTCTGCTGCGCTGTCGGCAGCTGTGCTTCTGGCTGGCTGCAATAGCGACGAGATCGGTTCGCTTGCCACCAACGCCAAGGCCAATCAGCCCGTCCCGCCCAAGCTGCTCGCGGCGATGGTCGAAAAGAATATGGATCTGCAATCGCCGATCCTGGTCCGCCTGTTCAAGCAGGAAGCCGAACTCGAGGTCTGGAAGCAGGACCGTACCGGCCGCTTCGCGCTGTTGAAGACCTATCCGATCTGCCGCTGGTCCGGCGATCTCGGACCGAAGGTCCGCGAAGGCGACCGCCAGGCGCCGGAAGGCTTCTATGCGATCTCGCCGGCACAGATGAACCCGACGTCGGCCTACTACCTCTCGTTCAATACCGGCTATCCGAACGCGTATGACCGATCGCTCGGACATACCGGCTCGGAGCTGATGGTCCATGGCGACTGCTCGTCGCGCGGCTGCTACGCGATGACCGACGAACAGATCGCGGAAATCTATTCGCTTGGGCGCGAGTCGTTTTTCGGCGGCCAGAAATCATTTCAGTTCCAGGCCTATCCGTTCCACATGACGGCGATGAACATGGCGCGGCATCGTAACAGCCCGCACATGGCATTCTGGAAGATGATCAAGGAAGGCAACGATCATTTCGAGGTGACCCGGCAGGAGCCGAAGGTCGATTTCTGCGAAAAGAAATATGTGTTCGACGCCGTGAAAGCGCCCGACGCCAAGCGCGATCCGGTGTTTGAAGCCTCGGCCAAATGCCCCGCTTATGTCGTCCCGGACGAAGTCGCCGACGCCGTGCGCGAAAAGCAGCAAGCCGACGACGCCGAATTCGCCAAGCTGGTCGCGAAGGGAACGCCCGTCGCGCAGCTCAATACCGGCATCGACGGCGGCATGCACAGGGTGTTCGCCGCCAAGCTGCCCAACGGCAGCACCGGCCTTTCGGAAGCAGGCCCAAGTCCGTCGCCGTTCGCCACGGCCGAAAGGGCACCCGGCACCATTCCGGATACCGTCAATCCGCCGCGCGGGCCTGTGACCTCGCCGAATGAACCTCTGGCGGCCTCGTTGGGAACCGCCTCGACCTCGACCGCCCCGTCGACGCGGGTGGCTTCTGCTGCCCCTGCCGCACAGTCTGTGGCCCCGGCGCAAAGCGGCGAGTCTGAAGGTTTCTTCTCCAGCCTCGCCCGCAAGGTCGGCCTTGGCGGCAGCGCAGCGGCCGATGCCACTGGCACAACGACCCCGCAGCCGACACCAACTCCGGCCAAACCCAAGGTCGCCGACGCCAAGCCAAAGCCGGCGAAGACGGACACCAAACAGGCTTCCGCCAAACCGGCGCTCAAGCCGGCCGTGACCGATACCGCGGCTGATACGCCTGCTCCGGCGGCCGCGCCTGCCGCTTCGAACAGCCTTGTGGCTGGCGCCCAGCCGGTCGTGTCGGCGAATTCGTTCGAGAGCCGCTTCTCGGCGGGCAAGTAGACCAACTCACCAAGCTGAAGCTTTTCTACCCGTTTCACGCATGATCTCCGCGCAAACGCTTGCGTTTGTCGCGAGGAAAAACCGATTCCCACTTTGCCGGATCATGCTTTAGTCTCTCCCAAACGAACAAGAACGCCGGACCATCCTCGCCGATGGACGGTCAAAAAACGGGAGAAGGCTCATGGCCAAATCGGAAACACCCGGCCTGCACCGCCGTCGATTCCTCAAAGGCGTGGTCGCAGCCGGCGGAGCCACGATGGCCGCTCCCAAAACCGCAAGCGCGCAGGCGCCCCAACCGACGAAAGCCAACGCCCCAACACCGACCGCGGCGGCCCAGGCCAAAGAGCGCGACCGCCCGCCGGAGATGGAACGTCTCACGACCGAGAAGACCGGCTCCGACTTCATGGTCGATGTCTGCAAGACGCTCAACCTCGACTACATCGCGTCCTGTCCCGGCTCGACCTTCCGTGGTCTTCAGGAAAGTTTCATCAATTACGGGGCGAACAAGGGGCCCGAGTGGCTGACCTGCCTGCACGAGGAAGTGTCGGTCGGCATGGCGCATGGCTACGCCAAGGTAGCTGGCAAGCCGATGGCCGCGATCATGCACGGCACCGTCGGCACGCAGCACGCCTCGATGGCGATCTACAACGCCTACTGCGACCGTGTTCCCATGCTGCTCTTTACCGGCAATGCAGGACCGCTCACCGAGCGGCGGCCCGGCGTCGAATGGTTCCACAGCGTGCAGGACGGCGCGGCGACCGTGCGCGACTTCGTCAAGTGGGACGACTACCCGATGTCGTTGCAGCATTTCGCCGAGTCGACCGTGCGCGGCTATGCGCTTTCCTGCGCGCAGCCGCCTGGGCCGGTGTTTATCGTCGCCGACGGCAAGCTCCAGGAAGATCCGCTCGAGGAGCGCGAGGCGCGCAAGCTTAAAATTCCGCGTCTGACCATGGCCTCGCAAACCGCGGGCGATCCGAACGCGCTGCGCGAAGCCGCCAAAATGCTGGTCGCCGCCGAATCTCCCGTGATCATCGCCGATCGCTACGCGCGCTCGCAAGGCGCCATGGACGATCTGGTGCGGCTCGCAGAGCTTTTGCAGGCGCCGGTGATCGACAACCGCGCGCGCATGAACATGCCGAACACGAATTACCTTTGCCAGTCGGAGCGCGCAGGCACCTTGATCGCGCAGGCCGACTGCATCCTGTCGCTCGAGCCGGTCGATCTGTTCGGCCAGCTCAACACCATGCGCGATCAGATCGAGCGCACTGACTCGCCGAAGATCAAGCCGGGCGTGAAAGTCATCAGCATCTCGACGCACGATCTGCTGATGCATGCGAATTATCAGGATTTTCAGCGTTATGTCGGCGCCGATCTCAACATCACGGCGGACGCGCAAACGACGCTGCCCTTCCTGATCGAGGCCGTGCAGCGAGAGGCTTCCTCCAACAGCAAAAACACCAACGAGATGCGCGGCGAGAAGCTGCGTCAGGCCTATCGCGGCGCCATCGAACGCGCGCGAACGGAAGCTACATTCGCTTGGGACGCAAAGCCGATCTCCACAGCGCGGCTTTACATGGAGCTGTGGGGACAATTGCAGAAGGAAGACTGGGCGCTGGTCGCCGACGGCGACTTCTCGTCCCGCTGGCCGCATCGGCTGTGGCCGCTTGAAAAACACTATCGTTTCATCGGCGGCTCGGGCGCTTACGGCGTCGGCTATCAGCCGGTCGCGGCGCTCGGCGCGGCGCTCGCCCATCGTGACGCCGGCGGCGGCCGCGTCGTAATCAACGTCTGCGGCGACGGCGAGTTCAACATGGCGCCGCATACGCTGTGGACGGCCGCGCACCACGGCATTCCTTATCTAACCATCATCCAGAACAACCGCGCCTATCACCAGGAGATCATGCACGTCCAGCGCATGGCGAACCGGCACAATCGCGACATACGAACTGCATCGATCGGCACGACCATCGACAACCCGAACATCGACTACGCAAAGATCGCGATGGGCTATGGCGCGCTCGGCATCGGCCCGATCGAGGATCCCAACGATCTGCCTGAGGCTTTCCGCAAGGGCATTGCGGCCGTCAAGACCGGCCAGCCCGTACTGATCGACGTCGTCACGCAGCCGCGATAAGGAGCGAGCCATGAAGCATCTCGGCCATGCGCTGATGATTCTAACGCTGACGATCGGATCGGCAGCGGCGCAGCAAGCGCCGGCGCCTTCAGGTAATCCCGAGCACGGCAAGACGATCTATCGCGAGGTCGGCTGCTATCAATGCCATGGCCTCGCCGGTCAGGGCGCCATGATGACGGGCCCGCGGGTGTCACGCACGGAGTTTGCGTTCGACGGCTTCCTCAACCAACTGCGTCATCCCGCCAATCAGATGCCGCCCTATGAGGCGGCGGTGCTTTCCGACAAAGACGCGGCTGATATCTACGCTTATTTGCGGCAAATGCCGGCACCGCCCGACCCCAACAGCATTCCGTTGCTGAAGATAGCGCACTAGGGGCGCATACATTTCGAGATGAAGATCAGGCGAGCATGAGGGCCTAGGCCCTCATGCGTACTTGCCGTGGCAATGCTTGTATTTCTTGCCCGAGCCGCACGGGCAATCCTCATTGCGGCCGACCTTGCCCCATGTCGCCGGATTCTTCGGATCGCGGTTGGCGGTCGCAGCAGGCACCAGCGAGGCGTTAGCGAACGCCATTTCGTCTTCGCCGGTGTTAGGATCGAGCTTGTGGGCTTCCATCGCCGGCAGTTCTGGCTGCTGATTTTCAGGCGGAACGATTTCGACGCGCATCAATTGCGCCGTCACCGCTTCGCGCAAGTGAGCGATCATGGCTTCAAACAGGCTGAACGCTTCCGACTTGTATTCCTGCAACGGATCGCGCTGCCCATAGCCGCGCAAGCCGATCACCTGACGCAGATGGTCGAGCATGACCAGATGCTCGCGCCAGAGATGATCGAGGGTCTGCAGCAAAATGGTCTTCTCGACATAGCGCATCACCTCGGGGCCCCACTGCGCCACCTTGGCCGCCATGTGCTGGTCAACGCGGTTTTCGATCCGCGTCAGCAGCTCTTCGTCGGCGATGCCTTCTTCCTTGGCCCACTCATCGACCGGCAGGTCGACATCGAGCACGCGCTTGAGTTCTTCCTTGAGGCCGGCGGTGTCCCACTGCTCGGCGTAAGCATGTTCCGGCACATGCTTGGTGACGACGTCCTCCACGAACGCGTGGCGCATGTCGGCGACGGTCTCGGCGACGCTTTCGTCCTTCATGAGATCGACGCGCTGATCGAAAATCACCTTGCGCTGATCGTTCTGGACGTTGTCGAACTTCAGAAGGTTCTTGCGGATGTCGAAGTTGCGGGCCTCGACCTTCTGCTGGGCCTTTTCCAGCGCCTTGTTGATCCAGGGATGGATGATGGCCTCGCCTTCCTTGAGGCCGAGCCGGGTCAGCATGCTGTCGAGCCGGTCGGACCCGAAAATCCGCATCAGATCGTCTTCCAGCGACAGGAAGAACTTCGAGCGGCCAGGGTCGCCCTGACGGCCGGAACGGCCACGGAGCTGGTTGTCGATACGGCGGGATTCATGACGCTCCGAGCCGATAATGTAGAGTCCGCCCGGCTTGGTCACCGTCTTCGCCGGCTTCGAACCCTTGGCCGGCTCGATCTCGATGGTTTCCTCGGCCTTCAGCACGAGGTCGCGGAAGCGTTCGATGTCGGCCTTGATCTGCTCGATCTTTGCATTGCGTTCGGCTTCGTCGGCAATCCCCGCCGCCTCGTGCTGGACGCGCATGTCGAGCGAGCCGCCGAGCTTGATGTCGGTGCCGCGGCCGGCCATGTTGGTGGCGATCGTGATCGCGCCGGGCACGCCGGCTTCGGCCACGATATAGGCTTCCTGTTCGTGGAAGCGCGCATTCAAAACCGCAAACAGCTTGGCCGGCTTACCGGCGCGCGCTGCCGCGTAAAGCTTATCCATCGCCTTTTCGTTACCGAAGTCGATCTGCTTGTAGCCATGCGTCTTGAGGTATTCGGCGAGCACTTCGGACTTTTCGATCGAGGCGGTACCGACCAGTACCGGCTGCAACCGCGAATTGGCGCGCTCGATCTCGGCGAGGATGGCGGCGTATTTTTCGTTCTGGGTACGATAGACTTCGTCATCTTCGTCGAGCCGCGCCACCGGCAGGTTGGTCGGGATTTCAACGACGTCGAGCTTGTAGATGTCGAACAGTTCGTCGGCTTCGGTGGCCGCGGTGCCGGTCATGCCGGATAGCTTCTCGTACATCCTGAAATAGTTCTGAAAGGTGATCGAGGCCAGCGTCTGGTTCTCAGGTTGAACCGGTTGATGCTCCTTGGCTTCCAGCGCCTGATGCAGGCCTTCCGAATAGCGCCGGCCCGGCATCATGCGTCCCGTGAACTCGTCGATGATGACGACTTCGCCGTCGCGGACGATGTAATCCTTGTCGCGGGTGAATAGCGTATGCGCGCGGAGCGCCTGGTTGACGTGGTGAACGACCGAGACGTTCTCGACGTCGTAAAGTGACTCACCCTTCAGCTGCCCGGCGTCTCGCAACAGCGTTTCCAGTTTCTCCATGCCGCCTTCGGTGAGCGTCACCGTGCGCTGCTTCTCGTCGACGTCGTAATCCGCCTTGTCGAGCTTGGGGAAGAAGGTATCGATGGTGTTGTAGAAATCCGAGCGGTCGTCGAGCGGGCCGGAAATGATCAGCGGCGTGCGCGCCTCGTCGATCAGGATCGAGTCGACTTCGTCGACGATACCGTAGAAATGCCCGCGCTGGACCATGTCCTCGAGCCGGTATTTCATGTTGTCGCGCAGATAGTCGAAGCCGTATTCGTTGTTGGTGCCGTAGGTGATGTCGCAGGCGTAGGCTTCCTTGCGCTCGGCGTCATCAAGCCCGTGCACGATGACACCCGTGGTCAGGCCGAGGAAGCTGTAGATTTGCCCCATCCAGGAGGAGTCGCGGCGGGCGAGATAGTCGTTGACGGTGACGACATGGACGCCCTTGCCGGCAAGCGCGTTGAGATAGACCGCAAGCGTCGCCACCAGCGTCTTGCCTTCGCCGGTTTTCATTTCGGCGATATCGCCTTCGTGCAGCACCATGCCGCCGATCAGCTGCACGTCGAAATGCCGCTGGCCGAGGGTGCGCTTGGCGGCCTCCCGCACTGTGGCGAAGGCCGGAACCAGGATGTCGTCGAGGGTCTTGCCTTCTGCGAGCTGCTGGCGAAATTCCGCCGTGCGCGCCTTCAGCGCTTCGTCCGAAAGCGCGGCCAACTCGGGCTCGATCGCGTTGATGGCATCGACACGGCCCTGGTATCCCTTGACCCGGCGGTCATTTGAGGAACCGAAAAACTTGCGGGCGAGCGCGCCAATCATGACAACTTCCTGTTCTTCGGCAGAGCTGCCGTGAGGTGGTCCGCGGGTTGCCAATCAACTCATCGTGACGCGCCGGAGCCGGCCATGACCGGAGATTGTCCGTCGAATGAATGGGAGTTCAGCAATCCCGGGTTCAACGGCCAAAACGCGACAAAATTGGCGCGGTCGCCATTGACTCAGGTCCGGGAGAGATATGGCTGGCCCAAAGGCTTGTCAACGTCGCCCGACCGAGGCGGATTTGACATTCGCCGCGCAACTGGCGGCCCTTTATTTCGGGGTCGTCAGAGCCTGTCCCGGCGGGCAGAATTGGCGTTAACCCCTGAGCCTGTCTTGAGCCTGCCTCCAGCCCGCCTTGGGACCTCCCTTGAGATTTATAAGCCGTGTTTTGGGGCGCCTGGCCGACCGGCCGGTGGCGCCTGCGAGCGAGGCCCGCCTTTCCGGGATTTCATCATTTTGACAGACTTTTCGCGTTGCCAAGGCGGTGTGATTGGGCGAGTGTCGCGCCGCTTTTTCAACGGCCCTGCCGCAACAGCCATATGGCTTTCGAGATAAGGATTTTCCATGACTGCTTCGTCATCAGACGCCAAACGTGGTGTTCCCGCCCGCTTTGCCGTCGCCACCGGCGCACTCGCGATCGCCCTGTTCGCGAGCCTGCCCCTGCGTGCTGAAGACAATCCGGTGCTTGCCAAGGTGAACGGTGCTGAAATCCGCCAGAGCGACGTCGCGCTCGCCGAGGAAGAACTCGGACCGAGCCTCGCGCAGATGGATCCCGCGACCAAAAAGGAAAATGTGCTGGCGTTCCTGATCGATATGAAGATCGTCGCCAAGGCCGCGGAAGACAAGAAGATCGAGGATCGCCCCGACTTCAAGGCCCGGCTCGCTTTCACCCGCAACCGGCTGCTGATGGACAATCTCCTGGCGGCGGAAGGCAAGGCTGCGACCACCGACGAAGCCATGAAGAAGGTTTATGACGAGGCCGCTAAGCAGATCGAGGGCGAGCAGGAAGTGCACGCACGGCACATCCTGGTCGAAACCGAAGACGAGGCCAAGGCGATCGAAGCCGAACTGAAGAAAGGCGCCGATTTCGCCGAGCTCGCCAAGAAGAAGTCGAAGGATCCAGGCGCTGCCGATGGCGGCGACCTCGGCTTCTTCACCAAGGATCAGATGGTGCCGGAATTCTCCACGGTCGCTTTCGCGCTCGAACCCGGCAAGATTTCCGACCCGGTGAAATCGCAATTCGGCTGGCACGTCATCAAGGTCGAGGAAAAGCGTAACCGCAAGGCGCCCGACTTCGACCAGGTCAAAGCCCAGATCGAGACCTATGTGACGCGCAAGGCGCAGGCCGAATATGTCGCCAAGCTGCGCGAAAGCGCGAAGGTCGAACGCTTGGATCAGGCTTCCAATGAACCGGCAAAGCCTGAAGCCAAGCCCGCCGATCCCAAGATGGCGCCGGCGAAGAAGTAAATCGACTTCACGGCGAAATTTCAGTATTTGACGTCATGCCCGGCCTCGTGCCGGGCATCCACGTCTTAAGACCTTATTCACGGCGCTGAAGACGTGAACGGCCGGAACAAATCCGGCCACGACGATCCAACTTCCGTTTCAGGATAAGGCGTCCCATGTCCTCGACCGTCTCCCCGCTCGCCCCGACCGACGTTCCCGAAATGCCCGTTATTTCGGGCGTGACGCTCGCCACTGCCGCTGCCGGCATCCGCTACAAGGGCCGCACCGACGTGCTGCTTGCGGTCCTGGACAAGGGAACGACGGTCGCAGGTGTCCTCACCCGCTCGAAATGCCCGTCGGCACCGGTCGAATGGTGCCGCGCCAAACTCGGCCGGGGGCAGGCCCGCGCGCTCGTGGTCAACTCCGGCAACGCCAATGCCTTCACCGGCAAGACCGGCCGTCAGTCGACTTCGCTGACCGCCTCGATCGCCGCTAAAGCGGTCGGTTGCCAGGCGAGCGAAATCTTTCTGGCATCCACCGGCGTGATCGGCGAACCGCTCGACGCCACGAAGTTCGACGGCGTGCTGGGCGACCTCGCCACGCAGACGACGCCGGACGCGTGGATGGATGCCGCGCGTGCAATCATGACCACCGATACTTTTCCGAAGGTCGCGACCGCGACCGTCAAACTCGGCAAGGCCAAGGTGACGATCAACGGCATGGCCAAGGGCGCCGGCATGATCGCGCCCGACATGGCGACCATGCTGTCCTTCATCTTTACCGATGCGCCGATCACGGCTGCGGCGCTGCAATCGCTTCTCAAGGCGGGCGTCGAGGACAGCTTCAACGCCGTCACCATCGACGGCGACACCTCGACATCAGATACGCTGCTCGCCTTTGCAACTGGTGCTGCCGCAAGCCATGGCGCGCCGAAGATCAGCCGCGCCAGCGACCCGCGCCTGAAGGCCTTCACAAAAGCCTTTCACGCCGTGCTGGCCGACCTGGCCGAGCAGGTGGCGCGCGACGGCGAAGGCGCCCGCAAGCTGGTCGAGATCATCGTCGAGGGGGCGACGTCGAAAGCTTCGGCACGGAAGATCGCGATGTCGATCGCCAATTCACCGCTGGTGAAAACCGCGATCGCCGGCGAGGACGCCAATTGGGGCCGCGTGGTGATGGCGGTCGGCAAGGCCGGCCAGCCGGCCGACCGCGACAAGCTTTCGATCTCGTTCAACGGCATCCGCGTCGCCAAAAGCGGCGCGCGCGATCCCTCTTATGACGAGGCGGAAGTATCAAACGCGATGAAGCAGCCGAAGATCCAGATCAAGGTCGCGCTCGGCCTCGGCAAGGGCCGCGACCGCGTTTTGACCTGCGATCTCACCAAGGAATATGTCGCCATCAACGGCGACTACCGGTCGTGACGCACCTCTCTCCTTCCCGCTCTTCGCTGGGAGCGTAGAGGGTAAACCAATCGTCTATGCGTGCCTGCGCGATGCGCTTCTGAAAGGGCGCCCGGTAAGAGATCTGCAGGCCTGTCGTCTGCGCAAATCTCTTCCCACGAACAAATTGCCTGGATTTGCTGGCCGCATTTAGGGTCGGTTAACGATCCGACTTGATCGCAGCTGTCGATTTTCGACCGCCTCACGTTCCCGCGATCGGCGTAAGCATTGCTTAACGGCCAACCTTCAAGGTTCCGCTCTGCCGAGAGATCGGCGGAGGCTATTCGATCGCCTTCACCGTCCTCGACCCTTGAAATGCCGGAGAATTGCTTCTGCCGGGACCCACGGCGATTAGGATGAAGATTATGCTTCGTGCTTGGTTGTATCGCTTCGCCAGAGATCGCAAGGCGAATGTCGCCGTGATCACTGCGCTCACGATGGTTCCCATCATCTTTCTGCTGGGCATGACGCTGGATTTCAGCCAAGCACTGCGCAAGAAGGAGCAATTGGACGCGGCCGCCGACGCCGCCGCCATTGCGGCCGTCAGGCCCGCCATGCTGATGCAATCCGATACGGTGGCCCAGGCCACCGCGAACGCGATCTTCATGTCAGTGGCAAACAGCATTCCCGGCTTGGTCTCGACGCCGACGCCCACAATCACCGTCACTGATGTGGGACTTGGGCGCACCGTCTCGGTTTCGTATAATGCCGCATCCCTCAATAATTTCCCCAAAGTGCTCGCGAACAGCACGTCCTGGCCGCTTAATGGCTCGGCGACAGCCCAGGCGGCGGCCGCGCCCAATATGAATTGGTATCTGCTGATGGACGACTCGCCGTCGATGGGGATCGGCGCGACCAATAGCGACATCTCCAAACTTATCACGGCCACGAAAAATCAACCATCGTCGTCAGCAAATTGCGGCTTTGCCTGCCATGAAACGCATCCCAATTCCGACAGCGGTGCGAACTCTTCAACCAAGGACAACCTTACGATCGCACGCTCCAACAATGTCACCTTGCGTATCGATCTGGTGGCGAATGCGCTGAACCAGTTGCTCGTCAGCTGGGCGAACTGCCCGCAGTCAGGCATATCAGGCGGCGTCATGCAGTGCATGTCGGCTTTGAACAACACCACCTATAAGGCGGCCCTCTATACGTTCGACGTTGGCCTGAACACAATGCAAACGCTAACCACCCCGACGACCGCAGGAACCAAGATTGGCAATATTGCGCTGATGCCGGTGGACCACCAGAACTGCGTCGTTTTGGGATCCTGCACCACCGACTACGGCACGGATATCGCTGGCGCGCTCAACAGCCTCAACGCCATCATGCCCGCCCCCGGCCTTGGCAGCAATGCGGTTGGAGATACGCCGCAGGAGGTGGTGTTCCTCGTCACCGATGGCGTCGAGGACAAGATCGTCTCCGGCGCTTCAGCTTGCCCAAACGCAAGCCTCGCCCCGAGCAAGCGCTGCCAGCAGCCGCTCGACACGACGGCGTGCACGGCACTCAAGAGCCGGGGCATCAAGATCGCGATCCTCTACACCGAGTATCTGCAACTTATCGCCAATGCCACCACCGGCATCCAGACAACGGACAGTTGGTACATGAGCTGGGTGGACCCGTACGATGAGCCCGCTCCCTCAACCGGCACGATCGCGCAAAATCTGCAGGCGTGCGCCTCGCCCGGCTTCTTCTCCGACGTGACAAGCGGCGGTGATATTACGGGGGCGCTGACGCAACTGTTCATCAAGGTCGCCTCGAGCACCGCCAGCCTCTCGCAGTAAGAAAAACGCCATGGCCCAAGTGGAAACCACAGCAGGAACGAGACGTCGCAACCGTTTCGGCGCCTTCATCGGCGACAGCAAGGGCGCGACGGCGGTCGAATTTGCGCTGATTGCCGTGCCGTTTCTCGCCCTGCTCGCCGGTCTCATCCAGACGTTTCTGCTTCTCTTTGCACAGTCGGTGCTCGAAAATACCGTCCGGGCATCGGCCCGCCAAATTCTGACCGGGCAGACGCAAACCGCGGATGCGAGCCTGACCCCAGCCGCAGCCATGGCGGCATTTCACCAGACCGTCTGCAATAACGCCAACGTCCTTTTCAGCTGCACTGGCTTGATGGTCGACGTGCAGGTCGCCAACAACTGGTCCTCAGCCAATACCGGCATGCCGACGTTGACCTACAAGAGCGACGGGAGTGTCGGCAATACCTGGCAATTCAACCCCGGAAATGCGGGCGATATCGTTGTTGTCCGCGTGATGTATCTCTGGCCGGTTTTCTTCGGGCCCCTCGCTTACAACTGGGGGAACCAAGCCAACGGCAGCCGGGAGATCATGGCATCCGCCGCGTTCCAGAACGAGCCGGCCGTTCCCTAGAGGTATCAACCTATGACCAGCCTGTTATTTCGCGTACGGAAATTTTCGACCGCCGCCGATGGCGTGGCAGCGACAGAGTTCGCCATCGTGGTGCCGTTCATGTTGTTGCTGTTGGTCGGCGGCGTCGAACTCGGGGACGGAATGGCGATCAACGTCAAGGTCAGCGCGACCGCACACTCCGTCGCCGACATGGTTACGCAGAACACGTCGCTCAGTACGGCTTCGATGCAGAACATTCTGACCGGTGCGACGGCCATCATTGCACCGTATCCCGTCAACAGTAACCAACTCACGGTTACGGTGTCCGAAGTCTCCAGCGACGCCAATGGCAACCTGACCCTTCAATGGAGTCAATCATACAACGGATCGAGCTTCGGGGCGGGAAGGTCGAGCCTTGGCAGTTCGACAAACCCGCCCTACGGAGCCTTGACAAGGCCCGCATCGCTCAACGGAACAGTGGGCAGTGCGAGCGACGTCAACAATCAAAACGACCAGGTTTCGTTCATTGTGAGTGAAGTCAGTTACGCCTACACGCCCAATCTCGGTTATACGATCACCGGGACCGTCAATCTTGCGGACAGCTATTGGCTGTTTCCGCGCTGTTCGACCGACAGCCCCGCGAATTCGAGCGGTCCGGCGTACTACGACGTCAAATACACCGCCTCAACAGCGACGTGCACCTGTACCCAGCATTTGCAGCAAAAGACCTGTTAGCTCAACGCGCGGCGGCGACGGCGTAACCACCCCTTCCTGGCGAGGGCTGAGGACCGGCGCGACTGCATCCTGGCCGATCTGATTTTCAGCCGGGCAAAGCGTCACTTGCTCGGGCAATCGCCTTTTCGACTTTTCAAGTTTGTGCTCTAGTTTGGCGGCCGGTCCAAGCATGGCCTATCGCCATGATGGACGCCGGGCCGCAGCGTGAATCTCTCTCTCCCACCATGCCGATTGAGATTGTTTGAGGCAGCGCAAAACATGGCTGGAACGAAACTGACCCTGGTCGTCGCCTGCGCACTGGTCGACGCCGACGGGCGCGTACTGATCGCGCAGCGGCCGGAAGGCAAAACGCTCGCAGGCTTGTGGGAATTTCCAGGCGGCAAGCTCGAACCCGGCGAGCGGCCGGAGTCGACCTTGATCCGCGAACTTCACGAGGAAATCGGCATCACCGTGAAAGAAGCGTGTCTCGCACCGCTGACCTTTGCGAGCTACGCCTATGATGATTTTCACTTGTTGATGCCACTTTACATTTGCCGGCGCTGGGAAGGCGATGTGATCGCGCGCGAGGGTCAGAACCTCGCCTGGGTTCGCGCCAACAAGTTACGCGACTATAAAATGCCGCCAGCCGATATTCCGCTGATCCCACATCTGATCGACCTGTTGATGTGAGGCTGCCGCAAACTCAGTCGTCATGCCCGGGCTTGACCCGGGCATCCCTCAAAAGCGTCAAAGCGTTTTCGCAAAATGATGGATCGCCGGGTCAAGCCCGGCGATGGCAATCAGTAATCAAGTCTTCGTCGCTGTTTTCACTGCCTGCTCTAGCCCCACTTTTGCCGAGCCCGGTTTAAGCGGCTTTTGCTGACTTTCATGCGGCGCCCAACCCGACAACCAGATGATATCGAAGGTCGCGCGAATGCGGCCGTCAGGGTCGGCGAAGCGTTCGCTGTAGATTTCCGCCATTCGCAACATCGTGGCGCGACGGGTCGGCATCCGCCGCCGTTCCACGAGGATATTGGTCGCGCCCATCCGCCGTAAATCATGCATCAGGCTGAACACGCTGTCGTAACGCACAACAACGCGGTCGACATCGGTGACCGGAAGCGCGAGACCCGCCCGCTGCAACAACGCGCCGATGTCGCGTAGATCGGCAAACGGAGCCACGCGCGGCGATATCCCGCCTTCCAATTCGGCTTCCGCCGCCGCAAACGACTGGCGCAACTCGGTGAGTGTGTCGCCGCCAATCATGGCCGCCATCAATAATCCGTCGGGGCGCAACGCCCGGCGGATTTGCGCGAGCACGCCGGGCAAATCATTGACGAATTGAAAGGCGAGTGCGGAGATCACCAAATCCAATGCCTCTGCCTCAAGAGCAAGCGGCTCGGATTCTCGCACCGGCAGATCGACCCGCGCGTATCGATCGAAGCGCGCCTCAAGGGCGTGACCGACCTGGTCGCCCGGCGTTCCTATTTCCGCCGCGTTCCTGAAATCCCGCAATACGGCGTTGAGCCGCTCGGCCATGTCCTCGGTCACGCGATCCAGCAGGAAGGTCGCAGGCCCAAGCCTTTGCGCCCGGCCAAGGCGGGAACGCAACAGATAGCGGTCGAACAGAACGGGGGCCGTGGTCGGCTCGTAAACCATGCCGGTTGGTAAGCCCGCGATCCCGGGCTGACAAGACGTCCCTTTCTGGTGTAAATAGACTCTTAATAGATACTTTTCTGAATCCTTTTTAGAGGCTAGCGTTTTTGTATGGCCACAGAAAAAGCCGAAACCGACCGAGTTCCCATCACGTTGGCCCTTTCGACCATCACCTATCTCGAGAAGCTGGTCCGACAGGGTACCCACGGGACAAGCGTGCCGGGCGTTGCGAGGACCTTGATTGAGGAAGGTATTCGTCTCGCCATCAAGGACGGGCTGCTTTCGATCCGCGACAACGGCAAGACCCCGTGAGACGGCATTCGGGACGGATCGGCGACTGTGAGGCCATTGGGGGAGCCGGAGTGACGGCTCATACTTTGGGACTTTCAAATGCCGGACAACACCTGGACCATCGAGCGCGTCGAACTCCTTAAGAGCCATTTCGCAGCCGGGCTCTCCTGCCGTGAAATCGCCTGTGAAATCGGGGTGAGCCGCAACGCCGTGATCGGCAAGCTCTCCCGCCTCAGCCTGACCCGCGAAAAAACCTTTAAACCGCGAAGGGACGAGGCCGGGCGAAGCCGTTCGAAATCCGTGCCGAGGTTGCAGTACCGGATGCTGCGAAAACTGTTCAACGAGACGCCGCCTGCGGAAACCGATCAGGCCATTCACAGCGAACAGCACTGTTCGCTGCTGGAACTAAGTGAGGAAAAATGCCGGTGGCCGATCAGCCACCCCGGTGAAGAAGATTTCTGCTTTTGCGGCAACCGGCCCCTCGATGGCCTGCCCTATTGCGCCGGTCATAGTCGGCTCGCTTACCAGCCTGGCTCGCGCCAGCGCCGCGCAGGATGAGGTCGTTCAACCGCTAGATCGACGCCACGCCCCACCCGAGAAACACGCGGGTGGCCCGCCAGAACCAGATTTCGCCGTCATGGGCGGCCTGAAGACTGAAGATCCGCTTGTTCCAAAGCGGATCATGGGCGAAGCGAATATTCTCGATCTTGAATTCCTGCTGCCGTGCTCTCCATTCCGTCACCCAGGCGAGATGCGCCTCGTCGAGTTGCTGGCGAAGTTTGGAGACTTCGATCTGGTACGGATGCGGAAAAAGAATTTGGAGCATAGCGATCCGGCCTGATGGGTGATGCAGATCGTAACCCGATCCAACTGGCGGCGGATAGCCGCATCAGCAAGCTCGCCGCAGGCCTCGTCTCGCCATGTTGAGGGCTTTCTTGCCGCTTGAGCGTTGGCAGGCCCGGCGATAGCCTGCCACGCATGGACGCCGAACCCTCCTCACCCGGCTCCATCTCCTCCCATCTGCACAGTGCGCTGAGTGCGTGCCGGGGCGCGTGGTCTCATGCAGCCAAACTGGCGCTCGACATCGCGCTGCCGACATTGTGCGTTTCCTGCCGCGATCCGGTGGACGGCGAAGGCGTCTGCGCCAATTGCTGGGCCAAACTATCATTCATCGCGCCGCCGTTCTGCCCGCGGCTCGGCATTCCCTTCGTCTACGATCCCGGGCCCGACATGCTGTCGATGGAGGCGATCGCGAACCCGCCGGCCTATGCGCGGGCCCGCGCGGCCGTGCGCTACGACGACGTGGCGCGGACGCTGGTGCATGCCTTGAAATATCAGGACCGCACGGATTTGGCCCCGGCGATGGGCCGCTGGATGGCGCGGGCCGGACAGGAATTGCTTGATGACGCCGATGTGCTCGTTCCCGTTCCGCTGCACTGGCGACGCGGATGGAGCCGCCGCTACAATCAATCGGGCGCACTGGCGCGGATGATCGAGCGCGAAAGCGGCGTTAAGGTTGCCGCCGAAGCGCTGCGCCGAATCAGGCCGACCGAACAGCAGATCGGTCTTTCGCGGCCGCAACGGGCGAGCAACGTGCAGGGCGCATTCAAGCTCGTGCCCGACCGGCAACACCTCATCAGTGGCCGCCGTGTGGTCCTGATTGACGACGTGTTGACGTCAGGCGCGACGGTAGACGCCTGCGCACGGGCACTTTTGCGTGCGAAGGCCTCAACCGTTGACGTGCTGGTGTTTGCCCGGGTTGTGGACGGCCATCGAAGTCCCATATAATCGGCCATCTCTATCAGGTTGCGAACGTCGAAATCGGAGCTTTAGAGCGCGTCATGGCCGCTGCGATCGAAATCTATACCCGTCCCGGCTGCGGCTATTGTACCGCCGCCAAGCAATTGCTGACGCGTAAAAAAGTTGATTTCACCGAGCTGAACATCTCCGCCGATCCGAACGTTCGTCAGCGGATGTACGATCGCGCCGGCGCCGACTCGACCTTTCCGCAGATTTTCATCGGCCAGACCCATGTCGGCGGCTGCAACGAGCTGTACGCGCTCGACCGCGCCGGAAAGCTTGACGCCTTGCTTGCCGGTGAAGAGGCCAATTCATGAGCACCGACCGCTCCTTTACCGCTGCCATGGTGCAAATGCGCACAGGCTTGCTGCCCGAGCCGAGTCTCGAGCAAGGCACCAAGCTGATCCGTCAGGCTGCCGCTCAAGGCGCCGACTACGTGCTCACGCCTGAAGTGAGCAACATGATGCAGCTGAACCGCAAGGCGCTGTTCGAGCATCTGGCTGACGAAGCGGACGATTTTTCGCTGAAAGCCTATCGCGCGCTTGCGGCCGAACTCAAGATTCACCTGCATATCGGCTCGCTGGCCCTGCGCGCGTCCGCCGAACGTGCGGTCAACCGCTCATTCCTGATCGGACCCGACGGCCAGGTGATCGCCGGCTACGACAAGATCCATATGTTCGACATCGATCTGCCGGGCGGCGAAAGCTATCGCGAGTCCGCCAACTATCAGCCCGGCGAGACGGCCGTGATTGCCGACCTGCCCTGGGGGCGCATCGGCTTGACGATCTGCTACGACGTCCGCTTTCCGGCGCTTTATCGCGCGCTCGCTGAAAGCGGCGCCTCATTCCTCACCGTGCCTTCCGCCTTCACGCGGAAAACCGGCGAGGCCCATTGGCATACGCTGCTGCGTGCCCGCGCCATCGAGAACGGCTGCTTTGTGTTCGCCGCGGCGCAAGGCGGCATGCACGAGAACAAGCGCGAGACCTTCGGGCATTCGCTGATTGTCGCCCCTTGGGGCGAGGTGCTGGCCGAGGGCGGCGTCGAGCCCGGTGTCTTCATGGCGAAGATCGATCCCACACTGGTTGAGACCGCGCGCAACACCATCCCATCACTGCAACATGGCCGCCGCTTTTCGGTCGCCGATCCGAGGTCAGGCCCCGACCATCTGCACCTCGTCAGAGGGTCGGCATGATCCATTACAATTTGCGCTGCGCCAAGGGCCACGCTTTCGAAAGCTGGTTCCAAAGCTCGTCGGCCTATGAAGCCCAGGAAAAGCGCAAGCTGGTCAATTGTCCCGTCTGCGGCTCGACCAAGGTGGAACGCGCCATCATGGCTCCGCGGATCGTCAGCAAGAAGGGCCGCGACACCAAGCCTTCTGATCAGTTGCCCGTGCCTGCTCCGGCCGCCGAAGTCATTCCGCCGTCTTCGCCCACGCCCCTTTTGATGGCGCAGGAAGCAGAGCTGCGCGCCAAGCTCAGGGAATTGCGCGACCATATCGTCAAGAATGCCGACAATGTTGGCGAAAAGTTTCCGAACGAAGCGCGCAAGATGCATTATGGCGACATCGAACATCGACCGATCTACGGTGAGGCCTCGCCGGACGAGGCAAAGGCCTTGATCGACGAAGGCGTCGAGGTCATGCCGCTGCCGACGCTGCCCGAGGACAGGAATTAATCCTCCCCGTGGGAACGGCGAAAATAACCCGCGCTGAGGCCGCCCGATGAATCCTGAAACCCTGTCGTCCTGGCAACTCTGGGCGGTGTTTTCGGCGGTGTTCGCGGCCTTGACGGCGATCTTCGCCAAGGTCGGCGTCGAGGGCATCAACGCCGATCTGGCGACCCTGATCCGCACCGTGATCGTGCTGATCACGCTGTCACTGATTTTGTTTGCGACCGGACAGTTATCCAATCCGGGTGAGATCTCGCCGAAAAGCTGGATTTTCCTGGTGCTCTCCGCGCTCGGTACCGGCGCATCGTGGCTCTGTTACTTTCGCGCCTTGAAACTCGGTCCAGCGACGCTGGTAGCGCCCATCGACAAGCTGAGCGTCGTGCTGGTGGCGCTGTTTGGCGTGACTTTTCTCGGCGAGCGGCCTTCGCTCTATGGCTGGATCGGAATCGCGCTGATTGCGGTCGGCGCCGTGCTGATTGCGTTCAAGGGCTAGCATAGCGTTTGCGAGCGACGTGGCATCCGGCTCGCGTCAAGAACACGCGTCAAACCAATGCTACGCCGCCACCAATAGCCCCACCCCGATCACGATCAGCACGATGCCGGCAAATTCACGCGCCGAGATCGGCTGCTTGAACGAGTAGTACGCGACCGCTTGCGCGAACAACACTTCCACCAGCGCCAGCGTGCGCACATTGGCGGCGGCCGTCAGCGCGAACGCCAAAAACCAGAATTGCGAGGCGAAGGCGCCCATGAAGCCCGCCAACAGTGACGGCTTCCACAGGCCGAGGATCGCCTTGAGCACGCCGGGCGCGCGCGCGAGCAGATAGATCGTCAGGATCAGCGTCTGCACGAACAGTCCGAACACCAGCGTATAGGTCGCCGCCGTCACGAAGGAAGCGCCCTCGATCGTGATGATCGCGCCGCGATATCCATTGGCGGAGAGCGCGAAGGCCGCAGCCGAAACCAGGCCGATCACGGTCGACCGCCAATCGGCAAAACCTTTTTCGCCGCCCGGCCGCAGCGCCGTGATGACGACGCCGGCGGTTGCGATCACGATTGCGACCACCTTCATGGCGGTCAGATGGTCGCCGAGGAAGACGAAGCCGAAGATCGCGGTCTGGATCGCCTCGGTCTTGATGTAGGCCGTGGTCACGACGAAAGAGCGTTCGTTCATCGCAACCAGCATCAGCCCGGTGGCAACGATCTGACAGAGCGCCCCGAGCAGAAGCCAGGGCCAGAACACTGGTGTCGGACGCGGCAAGGCGTCGCCGGTGAAAATCAACACGCCAATGAAAAACAGGATGGCGAAGGGAAAACCAAACAGGAAGCGGATGTTGGTCGCGCCCCAGGTGCCGAGCGGGCCGGTCAGCTGCCGCTGCATCGCGTTGCGCGCGACCTGGCCCATCGCGGCGGTGATCGTGAAGGGGATCCAGAGCGAGGTAACGGTGAACATTTGCGGGAAAATCGGGGCTGGGAAATCGACCCTCGCCACCGTGCCGGTCGTGGTTCGCGCGGTCAACCCGAGCCGCGCATGACAGCACTGCGCTTCGACGACGTCGGCCCTGCTACACGCCCTCCGCCACGACCATGTAGTTCACGTCCATATCGGACGACAAACTCCAGCGGTCGGCAAAGGGGCTGTAGACGACGCCGGCTTGCTCAGTGATCGTCAGGCGGTTGTCGAGGAGATGACGCGCCAATTCGTCAGGCGTGACGAATTTCTCCCATTGATGAGTGCCGCGCGGCAACCAGCGCAGGACATATTCCGCGCCGACGATCGCGAGCGCAAAACTCTTCCAGTTGCGATTGAGCGTGGAGACTACCATCAGCCCGCCGGGCTTGAGCATCGCCGCGCAACGGCCAAGGAACATGCCGACGTCACTGACATGTTCGACTACTTCCATCGCCAGCACGATGTCGAAGCGTTCGCGCACATCCATTTCCTCAATGGTGGTGCAGCGATAGTCGATCGAGAGGTGGCCACGGTCGGCATGAAGCTTGGCGGCGGCAATATTGCTGGCGGAGGGATCAACGCCGATCACCTGCGCACCCAGCCTGGTCAGCGGTTCGCATAACAGGCCCGCGCCGCACCCGATATCGAGAACGCGCAAGCCGGAAAGACAGTTCAGGCTTTTGACGTTGCGTTCGAACTTGCGGCACGCGGCATCGCGAATATAGGTCAGCCGCAGCGGGTTGATCTTGTGCAGCGGCGCCATCTTGCCCTTGGGATCCCACCACTGTTCCGACAGTTTTGAGAACTTGGCAATCTCGGCCGGATCGACAGTGGACCCTGCGGACAGCGCGGCGGGTGGGTTTGATTGCATGGCCATGGCCGGCTGCTATCCCTAGTGCGCGGTGATGGCGCTGCGAAACGCCAAAGGCGAAGCGATCGTTTTGATCGGCTGAGGCGGCACTTCTCCCATGCCGACGATGATCACGTCCCCGTAGTTCAGCAGACGGCCTGGAATGCTTTGGATGACTTCGACGCTCGCGATCTTGTCGAGTGATATTTCAAAGGTGCGCCGATTGATAAAGCCAGTCTTATGCACCACCCGCCGGTCGGTAACATCGGTCTCGGTAGTAAATCGATGGAACCAGCCTCGAATCGTGAAATACAGCGCCACAACAGCAATCACCGCGGCCGCGGGCAAGCCGACCAGGGCCATGGGCGGAACAACAACGGCAGCGGCGGCGAGCACCAGGGCCACGATCCAGGCCGCGATCGCCGGGAGATAGAAAATCCAGTGGGCATTGGTCGAATACAGCACCTTTTCACCCGGCTGCAGGATCTCGTCGATATAGCGCCCCATACAAACAGCCTCAATTAACTCAATGACCTAGCGCAATCCGGAACCGGTTGCTTGCCCCCGACCGCCTCGCTATGTATACGCGCCTTTCGAGCTAGGCGCGTGAAGGTTTGCGCCGACTACATTAATAATCCGCAGGGGAATGCACCAGTCGTATGGGTCGCCTCGTGATGAAATTCGGCGGCACGTCGGTCGCCAACATCGAACGCATTCGCAACGTCGCGCGTCATGTCAAGCGCGAGGTCGATGCGGGTCATGACGTTGCCGTCGTCGTCTCGGCGATGGCCGGCAAGACCAATGAGCTCGTCGAATGGTGCCGTGAGGCTTCACCCCTGCACGACGCGCGCGAATACGACGCGGTTGTCGCCTCCGGCGAACAGGTGACGGCGGGACTTCTGGCGATCGCGCTGCAGGCGATCGGCATCCAGGCGCGTTCCTGGCAAGGATGGCAGCTTCCGATAAAGACCAGCGACGCCCATGCCTCGGCGCGGATTCTCGACATCGACGGCAGCGAATTGGTCAACCGCTTCAAGGAGCGCAAGGAAGTCGCCGTCATCGCCGGCTTTCAGGGGATTTTTCCGCAGACCAACCGGATCACCACGCTGGGACGCGGCGGGTCTGATACCTCAGCCGTCGCGGTTGCTGCCGCCATCCGCGCCGACCGTTGCGACATCTATACCGATGTCGACGGCGTCTATACGACCGACCCGCGGGTGGTTCCGAAAGCCCGCCGGCTCGACCGGATCGCTTTCGAGGACATGCTCGAACTGGCATCGCTGGGCGCCAAGGTGCTTCAGGTGCGGTCGGTGGAACTCGGCATGGTGCACAACATGCCGATCTTTGTCCGCTCCAGTTTCGACAAGCCCGAAGATATCGACCCGCACGCCAACCAGCCGCCGGGCACGCTGATCTGCAGCGAGGAGGAAATCATGGAAAGCCACGTCGTCACCGGCATCGCCTTTTCCAAGGACGAAGCGCAGATTTCCATCCGCCAGATCGAGGACAAGCCCGGCGTTGCCGCATCGATTTTCGGCCCGCTCGCGGACGCCAATATCAATGTCGACATGATCGTGCAGAACGTCTCGGAGGACGGCAAGACCACCGATCTCACCTTCACGGTGCCGGCCTCCGACTATACACGCGCCCGCGACACCATCACCTCGGCCAAAACCAAGATCGGCTATGCCCGGCTCGACACCGCAACCGATGTCGCCAAGGTCTCGGTCATCGGCAGCGGCATGCGCAGCCATGCCGGCGTCGCCGCCAAGGCGTTTTCGGCGCTCGCGGCGCGCAACATCAACATTCGCGCCATCACCACCTCGGAAATCAAGTTTTCGGTGCTGATCGACACCGCCTACACCGAACTCGCGGTGCGCACCCTGCACACGCTCTACGGTCTCGATCAGGTTTAGAAACAATTTCTCTTAGCGGCTGCAACATAAGTTGGCGCAGCCACGCCAGCCACTGTGTACGGATTTTTGATCCGTTACGCTGGCAGGCCTTTTGCTTGGCAAAACAAGGCTCAATTCGGTATACGGCCTGAAGATGAGCCCGATTGTGAACTGTGCCACTGTTTTGGCGGTGTGATTCGGCCGATACCACACCCCGAATGAATAAATTTGTTGCGTTTTGAGCTTAACGCCAACTCCCGGGCGCCCGGTAGGCTGGCCTGGTGGGAGAGGATTTGAAGAGATGCGAAGCGCGTCGGGAGGTCCCCGCGTCCTGTTGAGACGGCTTCGCGAAACCATGGCGGAGCAAGTCTCCGCTCAGGAGCGTCTGGACAAGATCGTGGTGCTGATCGCCGCCAACATGGTGGCGGAGGTGTGCTCGGTCTATGTCTTGCGGGTCGACAATACGCTCGAACTCTACGCCACCGAGGGCCTCAATCGCGACGCCGTGCACCGCACCGTGCTGAGCGCGCATGAGGGCCTGGTCGGCCTCGTCGCCAGCGAGGCGACCCCGCTCAATCTCAACGACGCGCAAAGCCATCCGGCGTTCTCGTTCCGCCCCGAGACCGGTGAAGAAATCTATCACTCGTTCCTGGGCGTGCCGATCCTGCGCGCCGGCAACACGCTTGGCGTCTTGGTGGTGCAGAACCGCGCCAAGCGGACCTATGTCGAGGAAGAAGTCGAGGCGCTCCAGACCACCGCGATGGTGCTGGCGGAAATGATCGCCTCCGGCGAACTGTCGGCCCTGGCGCAGCCGGGCGCCGAGCCTGCCGCGCGGCATTCCCTGCACAAGACCGGCGCGATCCTGTCCGACGGCATCGCGCTTGGCCATGTCGTGCTGCACGAACCACGCGTCGTCATCACCAATTACATTGCCGAGGACCTGCCGAAGGAAATCAAGCGGCTGGATACGGCGTTGGCCAAGTTGCGGGCCGATCTCGACCGCATGCTCGAGCGCGGCGACGTCGCTGATGGCGGCGAGCATCGCGACGTGCTGGAAGCCTACCGGATGTTCGCCAACGACCACGGCTGGTCGCACAAGCTGCATGAGGCGGTGGCCACCGGCCTGACCGCGGAGGCCGCGGTCGAACGCGTCCAGTCCGATACCCGTGCCCGCATGCTGCGCTCCACCGATCCTTACCTGCGCGATCGGCTGCACGACCTTGAAGACCTCGGTCATCGGCTGATGCGGCAGCTGGTCGGACAGGATCACGCCCCTTCACGCGAGCAATTGCCCGACAACGCCATCCTGATCGCACGCGCGATGGGGCCGGCGGCGCTACTCGATTATGACCGCAAGCGCCTGCGCGGACTGGTGCTTGAGGAAGGCACCGCCAACTCGCACGTTTCGATCGTGGCCCGCGCACTCGGCATTCCGGCGGTCGGCGAGGTACCGAACGCGCCCGGTATCGCCGATCCCGGCGACGCCATCATTGTCGACGGCACCTCGGGCTCGATTTACGTCCGGCCTTCGACCGAGATTGAGCAAGCCTATGCGGAGCGCGTGCGGTTTCGCGCGCGCCGGCAGGCGCAGTATTCGGCCCTGCGCGACAAGCCTTGCGTCACCAAGGACGGCCAGCCGGTCGAACTCCTGATCAACGCCGGGCTTGCGATCGACCTGCCGCATATCGACGATACCGGCTCATCCGGTATCGGCCTGTTCCGCACCGAGCTGCAGTTCATGGTCGGCCAGAGCCTGCCCCGCACCAGCGATCAGCTGGCCCTGTATCGCACCGTGCTTGATGCCGCCGGCACCAAGCCGGTGACGTTCCGCACCCTCGACATCGGCGGCGACAAGGCACTGCCCTATATGGAGAGCGTGATCGAGGAAAATCCAGCGCTCGGCTGGCGTGCGATCCGGCTTGGGCTGGACCGGCCTGGCCTTTTGCGCGGCCAGATTCGCGCGCTTCTGCGCGCCGGCGGCGGGCGAAGCCTGCGCATCATGTTCCCGATGATCTCGGAAGTTGCAGAATTCGATGCCGCCAAGAGCATCGTCGAGCGCGAACTGACATATCTGCGTCAGCATGGACACGCGCTGCCCGAACGCATCGATGTCGGAACCATGCTGGAAGTGCCGGCATTGCTTTATCAGCTTGAAGAGCTCTTGAAGAAGGTCGATTTCGTTTCGGTGGGATCCAACGATCTGTTTCAGTTTCTGTTCGCAGTCGATCGCGGCAACGCCAAGGTTTCCGAGCGGTTCGACACGTTGTCCGCGCCGATCCTGCGGGTGCTGCGCGAAATCGTGCAGAAGGCCAATGTGGCGAAGAAATCCGCCTCGCTCTGCGGCGAAATGGCGTCAAAGCCGCTCGGGGCGCTGGCGCTCATTGCGCTCGGTTACCGATCGTTGTCGCTATCGGCAACCGGGCACGGCCCGGTCAAGGCGCTGATTCTCGACCTCGACGCCAAAAAGGCCGAAGCCGTCATGAAGTCGCTGCTCGATGCGCCCTCCGGCAGCGTGTCGATCCGCCAGAAGCTGACTGAATTCGCCGAGGCCGAAGGGCTGTCGTTGTAGCGGGCCATCATGGTCACCGCTCCGTCCCTCGCATTGCTTAAAAAGCGCCAATATTCGAGATTCTACAATGTCGATGCTACCCGAAGCCAAACTGGATATTTTGCTGGCGCACCACGCCTCGTTGGAGGCCCAACTGCTCGGCCAGGTGAATTCGGAAGACTATGTGCGGATCACCCGTGAGCTCGCCGAGCTCAATCCGCTGATCGATGCCGTCAAAACCTATCGCGCCACGCGCAGCGAACTCGCCGATGCTGACGGTCTGATTGCGGATCCCGCAACTGACCCCGAAATGCGCAGCATGGCGGAAGCCGAGCGCGAAGAACTTCAGGCTCGCATCGGCGATCTGGAGCAAAAGATCCGCGTTGCGCTGTTGCCCAAGGACGCCATGGACGACCGCAACGTGGTGCTGGAAATCCGCGCCGGCACCGGTGGGGATGAAGCCTCATTGTTCGCCGGCGATCTGTTCCGCATGTACGAACGCTTCGCCAATTTGCAGGGCTGGAAGGTCGAAGTGATCTCGGCGAGCGAAGGCACCGTGGGCGGCTATAAGGAAATCATCGCCGAGGTGCAGGGCCGCGGCGCTTTTGCCAAACTGAAATTCGAATCGGGCGTACACCGGGTGCAGCGCGTACCCGATACCGAGACGCAAGGCCGCATCCACACCTCGGCGGCGACGGTTGCGGTGCTGCCGGAGGTCGAGGATGTCGACGTCGACATCAAGAGCGACGATTTGCGGATCGAAACCATGCGGGCGCAGGGCGCCGGCGGTCAGCACGTCAACAAGACTGAATCCGCGATCCGCATCACCCATATTCCGACCGGCATCGTCGTGATGATGCAGGACAGCCGGTCACAGCATAAGAACCGGGCTTCGGCGATGAATATCTTGCGTTCGCGCATCTATGACGCCGAACGCCAGCGCATCGATGCCGCGCGCTCGGCGGACCGCAAGGAGAAAGTTGGCTCCGGCGACCGCAGCGAACGCATTCGCACCTATAATTTCCCTCAAGGCCGCGTCACCGATCACCGGATTAATTTGACGCTCTACAAGCTTCCGCAGGTCATCGCGGGTGAAGCGCTTGGCGAATTGACCGACGCATTGACGACCGAGCACCAGGCCGCACAGCTCGCAGCGCAAGGCGCTTCGGCGTGAGCTCTTTCTTTCCCCCTCCCCTTGTGGGAGAGGGTGCGAAATCAAGCGAAGCGAGATTGAGCCGGGTGAGGGGTTCTTCTCTTTCGATAGACCGCAACCCCACGCTCGGCGTTATCCCCTCCCACAAGGGGAGAGGGTAAGGGAAACGCACGTGGCTGACTTTCTCGCAGGACAAACCATCGAAGCGGCGCGGCGCGCGCTTACGGCGCGGTTTAAGTCCGCCGGCATCGATTCAGCCGAACTCGACGCGCGGCTGTTGGCTGGCGCGGCACTCGGTCTCGACCTCACCGGCTTGATGACGGCGACAACGCGGATCATCACGCAACACGAATCGGCGCGTCTTGAAGACTTCACGCAGCGTCGTCTTGGGGGTGAGCCGATCGCCCGCGTTCTCGGCGTCAAGGAGTTTTGGGGCCTGCCCTTGCAGTTGTCTTCGGCAACGCTGGTGCCAAGGCCCGATACCGAAACCGTCGTCGAACTCGCCCTTGAAATCTGCCGCGATGAAGGCCGCGTGCGGCCGCGAATTGCCGATATCGGCACCGGCTCGGGTGCTATCCTTCTTGCATTATTATCCGAGCTGCCCGAAGCGACCGGCGTCGGCACCGACATCAGCCCGATGGCATTGTGTACCGCGCGTGACAACGCCGCGCGTCTCGGCCTAGCCCGGCGGGCGTCATTCATCGCCTGCGACTACGCGGCGGCGCTGTCGGGGGTGTTTGACCTGATCGTGTCGAATCCGCCCTATATACGCTCGGCAGACATCCCCCGCCTTGACCGGGAGGTGCGCGAGCACGACCCGCGCGGCGCGTTGGACGGGGGCACTGACGGCCTCGATGCCTACCGTGCGATTGTTCCTCAGGCCACCCGCCTTTTGGCCCCTGGGGGGACGCTCATCGTGGAGGCCGGATCTGGCCAGAGCGGTGCTATTGCTGAATTGATGTCGGCCTCAGGGTTAACCTCACAGAGGCCGCCAAAGGCCGATCTGGCGGGTATCCCGCGGGCCGTCAGCGGCCAAAAGCCGCCCCGATAAAGCCCTATTGGAATGCAAAAAAAGCACTTGGAATATTCCCCGGGAGCGACTACGTTCCGGCCAACATCAGTCCAGGGTTACTGGCCCCGTAGGCAGATACGGACCGAGGCC
>Ga0210393_10000344_pt1 | contig 42326 bp, 20 predicted proteins | sample IncBWC27OmetaG_FD_160068 | JGI IMG/M metagenome (GOLD analysis project Ga0210393, IMG submission 160068) | Forest soil microbial communities from Barre Woods Harvard Forest LTER site, Petersham, Massachusetts, United States - Inc-BW-C-27-O ... | reverse complement strand
CTATCGAACGTTGCGTGCCGTGAGCGCGACGCTGCCGGAGAGGATCGGCAACCGCTCTCTGGCCGAACGGTTGAAATCAGGACGGGCCGGTTCGGTGACGATCGGACCAGAATTCCTCTCCGTCGATTGGCCCGACGCGGCACGAAAAGGCAACGCCGAGCGAGGTCGGAAACTGTTTAGCGCCGACGGGATCGGCTGCGCGAAGTGTCACGCGATCGACAGCACCTCAGCAGCTGTCGGCGGACCGAGCCTGGTCGGTGCCTCCGGCCGCTTCACAGTTCCCTATCTGGTCGAGTCGGTGCTGGCGCCCAGTCGAACGGTGTCGCCAGTGTTTCGCGCGACCTCTTTCGTCTTGCGTGACGGAACGATCCTCACCGGGCTGGTGCTCGGCGAGACGTCGCAGAAAATCGACCTGCTCTTGCCCGACGCAACGCGGCGCACATTCGCCACGTCAGACGTCGAGCAACGCAAGATTCAGAACACTTCGCCGATGCCCGCGGGCCTCGTCAAGACACCTAATGAGCTAAGCGACCTGCTCGCGTTTTTGCTGCTCTCGACGAAATGACAAGAGTACAGATCCCGTTTACGCCGTCGGCGTTCCTTCGTTAACGACCTTCTCCGCCTCTTCGAGGTCGAGATGGCCGATCTTCTCGGCCGTCACAATCCTGAGCAGCGTGCCGACCAGTCCGCTGTCTTGATCGCCGCCGGACATAAAGACTTGTCGCGGTACGATCGGCTGTTGGCTCTTGGAAAGGAACTCCGAGACCAGGGACAGTGCGTAGAGCCGCGGGTCGCCGAAAGAGGCGACTTTCTTGAGCAGCACCTGCGCCTCGGCCTGGCCGATCTTGCCAACTCGCTCGCTTTCGCCTTGTCCTTCGAGCGAACGGCGTTTCGATTCGGCGTCAGCCAGAATGATGGTTTGCTCCGCCTGTTTTCTCGACTTCGACAAATTGGCCTCCGCGTCGTTGGTTACCACTTCAATCCGCACTTTCGACTGCGAGAGTTCGGCCTGCATGTCGGCCTTGGCCTGGGCGTCGTTCAGCTGCTGCCGCTTGGCGGCCGCTTCTTGCTGTCGGGCAAAAGTTTCGATCTGCTCGGTGGCTAGCTGCCGTTGGCGGAGTTGATCGAGCAAGTTTTCGATCTTCCCATCGGCCGACGCCGTTTCGGGCTTGCCGATCAGGACGTCGACGCACTCGATGTCGAAGGCCAGGAATTTTCGCTTGAGCTCCTCGCGGGCGTCCTTCTGGATCAAGTCGCGCTCGTGGATCAACTCGAGCATCGACCGGCGATGCGCGACGTCCCGAAAATAGGCCGACAGCATTGGATCGAGCGTCTGGGTGATCAGTTGCTTCACGTCGCCGAACCGCTGGATCACGTTGGGCGCTTTCTGGTAGTCGATATGCACCACGACACTCAGAGGGAGCGTCGGCTCGTAAGCGTCCTTGGTGACCAGGTCGATCGAACGCAGGCTTTCGTCATATCGGTGTCCTTCCGTCTTGCCGGTGATCCAGTGCAGCACGAAGTTCGTCGTCGGCACCAGCACGACCGAGCCCGCGTACGTGTTGAACGGATACTTGCCGGGACCCAGGGGCTTGGCCCACACACCACGCTCCCCTTCTTGCACGCGCTCGCCGTGCCGGAAATCGATTCCCGAAAGATCGCGTCCGGCAAGGCCGTAGTACGAAACCACGACGCCGACAAAGCCGATCGGGACGATTTTCTTGTCGATCAACTCGACCGTCGCGAACCAGCGGTTAATGAAATACGTACCGTCCGTGAGCGTCGCGTATTGTCGCCCGCGCCGTCCACCAGCTCGCAGGAAGGCTTCCGGGTCCTGATAATTGTTGTGGAAGTTGGGATCATCCTTGGTCATGCCGACGGGCGGCGCGATGATCTCGCCGGAGGCCAGCGACGGGCCGTCCTGGCAAGTGACGATGCCGATGTTGTCCTGGTGGGCGCCGATGATGACGGGGTAGAACCCATCGATTTCCTGAAGCGCACTCTGCCAGCTCTCGAGCGTGCTACGATCCTGTCCCAGGTGATAGACGCCGTCCTGAGTCAGCACGTAAAACTGGGCTAGGTTGATGGCGTAGACACCTTCGCGCAGCATGAGCCGTTGGCGTCCCTTCTGGCCGCCCGCTCTGAGAAACTGGTCGGCGTCCTGGAAGTTGTTGCAGTCGACGACGTGGCCCAGCGTCTGCCCCGAGTCGAGCGGCACGCCGTCACGCGCGAAAACATAGCCGACGCAACCCTGTTTCACAGTCACCAGCGGCAGCTTGTGGACGCGGTATTGCCAGCGCCAGTACCCGACGTGCACGCCACCGCGCAAGATCGCGGCCTGGTAACCGGCTCTGCCCTCGGTCGCAATCAGTTGTCCTTCGTCGAGAGAGCCGCTGGAGGACCAGAGCTTTTCGACGATGCCGACGCAGTTATTCGGGATGTACCGCACCGCACAAAACGTGAACATCAGCGCAAGAATCGGAAAGCCGACAAGCGATCCGACAACAACGAAGACCAACGTGGCGGAGTTCATGAGCGCAGCCCTTCGCACAAGAGACATGCGGCGTCTGTGCCGCGGGACCATTCCGGGTAAAACGCGGCGGAGGGCCGGATGGTTCAAGCCTGTCGCAAACTGATGCTGCGACTGCTCTTGTGATGAAGGGAAGTGTTGCTCGGACGTAATCTGCCCGTCAGGCAGATCCCGTAGCAGGGAGTAATGGCCGAAAATCTCGCGGCTTCTGGCGCGGGTGACCTCAACGCGCTCTTTTGCGATCAATCGTGACGACGGCGTGCAGGCCCTCTTCGCGGAAGGTCAACAGCACGGTCATGTCGGCAAAGCCGTCCAGCAACCGGCCCAGATTGCTCTTGAGCGACGGAGCCTCGAGCTGCCGCGGAGCTAGCGCTGAACCGTGGAGGCTGCAGGCGACCGATCCGTCGGCATCAAAAACATAGTGCCCGCCGTCGGGACAGTAGAAGTGCGTGTCGTAGATGGTCGCGCCCAACTCGCGCACAACTGCCGGCAGGTCGACCTGCGGATGGCGGTCGGCTGACGGCACGGCCGCGCGAGTGAGGCTCGCGAGCGGCCCGAGGTTGTGCAGGCAGGCCACGCGATTGTTCTCGGCCCAGCCGAGCTTGTAGCTGGGAAGCACGCGGTTCCAGTGGGCCGGCCGGATCCGGACCATGGCATGGGCCGGTTGCTCTGCGTTGCCCCGTGAGGGCGATTGATGGACGGAATTGAGAGCGGCAATCTCTTCCAGAATGTAAGGCTTGCTGGCGATGTAAAGGCCGCCGCCAATCCGCGCCCAGAAGAAACGCCATTTGATCGGGCCGATCTGAAACGCGTAGGTGCGGATGGGGAAGCCGGACTGCCGGAGGCGATAGAAGTCCTGACTGAACTGCAGGAAGCCCCCGACCGACTCGTTCTGCCTGGCTAGCACCGCCAGTTGGCGATCGAGCCGGTCCAGAAAGTCGTCGACGACCTTGGGATCGTGCACCGGCACCGAGATATAGAGCGGCGACTGCAGCGCGGCAACGACCAAGCCGATGAGTAGCATCTCGTTCCCATCCATAAACCCACCGCGGCCGGGACCGTTGAAGTTGCCCAACGACTGGCCGATCACGCTTGGCAAACTGAAGTCAAACAGGGGATCGGCATCGCAAACGTGCACGCCGATCTCGTCGCCGATCCCTTTCGTCAGGAACTCGCCGACTTTCAGCGAGCGCAAGAAGTCAGCTTCAGAACCAAACAGCCCCCCTTGCCGACGCGGCGGCGAAACGGGGAGCCGATCGTTCGGCCCCAACGAAGCGTCTTCCTTGCCCGCGCGAGTAAACAGCGCCGCGAGCGTGGTCGGCTTAGTGCTCGCGCGCAGGAATTGCACGCTTCCGTCAGCCATCAACATGAGCAGTCCGCCCGGAGGACGAATTGCCAATCCCGCGAGGGGCTTGGCCAGATCGACGTCCAAATCGTCGGGTTTGGTCCAAACGACGGCGTGCGCGTCATCGGCTTCGACCAACAGGATGCTGTTCGACAGACCATCGGTGATGTCGGCGATTTTGGTCGCCTTGCCGCTCTTGGTCGTAATTAACTTGTCGCCGACGGGAGCGACAAAGCGAGTCCTGCCTTGAGCGGCGAGCTTCGCGTCTGCCGGGCGGTACACGGCGGGCATCTTCGCGATGAGCGCTTTGTTATGCGGGCTGTCCCAGGGCTCGTTCATGTGGAACTGGTTATAGAGCATGACTTGGTCGATGAAGGGCAGCACGTGAACGCGCCAGCTCAAACCGGATTTTGTGTTGGTCGACAAGGCGACTGGGTTCGACGCTGGGAATGTGCTGTTGACGTCGTGATAGTTGTGCCAGGCAAGGCCGAGTTGTCGCAGGACATCGGTCGCGTGATCGGTATCGGCCGCACCCGGCGCGTTCTTTGGGGGCGATTCGAGGAGTGATTCGGCCCCCATCAATTTCGCGATGGCCATTTTGTTGAGGCGCACCGCGACGCTGAAGATGTTGCGCTTGGGGACGGGCAGGGCGTCAAGCCTGCTCGGCGGACCGGCGGTCGCTTGGGCCAGCATGCTGTAGACCGAGTTGTCGATCAGCGGCAGCACGATCGTTTCGATGCGATAGCGCTCCGGCCGCACCTGAATTCGCAGTGCGATCGGGTCGAAGTACGTCCGCCAGTATTGGTTGTAGTTTTCGAGAAAGGCCTTGTACTGGTCGGCTTCGTCGCCGGTGACTTCCGTCAGCGGGATTTCGCAACAGGGAATGAGCGAATGCGCGTCGCCATGGTGCGAGCAGACGGCAGTCAGCCCGTCGGGAGAGAGCGTGTAGGTTCCGCCGTCGGGGCAGGCGAGACGTCCTTTCCCGAATTCGCCGGGAGCCGAGTGAGATTCCGCCAGCTCGGCCAGCGAGCCCGCTTTTTTCCCGTGCTGCGTCCGATGAAAGAGTGCCGCGTGGCCGATCATTCGCAGGTGGTTGTAGCAGATCATTCGGCGCCGCTCGGTTAGCTTGAGCTGCGGGCCGACGAGACTCCGAATGAACGGATCCGAAAGATAGACAAAGCCGTCCTCTTCGGGGGCTCCCTCGGGCATCAACGTGCGGATGTAAGCAAATTCCGGGGTCTCGCCCAGCCGCGCAACGGCCTGGCCGGCCGGGTCCTTGCCGCGAATGGCGTCGATCACGCGATTCAGTGCCATGCGCGAGTTGCTGCGCACGTGCAGGTTGGGCTCGGGGTACGCCGAGAAGACGTGCACGGAGCGGTCGGGAGTGGAAATCTCGACATAGGGTACGCCCTGATATTCGCCCTCGGTGCGTCGCGCGTCGGCGTGAGCTTTTTCGGCGTTGGACAGGAAGGAATCCATCCGCGCGTGGAACAGCTCGGGCTGGCGAAAGCGAAAGAGTAGGGTGACGTCGCTTCCCTCGCGGGCATAAAGATCGCTACCGGTCACCGCGACTTGGCTGACGACGCCGTCGTAAAACGGACGCAGCACCGGGCTGATTTCGACTGCCAATTGCTGATGGATGCGCGTGGCGAAGAGCTGGGTGCGGGCCTCTTGCCAGGCCTGGCTGAAGAGGTGTTGTCCCCAGAGATCGCTCGTTTCGATCGCATCGAGCAACTTCGTCAGCGAGTGGAACTCGACGAAGTAAAAGTCGGCCGGCACGCTCTTTGCCAACGGCGAGATCTGCGGTTTACGCCCGTTGAGCATCTTGACCCAGGGGTGACTTTTGATCGTCGGCCCGGCGAGCGCCGAGACTTGCACGGACTTGGGCGGCGGTGGTGGTTCGGGCTCTGTGGGTTCAGCCGCCGGACGTGCGGCTCCCTTAGTGTTCGGGTTGGTGCGCGGCATTCGCCGCCGTCTGGGTGGCTGTTCGGAAGTGACGCCGCCTCGCATCGTGTCGAGTTGCAGGCTTTCCTGGACGGCCGACGAACCGCTGAACAGGCTGAACAAGTCGACGCCCGCGCCGCGACCGGGGTTTCGAGCCGCGGCCGCTTGCATCGCCTCGTCGCCCGGGTCCCCGCCTCCACCATTCTGCTTCTCTAACAGCAAGACCACGTATTGCAGATACGCGTCGCGCGGATATAGATGCAGCTGGGCCTTGGCTTCTTCGAGAGTCCAAGCGCTCTTCCGCGGCGCGGGCTGATCGGCAGCTTGTGCCGAGGTGACACAGGGTAATGTGAGCAACAGCCCCGCGATTAACGTTGGCGCGGCCCAATGCGACAGGACGGTCGCGTGACGCCGATCTCCGCAGACGAACGAACGCGCGGCAATTGAATCCATCCGAGTCTTCCCCCAAAAGCGCAAGAGCATCGAGCCGTTGGACGACGAGCGTACACCGGTCCCGGCACCGAATCAAAACCGGAAGCCTGGCGGCGGTTGATCGTGGCCTGATCACCAGGCGCAGCCGCTGGGAGAATATAACGCGGGCGCCGCGTGAATTCGGATCGTGTGCGGGAGATACCGGCTCGAGACTGTCTGGGAATCCATCGATTTTAGAGCCGCGCCCGTCAGGAAACAGGCTATACCGCGCGCAAATGATCGTGAGACTCCGCTCCCTCACGAACACTTTGCCTCTCGGGCGTAAGTCGTTGCGAGAGCCCGGACGGACGAATCAACGAGGGAAGTGTTAGCGAGGCACACTTTTCCAAAGCCGACGGCTCTACCGTCGTTCTGCCGTGCTCACCAATCAGACGACGGCGAAGGCGTCGGCTTGGGAAACGGAACGCGGCAATGATTTTATCATCGACGCTTCCAACTGCAGCCGTCTCGACGAGTTGCGACCTAGATGCAAGGCGTTTCTCACGGTCGCGGCTCAAAATTACGCACAGCGGTGGCACACGACTGGCGAGTCACGCCAGCAACTCTTTCACCACGTTGCCATGCACGTCGGTGAGGCGGAAGTCGCGGCCGGCGAAGCGGTAAGTGAGCTTCTTGTGATCGAGGCCCATGAGGTGCAGCATTGTTGCGTGCAGGTCGTGCACGTGGACTTTCTTTTCCACGGCCTGGAAGCCGCATTCGTCGGTCGCGCCGTGAACGTAGCCCCCTTTGCAGCCGCCGCCGGCCATCCACACCGTGAACCCGTAGTGGTTGTGATCGCGGCCGTTGATCTTGCCGGCATTGGCCCCCTTCTGGGGCAGCTCGACGGTCGGCGTCCGGCCGAATTCTCCGCCGCAGACGATCAAAGTCTGATCGAGCAAGCTCCGCTGCTTGAGATCGGTGATTAGCGCGGCGATGGCCTTTGAAATATCGCCCGCGAGGCTGCGATGGCGCTCCCGCAGATCGTCGTGGCTGTCCCAGGGTTGTCCTTGGCCGTGCCAGACCTGAACGTAGCGGACGCCCCGCTCGACGAGCCGGCGCGCGATCAGCAGTTGCCGCGCTTCGACGTTCGAGCCGTAGGCTTCCAGGACGCGGGCCGGTTCGCGCTCGACGTCGAAAGCGTCGGTGGCTTCCATCTGCATACGGTAGGCCAGCTCGAACGATTGAATGCGGGCCTGCAGGGCGCTCTCGTTCTGCCGCCGCTCGGCATGCCGTCGATTCATTTCCTGAATCAGATCCAATTGGCGACGTTGCTGTGTCGACGTGATGGTCCGGTTTCGGATATTGGCGATCAGCTTGTCGACCTGCGTGAATTGCGTATCGACATAGGTTCCTTGGAAGCTGCCGGGCAGAAAGGCCGACTGCCAATTCTCGGTGTCTTTGATCGGGTAACCGCGCGGGCACAGGACCACAAACGCGGGGAGATTCTGATTCTCGGTCCCCAATCCGTAAGTGAGCCACGAGCCGACGCTGGGACGCGGCAAGCTGGCGTCGCCGCAGTTCATCAACATCAACGATGGCTCGTGATTGGGCACGTCGGCGTGCATCGAGCGGATCACGCACAAGTCGTCGGCATGTTCGCCCAGGTGGGAGAAGATCTCGCTGATCTCGATCCCGCTCTTGCCGTATTTCTTGAATTTGTACGGGGAGGGAAAGGCGGCACCGGTCTTGCGCTCGGTTCGCAGGTTTTCATTCGGAAGAGACTTGCCCGCGTATTTTTCCAGGATCGGTTTGGGATCGAACGTGTCGACCTGCGAGGGACCACCGTTCAGAAAAATATGGATGATGTGCTTGGCCTTGGGGGCGAAATGCGGGGCCTTAGGAGCGAGCGGATTCTCGAACTCCATCGCCCGGGCCGGCGCACCACCCAGGATCGACGCCAGGCCGAACATTCCCAGCCCCATTCCCGATTGAACGAGCAGCTCGCGACGTGTGCAAAACGAACCATCGGTCTGTGCGGCGAGGTTTGTCAGAAATCGATCAAGCATGACGAGCGTCCTGAATCAGTCTGGTGGGTGCTTTGGTCGGCAGCCACCCTTCGTGAACCTTCTCAATCGACAAACACAAATTCGTTGGAAACCAATAAGGCCTGAGCCAATTGCTCCCAAGCAGTCAGCCGGGGGGGAGCGGGGCCGCTGAAGTCGTTCACCGAGTGCCACAGGTGCACGCTGCTGGTGGCCGATCCGGCCACTTGTTTCGTTTTGATGACGGGGGCCCAGGCGAAGGCGTCGCTGTCATCCGACGTTCGGCAATCGACGACGAAGTCGAGCTTTTCGCCCGGTTGCACGTGGACCGATTCGACGACGGTCGGCTGCTTGCCGTGTTTCACCGTCCACTCTTTGAGAACTCCCTGCCGACTCGAAATGATCCAGCCGTGGATACCATCGCCGTGCTCGGCCGGATGCTCCAGCGTGCCGCCGATTTCAACTTCACCCGCAAGGGGCGAGATCCAGCGACGAATGGCGGAGTGCTTTTGGTCGCGACCTGGATGGCCGCCGCGGCCCGTCAAATGCAGAAAACCCAGCGTCGGATCGGGAAGCTTCGTCCCACCCCACCGCTGATCGACAAACTGCGGGAAGGGGTGAAACTCCTCCACCCGCTTGGCCTCCGGATCGAGCGTCCCGTAACCGTAATGCCAGGCGCTAACGACGTCGTCGGGCGGCTCCGTGCTGTTCGAGTTACTGACGTAGGTCAACGCCGACTCTAATTCTGCGTCCGACGGGTCGCGTGCATAAACACGGCGATAGAGCAGCTGGACGCGCTGGGCCGAATCCTTTTTCTCATCGGTTCGGATCAAGGCCCGGGCCTGATCCAACAGAAAAGGCGAGTTGAGAGCGAACAGAGCTTGCTGCGGAATAGTCGTCTGTGGACGCTGGGCCGTGCTGACGTCGGGGCTCGCGAAATCGAAAGTGCGGAACAGCTGTGGCAAATCCTGCCGATCGATGAAGGCGTAGACTGAGCGGCGTTTTTGCGCCCCATTATTTTGAATGTCGAAACCGCGACCACCGAGCTTGAGATCGAGATTGCCGGCGACTTGCAGCCACGAGTCGCGCATCGGCTCGAACTCGAGGCGACTGGGAGTCTTTCGCCACAGGAGTTTATTTTCGGGATCCTTTTCCTCCTGATCGGGTCGCAGCACGCTCGCTTGCTGATAGACGGCAGATAATAGAATTTGCCGATGCAGTTTCTTGATCGACCAACCTTCCTGCATGAAGTGCGAGGCGAGGTAGTCGAGCAGCTCGGGGTGCGACGGTCCGGTGCCTCGGATTCCGAAGTCGCTGGTCGTACGCACGATTCCCGCGCCGAAGTGGTGCATCCAGATGCGATTCACGATGACCCGCGCCGTGAGCGGGTTCTGCGGGCTGGCGATCGCTTCAGCCAACTCCAGCCGACCGCTGCCTTTCAGAAACGGTTTCGCGCGCGTCTCGTCGAGGGCGTGCAGGAATCGGCGAGCGACGCGCTTGCCCGGTCGCCCGGGATTGCCGCGGATAAACACGACCGGTTCGGTGGGACTCGGCGCATCGTTGAGGACCATTCCTCGCGGCGGAGCGGCCGGCGAATTGGCCCGCAAGGCCTCGATCTTGTTCTCCAACTTGGTCAGACCCTGGCGGCCCGCGCGATCGAGCAGTCGCTTCACGTCTTCGACCGCCACAAAGGCGGGGCTGTCTTCTCGGTAAAGAGTCTGACGCAGCTCTTCCCAGTCTCCGTCGGGCAAGGCGGTCGGCTTCTTGTCGCTCGGAGAGTCTTTGAGCAACTTCTGCCAGCGCTGCTCGGCAGCGACCAGCAGCTTTCCGTATTGTGAGGCCACGTTGCGAATCGACTTCGGCGGTTCATGCAGGAACGCATCGCGGACCACCGAGTTGATCCGTCCCTTGGAAGAGGCCGTCGTCGGCAAAGCCTTGAGCTTTGCGACAACCTCGGGCGCGCGGCGGGTGAATTCCTTGTCGGGCAGCTTTGAGAATTCGTGCCAGGCCACGAACACCGGGTCGGGGGAGGTCATCATCTTGTTGAGGTAGATGGCCCAACGGCGGATCGGCAGCGGACGAAGGCCCTTCAGCTCGCCGGGCTTGCGGTCGGCTGCACCTTCCTTCGCGCGGCTCTCCCAGGCGAGCTGCAGATATTCGCCCGTCTTGAGCCGCAGTTGATCCTGCAGTTCGACTCGCTTTGTCGCCTTGAAGTGCTCGCGGGCTGCTTCCAGCCGGTGCAGCTCGGCTTCAAATTTGTGGTACGCGGCGGTTTGCGGCAGGCGGTTCAGCAGCGGAAGCTCGGCCGGTTCGGGCGAGCTGGCGAACACACCGTAGAGCGAGTAGTAGTCGTCGGTCGGGATCGGGTCGAATTTGTGATCGTGACAGCGAGCGCAGGTGACGCTCAATCCCAGCAAGCCGCGAGAGACGACGTCGATGCGGTCGTCGATGATGTCGTTGATGTTGTTGCTGAACCGCCGGCCGACCGTCAGAAAGCCCATCGCCGCCAGTGGACCGTGATCCTCGCCGAGCTTCAATTGATCGGCGGCGAGCTGTTCCACAATGAACCGATCGAAGGGCAGATCCTGATTGAACGCGGCGACGACGTAATCGCGATACGTGTAAGAAAACGGATAGCGGCGCTCTTCGGTGAAGACATAGCCCTTCGTGTCCGAGTAGCGAGCCACGTCGAGCCAATGTCGGCCCCAGCGCTCGCCGTAAAGAGGCGAGCCGAGCAGGCGATCGACGATCCGCTCGATCGCTTCGGCCGAGCGGTCCTGCTCGAACGCTCGCACTTCCGCGTAGGTGGGCGGCAGCCCGATCAGATCGAACGACAGGCGACGCAGCAACGTGCGGCGATCGACGGTAGCGGACGGCGTCAGCCCGTTCGCCTCGAGCTTGGCCAAAACGAACTGATCGATGGGCGTTTGCACCCACGCCTGGTTCTTCACCTTGGGCGGAGAGGGTGACGTCACCGGCTGCAGCGACCAAAGCGTCTTCTTGGCCTGCACGATCCCTTCCGGGCTGCTCAGCAGCAACGGCGGAGGTCCCGAGTCCTTCGCTGGGAAATAGGCGCCGCGGCGGATCCACTCGCGCAGGATTTGCACATCCGCGTCGGAGAGCTTGCCGTCGGGAGGCATCTTCAGCTCATCCTTGTAGCTGATCACCTCCATCAGGCGACTGCTCTCGGGATGGCCCGGTTTGACGACCCCTTCGTCGGGAGTCTTTCCAAGCAGGCCTTCGGCCGAGTCGAGTCGAATGCCTCCCTTCTGCTCCTTTTCGCCGTGACAACGGAAGCAGCGGGCGACTAGTAGCGGCCGGACCTTCAACTCAAAAAAGTGTTCCTGTTCCGAGCTGGTCGGCTTTGGGCCAGGAGCTCCGGTCGTCGCGGGAGGAGCCGCGCATGCGACGCCTGAAACAACGAGCGCACAGCCAAGTCCGAAACTCAGTCGGACCGAGGCGCGCAGCAAGCACTGAAGCCGGTCAGGTCGCACGCAGGATATCTCCAAGCTGTTCTGGCGGCTGGCAGGGCTATCGATTGGCGAGGACTTCGCCGATCTAGTTGCCGAAGGCGGATTCACGGCGGGGTTCGGGCCATTGGGCCTGAACGACTTACGGTAGGCAAGCAATACAAGACGGATCGGCGCGACGACGGCCTTCCAATGAGATTGTATCGCGCGCGGAGCGACAAACGGAAGCCGTTCCCGCCTGAAATGAGCCTGGTAACAGGCCTTTGGAGGTTCGGAGACATTCGTTCACGCCGCCACCGCTCGCGGCCACGCCGGCTCCCCGTGCCGACCAACTTGAGCCGGGTTTCGGTCGTGGTGATACTGTTCGGACCGGCACGGGTGCCGGCTGGCCGGTCGGACTGGCAAAACAGGCCGCCTAACAAATCACGACTGAGTAGCTGCGGATGTCAACGGTGCCGAAGACTCTGGCGACGGCGGATGAGCCCGGCGTCCGGCAACCCGCTAGCTTTCGCCTTGCCGTGACGGGGCCAGGCGATCCGCAACCGATGATCCAGGTCGTCGATGCTCCGTTCGTCTTGATCGGACGCGCGCGAGGCTGTGGCCTGCGGCTGGATCATCCGGCGGTCGACCGTCGCCACATGTATCTCCAGACGATGCTCGGTCGAATTTATTGCATCGATCTGAGCGACGGAGGAGAACCGTCGCGCGGCGAGGGGCCGCGGAACGCGCACTGGCTCGACCCCGAGCAGGCGATCCACGTCGGGCCCTACGAAGTGCGGCTCGTCGACACGATAGATTCGCCGAACGAGGAGTTGCCCGCGGGCTTCGACCCGCTCGAGCGTTACGCGGGGCAACTTGGACCAATGCCCAAAGTCCAAATCGAGTTCTTCGAGCGTGGCACGTATCAAACGACGTCGTCGATCAGCCGACTGATTGTGCTAGGAGGCAGTTCGCCCAAGTGCAAATTGCGCCTGCAAGACAACAGCGTTTCCGCGGTCCATTTCAGTTTTGTGATGACGCACGACGGGTTGTGGGTCGTGGACCTCGCCGGTCGGGAAGGAATCGCCGTCAACAGCCGGCCGGTGACCTCGCAGAAGTTGGGTGACCGTGACGAACTGCGGGTCGGCAATTTTCTCCTGCGGGTGCGCTACTCGGCGGAGAGGCTCGGCGATCCGGTCGCTTCGGACTCGAGGTCCCCTGGAGAGGCATCCTGGGTCGGAGAGGGGCCTCCCTTCGATGAACGCGTTGAGGAGTTGGAAGCGCTGCGGGCCGAACTTCAGGCGCAGGCTGAACGACTCGCGAAGGAACGGGCAGGGCTCGAGCAAACACGTGTCGAAGTCGAAGCGTTAAGAGTCGAGGCGGAGCGGGCGCGGCAAGCCGGCATCGACCAACTGCAGGAAGACGTCCGCCGCGAGCATGAATCCCTGTTAGCCCTTCGAGGCGGGCTAGCGGCGGACAGGGCGACTCTCGAAGCGGACAGGTCAGCCCTCGAAGCGGAGAGGGCGGCTCTCGAAGGAGAGCGACAGAACCTGACCGGCGCAAAGGAGGAATTGTCGCAGACAGCCAAGACGCAGGCGGCGGAACTCGAGCAGGCCCGCGCCCAACTTAGCCAGGAATCACGGCAGGTTGCAGAAGAACGACAGGCCCTCCAAAAGTCGCAGAGCCGCCTGGATGCGGACCGGCGTGCGCTCGAAGCCAAGCAGGCGTCGTTCAGCGAGGGGCAGTCGCAACTCGAAACTCAAAAGCTCGAACTCGGCCGGTGGGGTGAAGCCCTGCGAACGCGGCGGGCGGAGCACGACCAACGGCAGGAATTGCTCGATGCCGCCGAGATTCAACGGACTGAGCACGACGCGTCGATCCGAACGCAACAGCAATCGATCGAGGCACTCCAAGCGGATATTGAAGCCGAACAGATTGCGGTCGAAGCGAGGCGACGCGAGAACGAGACGGATCGCGTGCGGCTTGGCGACTTCGAGGCGGCCCTGAGGAAGGAGCGAGAGGGCGTTGATCGAGATCGGATCGCCCTTCAAAACGAGGTGGCCAACGTCGAGACGCGAGCAGACGAGCAAGCCGCAAAAGGCCGCGAACTCGCGGCAACGCAGGAGACGTTGGCCGCCAAGCGGCGCGACGTGGAGGAAGCGGCGGCCGGCGTCATCGCCGATCGGGCGGCGATCGAAGCAGTACGTCGGCAGGTTGAGTCGCAACGGCGAGCTCTACAGGCAGACCGCAAGGATTTGGAAAAGGAGCGCGGGAACCTGTCGAAAGAGCGCGCGGCTTTCGACCTGGCGCAAACCGAGCTACAGACCCAACGCGCAGCGCACGAAGCGGCCTTGTCGGCCCTGGCGATCGGTTGCGGCGACCTCGATGTGCAGCGACAGTCTCTGTCGGCCGATCAGGACCAGCTGCACGGCCTGCGCAAGTCACTCGCAGCACAACGCAAATCACTGGATGCGGAAAGAACAACTCTCGAGTCTGACCGTAAATCGCTCAGCCAGGGAGAGTCGAAGGTCCTCACGCAGTCGCAGGAACTCGAAGTGGCAAAGAAGGCGTTGGTTGCTGAACGCAACCGATTGGACCAGCGACGACAAGAAATCGACGGGGAGCAGGCGGACGTTGAGCGTAAGCGTGAAGAGATCAAAGAGGACCGGGCCCGACTCGAAACAGCTCGAAAGGCATTTCAGGCCGAACAGGCTGATTTTGTTCTGCGGACCGAAGCCCTCGCCGCCGACCGCGCACAACTGGAAGCGGACCAGGCCGCAGCCGCCGTTCTCGAAAGCCAGGGTCTGGCGTCCGTTCGAGAGGAATCGACGAAAATCGCCCGCGCCCAAGAACAGCTGGAAAACGAACGGCGTTTGCTCGCCGATGAACGCCGGGCCATGGAGCAAGAACGAGCACGAACCGCTTCCGATTTGGCTGCGTTGCTATCGCAGCAAGCGGCCCTCGAAGCGTCTCGACGGCAATTGCAGACCGACAAACACGCGCTCGATTGCCGGGAAGCCGCGGCGCAGCAAGGCGTGGAGGCACGTCAACGAGAATTGCAGCAGCAGGTCGCGGAGCTGGGCGAGCAACAGCGCCAAGTCCAGGAGGCGGCGCTGCGGATCGATGCGGATCGGGCCGCGATAGAATCCGATCGTCGACAGCTCGAGTCACAACGGCAAACACTGCAGGTTGACCGCGGCGATCTGGCCAGGCAGAAAGAGGAAATCGATTTGGCGTGGACCGCCCTGGCGACGGAACGCAGCGCTCACGAAACGGCGACAACGGCGCTAACGACCGAGCGTAACCAGGTCGATTTATCGCGGGCGGCTTTGTCGTCTGAGCAGGACCGCCTCGACAGTCTGCGCAGTTCGTTTGACGCGCAACGCGAATCGTTGGATGCGGCGATCTCAGCGCTCGAAATCCGCAGTGAACGACTCAGAACGACTGAAGCGAAGGTTCTCGCAGAGTCGCGGGAGCTTGAGGCGGCGAAAAGCGTGTTCGCTGCTGAGCGAGCGACACTCGAGGCGAGGGCGGGGGACATCGAGCTTAAGAGAGCAGACCTCGATCGCCAACGAGAGCAGTTCGAGAAACAGCGTGAGCAATTTGCGACAGAGCGAGACCTATTTCGGGCCGAGCAAGCGGCGCGGGCCGCAGCCCAGCGGCCACCGGTCGCCGGCGTAGAGCCGCTTGGAGCCGCCGCCCGGCCAAAAGACCTCGAGAAGATTCAGGGGACTTGGACGTTGGTTTCCGTCGAGGCGGATGGATGGGAAGTGCCTGAGACCTTGATCAAGCACCAAAGATTCGTGTGGGTGATCGAAGGGGACAAGATCACACACCGACCCAACGTCGGCTCAATGCGTGAATCGACTTTCGAGTTGGACCTGACCAAGACACCCAACGAAATCGTCTTTCGGCCCCTTAACGGTCAGTCGCAAGGCCGTGGCAAACGGGGGATTGTTTCGCTGGAGAAGGACCGTTTCAAGCTGTGCGTGAACAAGGACAAGGACCAGCTTCCCACCACGTTTTCCACCCGAGTCCGCGACGGGCTGCGGCTGCTCGTCTTCAAACGAAGTTCCTGATAAGGCTGTCTTACGGTGGCCAACGCATCGAATAGGACTTGGAACTTGTTCGGGCCGCGTTGAATAAAAAAAAGAGCCGACGAAACTCGTCGGCTCTCTCGTCGTCGAACTGAATTTCAATTAGACGGCCCGGACGTTCTCAGCACGAGGGCCTTTGGGTCCACGGCCTTCCGTGTACGACACCTTTTGCCCTTCCCGGAGTGAGTCGTAGCCTGAGCCTTCCACGTTGGAACTGTGGAAGAACAAGTCTGTGCCCGATTCGGTTGTGATGAACCCGAATCCTTTGTCCGTCTTCTTCTTGATCGTACCCTGGGGCATTCTGGCCAAATCCTAAAAGAGAGAAATAGTGCGGTGTTGTCCGACGTTCGGGCAGCCACCGCGGCGCTAGATTCTACCGTCCTTGCCAGCCACACGGCATGGCAAGGACGACTGATGCTGGGAGTTGATTCGTTAGTTTAGTAGCGGCCGCCACCGTAGCCGCCGCGGCCACCGCCGCCGCCACCACCGCTCCGGCCACCACCGCCGCCGCCCGAAGAACGGCCACCGCCGCCTCCGCCGTAGCCACCGCGTCCACCGCCGCGATCTTCGCGGGGGCGGGCTTCATTGACGGTCAGCGAGCGGCCGCCGGCCTCTTTGCCGTTCAAGCCGTTGATTGCGGCCTGAGCTTCCTGGTCGTTGCCCATCTCGACAAAGCCGAAGCCCTTCGAGCGACCCGTATCGCGATCCATGATCACTTGAGCCGACTGCACAGTTCCATACTCCGCAAACAACTGCTGCAGATCGCTGTCGTTCGTGTCGTAAGACAGATTCCCAACATACAACTTCTTGGCCATGAAAACTTCCTTCAGAACTCAGGCAGACAACAAACGCTTGTCCCACTGCGGGAAAGTGTGATTGTAAACAAATTAATAGTCGACCGCTCAACACCTCGTTGACGGCCAGTTTGCCACAAGGACCCGTCCAGGTCCATGTAGTATCTCGATTAGGTTGCGAATCGCGAACGAGTTGTGCCCCGAACGGCCGCACGGCGTCGATTGGCTTCATGCCCCGGTTGCGCCGAATCTCGGCGAACATGGGTGCGACGACGGCCGGCAACGCGTTTTGGACGATCCAGATTGGATGGAGAATCCGGCAACGTGCGAGTGGGCGGCGCGGCGGCCGGCAACGAACTTTCCGTCGCCAGCGTCGTGCGGGTCAATCGCTCGATCGCCTTCAAGAGTTTTCGCTCTGCAGTGTCGCAGAATGAGACGGCAATGCCCGAGGCGCCGGCCCGACCCGTGCGGCCGATGCGGTGCACGTAGGTCTCAGGCTCGAGGGGCAGATCGTAATTGACGACGTGCGAAATGCCCTCGACGTCGATACCCCGCGCGGCAATATCAGTCGCAATGAGAATCGACGTGCGACGCGATTTGAAGTTCTCGAGCGCCCTTTGCCGGTTCGATTGGCTCTTGTTGCCGTGAATGGCGGCGGACCGAATGCCGGATTGATCCAGCTGCCGCACGACGCGATCGGCGCCCCGCTTGGTGCGGGTGAACACGAGAGCCCGTTCGATCGAGCGTGACTTGATGAATTTCGCCAGGACCTGTGATTTGTGTCGCGTTTCGACGAAGCAGACCGATTGTTCGATCAACTTCGCGGTTGCCGCGACAGGAGCGATCCGAACTTGTACGGGATTGCGCAGCAACGAGTCTGCCAACGCGGCGATCGGCTGGGGCATCGTGGCCGACAAGAGCATCGTCTGCCGCTCGGTCGGAAGCTGACGAACGATCCGCTGGACGTCGGGCAGAAAGCCCATATCCAACATGCGGTCCGCCTCGTCGAGCACCAAGACCTCAACACCAGTCAGGTCGACGATTCCTTGGTTGAAGAGATCAAGCAGACGACCCGGCGTGGCGACGACAATATCGACGCCGTCGCGGAGGGCGCGGGCTTGGGGGCCTTTGCCCACGCCGCCGTAAATCGTCGTGTGACGCAGTGCGGTTTCGCGTCCGTACGCCTGCAGGCTCTCGCTGATTTGCAACGCGAGTTCGCGCGTCGGCGAAAGAATCAGAGCGCGAATCATCGGTCGCCGAGTAGCGCGACGCGGAGCTGTGGTGTGCAAACGATGAAGTATCGGCAAGGCAAACGCCGCGGTCTTGCCCGTTCCGGTTTGGGCGGTGCCCAACAGATCGCGTCCGGCGAGCAGATGCGGAATGGAGGCGGATTGAATGGGAGTCGGCGTCGCATAGCCCTCAGCATCGACAGCGCGCAAGAGGGGTTCGGCGAGGCCGAATTCACGGAAAGTCATTTATGGTCCCAGGGAGAAGAAGCATCCAGGACCGAAAGCGAGAAACGCACGTCGCGTCATCAGAGAACCAATGGACCTGGCAGTGATCCATTGGGCAACGGCCGCGTGGAGAGCACCGAACGGACTATAGCATTTTCGGCCGGCAATTCAATGCCAGACCGGGTTTACGCCCCGTCTTTGGCCAGGGAACCGGCATTTGGCCGCCACGACCTGACCCGGGGACGGACTACCGGCTGTCGAGGTCCCCCCACCGGGCATAAGCGGTTTGTAGCTCTGCTTCGAGTTCTTGGAGCCGACCGGTGACCTTGGTGATTTCTGATCCTGCTTGCCTGTAGAAGTTTGGCTCCGCGAGTTTTTGGTGCAACTGCACCTGCTCGGCCTCAAGGGCCTCGATGCGTTGAGGCAGCTCTTCCAGCTCTCTCTGTTCCTTGTAGGTCAGCTTGCGCGGTTGTTCCGTGCGAGGCCGGGCTCGCTCTGCTTTCGGACGCTCCGGAGCAGTGGGCGTCGGATCGTCCGACTTCTGACGCAGCCAATCGTCGTACCCACCCACGAATTCCTTAACCTGCCCCTCGCGTTCAAACACGAGCGTACTCGTAACCACATTGTTCAAAAACGCACGGTCGTGACTGACGAGCAGCAACGTCCCCGGAAAATCGACCAGCATCTCCTCGAGTAGCTCGAGTGTTTCCGCGTCGAGATCATTCGTCGGTTCGTCGAGGACCAGCAGGTTGGCGGAGTGTGTGAACATCCGCGCCAGCAGCAACCGATTGCGTTCGCCGCCGGACAGGTAGCGCACGAGGCTGCGAGCGCGGTCCCCCGAAAACAAGAAGTCACGAAGGTAGCCAAGCACATTTCGGGGCTTGCCATTAAACAGCACGGTGTCGTTGCCGTCGGCGATGTTCTCGACCGCCGACTTCTCTTCATCGAGCTGGGCACGAAGCTGATCGAAATAGGCGATCTGCAGATTGGTCCCCCGGCGGACGGTGCCGCGATCGGGTTGGAGTTCGCCCAGCAGGATTCTCAAGAGCGTGGTTTTACCCGAGCCGTTCGGGCCCAGGATGCCGACCTTGTCGCCGCGAGAAATCGCGACTGACACATCTTGCAGGATCGTCCGTCCGCCAAAGCTGTGGCTGATTCCCTCAGCGGCAATCACCAGATTTCCGGAGCGCTCGACTTCTTGGTTCTGCAGTCGAACGTTTCCAACCCGCACGCGGCGAGCACGACGTTCTTCGCGCATCCGCTCCAACGCGTGGACTCGTCCCTCGTTGCGCGTGCGACGGGCTTTGACTCCTTGCCGAATCCACACCTCTTCTTCGGCCAGCTTCTTGTCGAAGAGTGCTTCTTGCTGAGCTTCCGCAGCGAGCATCGCCTCCTTTCGGACCAGAAAGGTTGCATAGTCGCACGTCCAGTCGAAGAGCCGGGCCCGCTCGATCTCGACGATTCGCGTGGCGATGCGTTGGAGGAAGACTCGGTCGTGCGTCACGAAGACGAGCGTCGGCGCCTCGCGCAGCAGGAAGTCCTCGATCCAGCGAATCGAATCGAGGTCGAGATGGTTCGTCGGCTCATCCAATAGCAAAATGTCGGGCTTGGAAACCAGGGTTTGCGCGAGGAGCACGCGGCGCTTCATCCCCGAAGAAAGCGTGTCGAAGGCCAGCGCAGGATTCAAATCCATGCGTGAGATGATTTCCTCGATCCGCCGCTGCAGCTTCCAGGCAGAGTCTGCATCCAGCTCGCCGGACGGTAGTTCCGTATTTTTGTGCGACGCTGGCTCAGCACCCGACTGAGACGCGGAGGTCATCGTCTGCGCGACGAGGGTGCCTTGCTCGCCTAATCCTCGGGCCACTTCTTCGAGGACCGTATGGTTGGAGCCAACCGGGACTTCCTGGGCCAGTTGCGCGATTTGTGCTCCGCCCGCCCGTTCGATCTGGCCGTCATCCGGATGAAGCGTGCCGCGGAGCAGTTTCAACAAGGTCGACTTGCCCGCTCCGTTGCGTCCCATCAATCCAATGCGTTCACCGGGCTGGATCTCCAGACTGATTCGGTCGAGCAGGCTCGTGCCGCCATAACTAAATGTGATGTCTCGTAAGCGAAGCAACGCCATGCGGGCGGACGACCTCATTCGTGCGGAAAACATTTCGGTTCAAAGCAGAACCGGAAGATTGTAGTTCGCCGATCCGCGGTGCGGCGAGGGAGTGCGGCGCGAATTGTCACCGCCGACCGCTCGACGTGCCTTCGAAAAAAGAAGAGGGCGAGATGAGTCTCGCCCTCTTGTCAGAATCATTTCGAGTGAAGGTTATCGGCGACCGTGTCCGCCATGTCCGCCTCGCCCACCGTGTCCGCGGTGGCCATGACCGCCTCGTCCGTGGTGACCGTGGTGACCATGTCTGCCATGGTGACGGTGGCCGTGACCACCGTAGCTGCCCCATCCGAAGCCGTCCCCACCGTCACTGCTGTAGTCACTGTCTCCGACGCTCGACGAATCGGAATCACTCGCGTCGGCGACCTCGTATTCGTCGCTGTCGCTGTCGGAGGCGTCACTAACGTACGCCGGATAAGAGTCCCCGCCGATGGCGTCATCATCGTCGTCGGCGTTGCCGAAACCGGAGTCATCTCCGCCGTCGCTGTCGCCGGGGTTGTAGCCGAAGTAGCCGCCGTGGCGATGGTGGCGGTGGCGATGATGGCCGTGGTGCCCGTGATTGTTGTGGTTTCCTTTTTTCCCATGCTTGCTGTGGTTGCCGTGATGCCCGTGATGGCTGGCTTGATGGGTGTTTCCGCGACGTTTGCCGCGGCTCGCGTGCCGACTGCCCCCTCGATGGCCGCGATGGCTGCCGCGAGAGGCATGGCCGTGCCCGCCGTGTCCACGATGGCCGCCACCGTGTCCGCCGCGTGCGAAGGCTTCGGAGGTCGAACCCGTCATTGCGAAGGCCATAACCGCAAACAGGATTGCTGGAGCGGTGATTTTTGAGAGTTTGGAAAACCTGAGTCACTCCAAGGTCTATTTGGCAGACAGATGTTTGCGGTGACCTCGGTTTACTGCCCGTCCGAGTCCGCGTGATTTTCTTTCAATGTGCCTCCAAGCGAACTCGCCGGCGATTTGTTACGGCTTTATCACAATTGCAGGACGTCTTGCCTTGGACCAACTCGGTTGAGACATCGAGCCGAGGCGAAGCCGCTTCGGCTTCGGCAGCCGCTAAGTCCGGGAGAGACTCTGGGAAGAAGACGAGTTAACCGGCGCTCGCCTCGCAGTCTCGGTAATTCGCGCGTTACGCAACCGAAAAATCGCGAGCGGCGCGGTGTTCAAACTTCGCACGGAATCGCGCTATATAAAGGCGCCCCGCAAACGGTCTGCGTGTTGGTTTTTGTTACACGGCAAAGGTTTGCGGCGATTTCTGCATTGGGCGCGCGACATCCGGCCAGTTCTGGCCGGGCAAGGTTGAATTTCTCTGTAACACCTTCCCCGCGCCTGCGCTTGGAGAGCTCAAGGACTGATTTCGCAATTCATTGGTCGTGTTTCGCGGCCTCGCACGGGAGATAAATAAAGTGAAGCTCAACACCCCCCACACCCTGGCGGCTGCTTGCAGCCTGGCGCTGGTGGTTTCGACGCTGTCTGGGAATGCCTTCGCTCGCGGACAGAGCGGCGGGCACGGTTCGAGCGGGATGAGCCACTCCGGCAGCCGCGGCATGACCTCACGCAACTTCGTTCGCAGGTCACCCTCGAACGGCGTGCGCCGCGCGAACAATTTCAAGACGAACCGTGGCTCGGTCCTGCGAAGAGGCAGCAACGGCAGAAGCCGATTCGTCGGGAACCGATACCGTCGGTACAACTTCGCGACGAGGTCGTTGCGGCGCTCCAACGGTGCGTACTGGCGGAAGTACACCGGTTGGGGCAGCTCCGGTCACGCGCGCCGCGGCTACGGATGGGGGTGGGGATCTTGGTATTCGCCGTACGCCTACGGGTGGTGCTCGTATGAGCCGATTCCCGTCGTGGCCTATTACAACCCGTATTGCGACTGCGCTGGGAAGATCGTGGACGGAGTCGACTATTCCGTGCCGATCGCCGACGAATCCTCGAAGACAGATGAAGCAGAAGACACAGACGCATACGCGGCCGCCCGCGAGGCCTTTGCCGAAGGGAATATGGAGGCCGCGTTGAATTCGATTTCGGCAGCCCTCCTGCAGTCACCGCACAATCAAGAGGTTCACCAGTTCCACTCGCTCGTGTTGTTTGCGATGAACAGTTACTGCAAATCGGCCACTGTCGCACATGCGGTTTTGGAAGACGGGCCGGGTTGGACTTGGGACACGTTGCAAACGTTTTATCCTTCGGCGGACGTTTACACCGAGGAGCTGCGTCACCTTGAACACTATGTGAGCGAACACCCATCGGACGCGAACGTGCGGTTTCTGCTCGGGTACCACTACCTGATGCTGAACCACGGCGATTCTGCCCAACGCCAGTTGGCCCAGGTCGTCGAACTCGAACCGAAGGACAAATTGGTCTCGAACATCCTGACCGGACTCCGCAGCGAGGCACCGGCACAGGAGGCGCCGATACAGGAGGGGGCCCCGATCAACAAGGTACCCGAGCGAACTGCGCCGGAACTTGAGGCGGCTCCGATCAACAAGGTACGAAGGCGAACTGCGCCGGCACGCAAGCGGGCGCCGGTAAAGATTGCGACTTCAAAAGAGGAGGAAGAGGACGTCACTCCGGAGCAGACAGTACCGGTGCAGGCACAGCGCGAGCAGACCTATCCTGCCGAGACCGTGCCCGTGCAAACTGCCAAGTCCGACAACGTGCCGCCGATGCTCGCACGGCCCAAGTCGGCGACCGCCAAAGCTCAAGCCGAGGAGGTTGATCCCGTCGAGAAGGAGCCCGCGGAGACCGAGACGGCAAAGGCTGAGCCGGTCGACGTCGAGGTGGCAAAGGTCGCGCCGACCAAGGTCGATACGGCCGCCCCGGCGAAGCAGCTGGGCCCGGTGGTCGTCCCTGCGAAAGTTGAAGCTGCGAAAGTTGAAACTGAGAAAGCCGCAACCACCAAGGACGACTCGGAGAAGTACGAGCCGGAAGGGACCGAACCCGAGAAAACCCAAGTGGCTAAAAACGCTGCCGCAGAACCGCAGAAGGCGAAAGCAAACTCCGTGGCGACGGCGGGCGACAAGAAAGAGCCGGACTTCGATGAAGAAACAGAGGAAGATTCGCCGGCGAATGCCAGGCCGGTCGTCAATGAGGAGTTGGTTGCTGAGGTCCGCAATGTGCCCACGTCGTGGAACACGCCGCTAACCGGAACGTGGAAAGCGTCCCCGGCGAAGGGTGTTCAAATCGAGCTGACTCTTCGCGACGACAAAACGTTCAACTGGAAGTTCACGGCCAACGGCAAGCCGCAGAATTTCACCGGTAAGTACAAGGCAGACGCCAAGTCGCTGGTGCTGACCCGCGAGGACGGCGAACTCATGGAGGGGACCCTGAATCGCGACGGAGAGGCCACGTTCAAGTTCCGGATGAAGGAGGCGGACGCCGATGATCCGGGCTTAGACTTTTCGCGGTAGGCGAGAGCAAGTTTGATCCACCACAGGGTCCGTCTGGGTGCCTCGAACGTACTCAGGCGGACCCTTTCCGGTTAGCTCGCAGAGGAATCAATCGCAACTGCGTGCGAACCGACCTCACACCGATCGATGAGCCCCGCTACGGCTGGAAGATCGGCGCGAGGGTCGTTCGTGAGGCGCGGTGATTCCCGCAAAGGTCGTGATATCCGACTGAATCGATTGATAAAGCCAAAAGATCGGCAGGAGACCAACCAGGCAGACGGCGCAGAAGAATCCCATCGCCAGCTCGGCATCCGCGTGGATGAGATTGGGATCGATCAACTTGTCGGCAAGCAGGGCGCCGATGCTAAGCAAGGGCGCCAAAACGGCGAACACAAAAGCCACCGAACTCCAGCGGCCCAGTTGTTTGAGGACAGGCTCATCGGGCGCGGCCCCCTCGAGATCACTTTGCAGAAAGGCCGGATACAGCGATCGCAGAGCGTAGTAGGTAATTCCAAAGAACGGATACGCGGCGGCCAGGCAGGCGCACATGACGGACCACAGGAAGAAACGGAGCAAATCTGGCAGCGAGAGGTCCAGAGGTATCAATTTCATCGTGACACCGTCGGCGCAGGCCGCAAGGAACCAGACTGCGAGAATGGCAACTGAGGCCCACAATCCAAGCCGCAGGCCGTGCCACCGCGCAGTGCGAGTTTCGTCCGTTGTCGATTGCCGGGCCTGACATTTTTTCAGGCCGCGGGAAACGGTTGAACTTAGGTAGGTCAAAACAGAGGCACCGACGGCAAAGGCGATTACGCCGATTGTGATTTGGGTTCGTTCAAAGAGACGATTTTGAATCGGCGACATTCCCGTCGTGATTTGTGACGCGTTCAAGAGGTAATGAAATGCCCCCGCCACAATGTTGGGAAGACCAGCGAACAGCAACACCATCCAAACCAGGTAGCCGCGTAGCCGGACACGAGCGCTCTGTCGCGCCGGAAAGAGCAGGGGAGCCGCCTTGGGATCCATGCACAGTTCGAGGCGCCTGGCGATTTCCAACCCGCGCGTCCAGCGTCGGTCACGATCGGCCTCGAGGGCGACTTCGAGGACGGAAACCAAGCCGCTGGGAAAATCTTTGGATGGGAGCAGGCTGTCGACGTCGACACCGGTCTTGCGCCGCTCGACCATCGTTTCCAGGATTGCCGACCAACCGCCGCCGATGTCCTCCTCGGAGAACGGGCGAAAGCCGGTCAAAAGCTCCCAGAGCAGAACTCCCAGGGAGTAGAGGTCACTGCGTCCATCGAGGTCTTCGGCCGATCGGGTGTGTGCCGAGTTACTGGCCTCCAGCTGCTCGGGCGACATATAGGCCAGGCTTCCGCCAAAATAGGCGGCTGGAGTCGCGCCGGCGACTTTGCTGCTGAAGCTGATGTTGAAATCGGCCAACTTGGGTGAGGGCTCGGCTGTGAGCAATACGTTGGCCGGCTTCACGTCTCGATGAAGCACGCCCCGTCGGTGGGCATAGTCGAGGCCACGTGCCAATCGAGAACCGATCCAACAAACAGCCTCGGGCCAACTGGCGGTTGCCAGCCAGTGTCGTGAAGGAGACATCGTGGGACGGGCATCGCCTCGTTTTTCGAGACCCTCGTCCACAACGTCCAGAATGATTTCCCCTGTCCGCTCCTCAATGGGAGTCTGGCGGACTCGTTTGATGACCTGTTGCAACGTCCCGCCTGCGATGTACTGCATGTACAACAGGCGCAACTTTCGATCCGGGAGCGTACGCTGGTCGAAAACGCGTACGATGTAATCATGATCCAATTGGGCCAGAGTCTGCGGTTCGGTCCCCTCGTCCGCCGAGATTTTCACGGCGAGCGTTCGCTGCATCGACTTCTGGCGGGCGAGGAAAACTTTGGCGAAGGCGCCCGCCCCCAGCTCGCTGAGCAACTCGAAGTCGTCGATCGTGTCCCCCGCCGCAACCGCCTCGATTCGCTGTTGCTTGGCCCGCCGAAAGAAGGCGGTCGTCTCGTAAGCCTGCTCGATATTGAGGATCGACGCGATCTCGGCCTCATGGCCGGGAAAGTCGTGCAGATACTCCTCGGCGTCTACCGGCTGACCGCTTTGCTTGCGAATATGGAATTCTTCGTAAATCAGATCGCAGGGAATGCGGTTCTGCACGAGTTCCGGGAATTCGGTGAAATATTCGGAGATACGCTTGGGACAGTCGCGAGACAACCAGCGATACTCGAGGTCGACCTTGATCAGTTCCACCAGGGTCAGCCGTCGAATCTCGCCCGCCGCGGGGAGAAACGGTTTGAGGTCGGGTGGGGAGGTGGTCGATTCCCAGGCACCGACGAAAGCGTCCAATTGCCGGGCGAGGACGTCCATCGACTCGCGTGCGGCGTCGAAAGACAGGGATCCGCTTGAGGTCGACACAGGGTGAAATCCGTGAAATTGACGCGATCCGACCGCGGATCAACTGAAAACCGGCATCTTATCCGATAGTGGGTAGTGGTTGACAACGCGGGGCTTTGTTGGCACCTGCACGTCTGTGTCCGTATTCGTTACCATTTATTCATCGAAACGGCTACCGTCCGCTCGAAGAAGGCGATGAGGAGTGGTCGGCGAAACCCTAAACGACCGATATCGGATCGAGCGACGCCTCGGCGGCGGATCGCAGGCCGAGGTCTTTCTCGCGACAGACGTCCACATGGAGCGTCTCGTCGCGATCAAGATTTGGAAGCCCGAGGGTGGTTTTACCGTCGATGAGTTCCTCCGCGAAGCCAAGTTGCTCGCGAGGTTCGGCGCGCCCCGCTTCGTCACGATCCACGAACACGCGGCGACCATCGATCAGCGGCCATTCTTTGTCCTCGAATACCTGCAGGGTGAAACGCTGCAGGACCTTACGACCCCGCTGACAGGCGAAGAAATTGCCCGCTGCGTCCGCGACATCTGCGTCGGCCTGCAGAAGGCCCACGACGAGGGGGTCGTCCATCGCGATCTCAAACCGTCGAACATCATGTTGGTCGACCGGGGGCAGCGGACCGAGCGCTACGTCATTCTCGACCTCGGAATCGCCAAAATCACCGACACGACCAACTGGCGCCAAACTCTGGCCGACGCGACGATGGCCGGCGCCGGGACACTGTTGTACATGTCCCCGGAACAGTGCAACGGCAATCCAATCGACCAGCGCACGGACATTTATGCATTTGGCTGTCTGCTGTTCACGTTGTTGGCGCATGAAGAACCATTTGCACACAAGACAGGCAGTCATCTCAGCGTGCTCAACGCCATTCTGAGCGATCCGCCGCGTCGACTGGCGGAGGTTCGACCGGAGAGCGCGTTTCCCGAAGACTTGGAGCAACTCGTTCAGGACTGCCTGGCAAAGAAACCGGAAGATCGCCCCGCCTCGATGACTGAGGTGGAAGCTCGGTTCCAGGAATGCTCTCCCGACTACGCGCTCTTTCTCTCAACCGGAGGCGATGGACCGAAGTCGGGCCCGGGAACGAGTGGGATTCGAACGCGACGTCCCACCGGCTCGAAGACACATCCCAAGCGAAAGCCAAAAAGGCGCGTGGCCGTTCTGGGGCTGCTGGGATTGTCCCTTGCCGCCGCGTCCAGCTTCGCATTTTTTTTAGCCCGCCCGGACATCGAAGCCAAGATTTTCCCAAAGGCGGCACCGGACCTGACTGCGTCGCAGGTTGCTAGTTCGTTGCCGGTCCACCAAGCCGACCCTCCTCCGGTTCAGCCCACTCAGCCACTGGCCCTTCGACCGACGGACCCAGTCACGACGACCCCTCTGAAGCCGCCGAGCACCGGCCCGGTCGACACACGCACGGCTCGGACCGAACCAAAACCTCCCGTCGTTCCCGTGGTGAAGGTTCCCGAGAAGACTTCGCCCGAGAAGACTCCGCCTGAGAAGACTCCGTCCGAGAAGATGGCCGCTGTCAAACCTCCTCTCCTGAAAACTCCGGCGGTGAAGCCGCCAGATCCCCCACCGACGAACGACGACCGTTATGTCGTGGTCAGGAACCGGACGCTCAAGACCGACGATCCTTTTGGAAAGGGCAAGGATCCCAGCCGCTATGGCGTTCTGGCCAATGACGGCCTGCCGAGCGGCAAGCCGTATGAGGCGGAATGCGTCGACAAGCCCCGGTTCGGCACGCTCACATTCAACAAGGACGGCTCATTCACCTACGCCGGCACCGCTCGACCGGAAGGAGAAGTGGTTCGCGCCGATTCATTCACCTACCGCGTCCGCGCCTCGGCCAAGGAACCCTGGAGTGAACCGGCCTCCGTCGCCATCGTGATTCGGCCCTTCTCTGACGAGGAAGAGACCGACATCAAGCGGATCGACGGCTTTTACGGAGACGCGGCCATTCGCAGAGACGAACATCCCCCCGGGGTGACGATCGACTTCAGCGAGTTGACCGTGAAAAACGAGAAAAAGCGGGTCCACGACGATTCTCTGGCGATTTTGGACGGGCTGGCTGAAGTCTTGCGAGAGCTGCGCCTCGACTCTCAACCGATCACCGACACTGCACTGGCGCGACTGCGACGCTTCGATGAACTTCGAATTCTGTCTCTGGCGGGGACGGATGTTTCCGCCGCCGGCCTGCTCCAACTTGCGAGCCTCAAGAATCTGACTGAGGTGGATCTCAGCGATACGCTGCTTTCCGAAGGGGACGTCGCGGCATTCGCCACCCGCGGCCGAACGGTGCCGCTGCACGTGCTGCGCGACGGAGCAATTGATCGGCTGAAAAACGCGGGCGTCGCCATTGCCGCCAAGAATGACGTCACGCTGGGTCGAAACGGCTTTGTCGCCACAGTGCCTCTGGGCAATTTTCAAAAAGTCGGCCTCCTGTTGAGGGACGCGCCGCGCCTGGTCGCAATCGTGCTCTCCACGCCGGATTTAGGCGACGCATTACTGACCGAGAATTGGGTGGGGCAATTTAAGTCCCTCAAGGCGCTCGATCTACGCGGGACGATCGTCTCGCCGCAGCGAATCGAGGTTCTTCGACGGCAATTCCCCGGCGTTCAACTGCAGTGGGACACTCCTTTGAAGCAGTTGCGGGCGGTTGCCGGCGTCACGCAGTCGGGAGACGGTCCCGTATCGATAGATTTCTCCGGGAAGAAGATCGATGGGCGAACGTGGATCCTACTCTCTCAACTCGACAAGCTGAATTCGCTCAACCTGTCGGGAGTTGCGCTCGACGAAGTTGGATTTTCGCGCCTCTTGCAACTGAAGACCCTCCCGCTGCGAGAGCTCACCCTGCAAGAAACGACTCTTACCGGACCGCAAGTTCTGGAAGTCTGCCGGCAGATTCCTTCGCTGGTGAGTGTTGACGTGCAAAAAAGTCCGATTGCCGGGAACAATAATGAGCTGCGGGCCATTCTTGCCGAATTGAGCCATGGCGGCGCGAAAGGGGTGATCCACCCCGAGCCCGCCGTAGTGGGCCCCGCCTTGCTGACCGCGCCCTTCAATAAGGCGGCAGCCGTTCAGGCTCGCACGATCTGGGCCGGCTATCTGAATTCGCCAGAGCAATGGGTGAACTCGATCGGCATGAAGTTGCAACTCATCCCACCGGGCGAATTCCGCATGGGGAGTGAAGACACCTATTTGGAGCTGATCGACCGATACCCCAACGTGCGCGAGGCCGAGGAAGAGAATCCGGTTTCACGATTGGCCTTGGAGAGCGCCCGCCCTCAACATGCGGTTCGGATTACCGGGCCTTATTACTTGGGGGCCTACGAGGTGACGAACGAACAATTCAAAAAATTCGTCGATGCGACGGGTCGTAAACCCAACGGTGCAAAGGCAGCGCTCGGGGCGTGGGGCGTACCAGCGAAGAATCCTCCGAACGATCCCAAGAAATCGAGCGCTGAAGGTCGGGGAGTCTCAAAGGGTTATTGGGGAAGCGACGCGGCTCTGAAGGTGCCTCCTGGCAAACCGCCCGAGGCCCCTGCCAAACCGCCGGTGGCCCCTGCCAAGCCGCCGGTGGCCAATCCGGCAGTCCCAAATCCGAGCCCTCAAGCTCCCGTGGTTAATGTGACTTGGGACGACGCCGTCGCGTTCTGCGAATGGCTGAGTCTCAAGGAAAAAGATCTTAATCGGTTCTATCGGTTGCCGACCGAGGCCGAATGGGAATACGCGTGCCGCGCCGGAACGATCAGTCGTTACTGGAAAGATGATGACCCGGAACATTTGACGCTGATTGGCAATGTCCGGGACCTGGCCGCCAAACAAAAGTTCGGCTGGCAGAACACGCTGAATTCCTCGGACGGCGCAGCAGAGACGTGTGACGTCGGGCGATATCCCCCGAACAATTTTGATCTCTTCGACATGCACGGCAACGCTGCCGAGTGGTGCTCCGACTGGTTCTCCAGGTCTTATTACCGGCAGTCTCCGCAGGCAAATCCGAGCGGTCCGTCTACCGGCGTGCTGCGCGTGGTGCGGGGCGGAAGTTGGCATAGTTCGGGAATCTTCAGCCGTTCGGCGCATCGAGTCGCCGAGCCTCCGACGCACTACTTCGATCGCATCGGCTTTCGCGTCGTCTGCGTCGAGAGAAGGGCTCCCTGGCCGCCCGTCTTGGCATCGGTCGTGCCGCCCGCGGGCCTTGCACCGAAGTCCTTGGTTGCTCCCTTCGACGAGCAGCAAGTCGGCGACGCACGTAAGGCGTGGGCTCAATACGAGCACGTGGACGACCAAATCACCGACTTCGCCGGACTGAAATTGATTCTGATTCCGCCAGGAGAATTCGGCATGGGGGCAACCGATGACGAAATCGCTCAGGCCTCGAAAATCGACCCCACCTTTAAAAAAGCCTCGGCGCACAATGAGCAGCCCTTTCACAACGTGCGGATCACGCGACCTTTTTATCTGTCCGCACACGAAGTGACGCGCGGGCAGTTCGCTCGCTTCATGCATGCCACAGGATATAAGTCGTACTGCGAGCGGCCGAGTGGGCCGTCTGGTGTTGGTTTCGACCAGGCGAACGGTAAGTTCAAGACGGACCGGAAATACAATTGGCACAATACGGCGTTCCCGCAGGACGATACGCACCCGGTGGTCAACGTCACCTGGCGGGACGCGACGGCATTTTGCCTCTGGCTAACGTGGCAAGAAGGCAAGAAATATCGACTGCCGACCGAAGCGGAATGGGAATATGCTTGCCGCGCCGGGACGACGACTCTCTATTCCAGCGGTGACGATCCCGAAGCGCTGGCCACGATCTCGAACGTCGCCGACGAAACGGCCAAAGCCACCTTCTCGAAGTGGCACGCGATCAAAGCCCCCGACGGCTACGTCTTCACCGCGCCGGTCGGGTCCTTCAAGCCGAATGCGTTCGGACTCTTCGATATGCACGGCAACGTGCGCGAATGGTGTGGCGACTGGAGTGCCGAAGACTACTACGCGCGGTCGCCGGCAACCGATCCACCTGGTGCGGCCGCCGGCAAACAGAGAGTCATCCGCGGCGGAGCTTGGACGACGAATGCCGCGGGCTGTCGCTCAGCCAGCCGTTCGGCGTCAGACCCATCGAGGGTCGCTCTCAGCCTCGGGTTTCGCGTGGCTGTCGATCCGCCCGCCCAATAAGCCGGCCAGGCCGCTATTCCTTCTTTGTCGCCGCAATCTTGTAGAGGTTGTGAAAGGTGCGCAGGAAGAGGGCGCCGTTCGCGACGACGGGTGACGCTCGCAGGCCTTCGGCCAGGCGGTTTGTCGCGACGATCTGGGGAGGCAGGTTCGCGCGGGCGACGAAGGTCGTTCCCTCTTCATCGCAGGCGTAGAGATACTCGCCTGCGATCAAGGGCGACGCGACGAATGTTCCGCCCAATCGCAGGGCGACTTTCTGCTTGCCGGTTTTCGCATCGAGCCCAAACAGGACTCCCTGTTCTGTCAACATCCAGACGCGACCGTGATCGAGCACCGGGGCACACAGTCGGGAATTGGCCTTGGTGCGCTTCCAGACGACGTGCGAAGCGGTCACATCGCCGCGCGTCGACTCGTCGAGCCGGACTCCCATGAAATCGGTCCCTCCGGAGCCGGAGTGGATGATCGCCAGGTTCTCGAAAAAGAGGGGCGGAGCGGCCGCGTTGAAATCGTGATGGGGGACCGTCCAGATTTCCCGCCCGGTCGCCGCGTCGTAGCCGAACGCGGCCCGCGACCCGACCGAGACGAGCTGGGTGCGGCCGTCGACGTCGACGGTGCCCGGAGTGCCGTACGCCTTGCGAAGGTCGCCGTCGAGTTTTGGCTTTCCGTCGGGACCGAGGTCGTGATAGTTGGTCGAGCGATCGGTCCGCCAGATCGTTTTGCCAGTCCGCTTGTTCAGCCCAGCGACGTACTGCTGGTCGATCCCGTCAAACGTCAGGATGAGGAGATCGTGCGACACAACTGGCGACGAGCCGGGCCCACGAAAATGTCGGCAGGGGAGGTCGCGCCGCTGCCAAACGACCCGGGCCGTTTCCGGATCCAGTCGCGCCGTGCCGTAACTTCCAAAGTGCACGTAGACGGCGTCGTCTTCCAGCACGCAGCTGGGGGACGCGTAGGTGTTGACCTTGTTTCCCAACTTTTCCGGAGCCGGATTCTCGAACAAGAGTTTGTGCAGAATGACGCGACCCGTGTGCTCATCGATGGCGTAGACAAACTGCTGCTTCCCGTCTGGCGTCGCCGCGGTGAACCAGATTCGGCCGTGACCAATCACGGGAGTCGACAGGCCGACGCCTTCGAGGGCGACCTTCCACGCGATGTTCTTGCCGGTGGAATCGTCCCACTCAGTGGGCACGCCGTGGGCATTACGCTCTGTGGCGCAGCCACTTTGAAACGGACCGTTTCGACAGGGCCAGGGGAGATCGTCTGCCGCAACGGCTCTCGCGCCGAGACTCAGCAGCAACAGCAAAGCCGTCGACATCAATTGCCGGATGTTCATGCGGATCTGTGAGTCTCTGACGACACGTGGAGGCATCAACCTGTCATAAAGAGGGCAAGCGAAAAGTGGAAGGTCGCTTCCGGCGCTACTTCAACAATTCTTTGATCCCGCCCATCAGAACCTGCTCGACGCCCGGCCCGACGCGCGAGGCCGTCGGCTCGTAGCCCCCTTGCGAGTAGTGGGCGCTCATGCAAACGTAGCCGGGGCCGTAATCTCCGTAAGCCGCCATCGCGACGAAACTTTGTGAGCGAAATTTCTGAGCAGCCAATTGATACTCGACGCTCAGTTCGCCGGGCATGTGCAGAACGTAGGCCGGCCCGAGCCGCAGACACGCGAGCAGGATCTTGTGCCCGGACTTGATTCGGTGAATCCACGCCAGGTCGATCGCCGCCCGCACGCGGTACACGACGTTCAGGCGCTGGCTGTCGATGTTGTGCAACAGGGCCGATTCGCTTTGCAGATTGTTCCCCAACGGCAGCGACACCGGCGTCGTTCGCCATTCGACATCTTGCGGACGAATCGGCACCTTCTTAGTCGCATCCCAGGCGCGTTTCATTCCCGCAGCCAGGCGCTCGGCGAGTCCTCGGCGGTCGGCAGGCGTTCCGCCATTGTATTTCCCAGCGGTGACGTCGCCTCCAGCTCCGTCGAAATGGATCAGCGCGACCCCCGGCAGCGCCGTTTCCCTCATCGCTCGCGCGAGACCGACAAAGTCGGAGCTCACTCCGCCTTGTCCATAAACGCTCATCGGGTGGGTCGCATAGTACGACAACGCCGCAAGTGGCCGATCGCCATTCCAGAAACTGACGATGCGAACATCCGGATCGATGGTGCCCTCCGGCTCAGCACGAACCTCCGGTGGGTTATTCCCGCTCCAGCGGATGAATTTGACTTTGCCATCGGCCCCCATCGGACGACGACTCGAGGCAACACGCTCGACTTTGCCGCGGCCTAATCCGATGTGTGTCACCGCGACGGGGTGCGCGAGTGCCGCTCGGCAAGCCTCGGCGGCGCGAGCAATCGTGTCCCGCGCGAACTCGACGGGAAACATGCGGCCACTCAGACCGTGAGCCGCCAGGATTTCCTCGGCCTCGAAGTCGCAGCCAGGCGCGTCATGTTGATGGAGGGTTTGGACGACCACGCGGTCGGGGGATGTGTTTGCCGCCGCGGCCAGAACTTTGCGCCAAGCGTCGTTTCCCCCATTGGCAATGCCTACCCAATCGACCGCGCAGAGTACGATCGGTCTGCCGCTGCCGAGCAGCACAATTCCGCGAGCACTGAGCGGATCGACAATTTCCTTAGCCGGCGGGACGGCGGCATCGCACAACGGACTCCCCAGCGGCGGAGTGGCATCAACTTGGAAGGTCGCGATGCGCAGCTGTTCCGAGTCGGGCGCCTGCGCCCACGAACTGCCATTGCTGATCAGGGCGAACGTGAAACAACAAAAAATCAAGCGGCTGGACATTCCCGGCGAGTTCCTGGAGGGGCAAGGGGCGAGACCCCCATTGTAGAAGGCGAGGCGGCCTCTGAGCAGCCAACGCAGCGGTTGGCAGTCGAGACGAGGGCAGGCGGATGGCGAGACTCGCGGGAGCGTGGATCAGCCGCGCGGACCCGGGGGTAAGAGGCCCGGCATCCCGGAACTCTCTATGCGGCCGGACATTCGACGACGAGTCTTTCGCCGACGGAATTGCGAGGCCTTCAGCTACTTTTGGCGTCGCAGTTTAATCTCACCGAGGTCGATGGTTTTTCCCGGGGCAATGTTGAACTTCTCGGCAACCGTCATCCAACTTCGCCGATGGTCGAGAGCGTCAATCTTGTAGCGGTCGCCGCCCACCGCCAGATTGGTCAGCTCGAATCGGCCCTCGGCACTGGTCTGTGCGGCGAAAGGGCTTTGTTGCGCACGCGGGCGGGCTGGCGTCGACCCAAAAGCTCGTCCGCTGAGTGAAGGGGTGAGGGACGAAGCCGCCGCCTTTCCTGCCGGCGCGAGTGTAGTCGATCGACTATGGCTTCCCCCCTGTGCAGTGCTCTCCTTGAGGCTTCCTGAACGCGCCAGACTCCTCCTTGCTGTTTAACCAGAATTGTCGAATTTTTTTCTTGACGGTTGGATGCCTGGGACAATCGAAATCGCCCCTCGCAAGTCCCGAGGTTTTCTGAGACTTGCGAAGGGCGAATCGGGTAAGCGGAGAGATCGGGACTCTCCTAGCCGAGCTGAATTGGATTCACCGGTCTCGCGCCGGACGACCCTACCTTGTGCAAAACCTTCGATCACAAAAACACTTGAGGAAATTCGGCCTCATTCTCGGAAGTCAATGAGGTCGACTCGCTTTGTCCTTTCCTGTGCACCGCCGGTGCACCACTTGTGCACCAGCGCCCATCCCTTCGCTTGCCTTGAGATCTACGGCGGCATCATACGCTCGGGTGGTTCCTCAGACAACGGCGTTAAATCCGTGAGATGCGATTAGGCTGTGCGGCGAGACTCCGCCGCAAACCCCCGCGCGCGCTCTTCGATCAGCCGAAGCATCGTCGCGATCCGGTCGTAGTATTTTTGAATCTCGGTCTTGGGGTCGAGACCAACATATTCGTTAAGAATGTCGCGCGTCGTGTGAGCGGTCAGGTAACGCAACTCCAGGTGCCGGATCCCTGAATCGTGCATGTCCTGAGTCACTCCATGTCGAAGGTCATACGGTCGAGCCGAGGAGTCCTTCGGGAAAACCTTGCGAATCTCTTTGCCGATCTCATCGGTAGTCAAGCCGCCCAGCCCTTTGAGTAATCTGTGATAAACCGATTTTTGATCCGCTTGCGCGTCGATTTGCCGTCGGGATTGATGCAATTCCTGATCAAACCAGGCACGCAATTCGGCCAAGTCGTTTGGCGTTTGGATAACCCTCTCTATTCGTCGCCGTCGTTGGGCGCGCCCCAGAAACAGTGGACCCTCCGCCCGTTGCCCAATGCAAATGCGGAAAAGCTCGATTAGCGCGTTCGGGAGTGGCAGAGTGACGTCGATTTTGCCTTTGCTCTGGTCACAACCGCCGAAATGGCTGCCCAACCGGAGCTCGCCCTCCACTAAGTCGACGTCTGAGATAAGGGCGCGTGACGCATCTTCGGGCCGTAGTGGAAGAGCCAAGAGAGCTGCGAGGTTCGTGAACTGCCAGTCGTCCATCCGCTCCAGCATCGCCAACCTTACCTCCAGAGGGAGCGCGACGGCACGGAGCGGGTCCTTAAGTGGCATAGGGCCCAGGATGTCGGACGTGATTGGATTAACGAAGTCGACCGGCAGTCGTCGTACATCGGCTCGGACGGCCCACTCGAAGACCATTTTCAGCGTGTGCATAGTATTCCGGATCTGACGCGTCGACATCGGGCGTTTGTGACCGCCACTGCGGCCGTTGGGGGTCACTTGCCGCCGCGTCAAAAACGCGCGCAAGTCAATGGCGTATGCCCGATCGATGTTCCGCGCCAGGGGCCAGCGCCGGGCAGCATCCGATGCCTCAATATGATCCAGCACATGGCTCAAGCGCCCCTGATAGGTCTTGGCGGTCTTGAGTCCGCGGAGTTTGCGCTTCTCCAGTAGACACGCATCGCACAGTTCCCGTAGAGTCAACGTGCCAACCGGAGAGGTTTCGAAGAAGCGAGGCGGACGCTCGCTTGCACGGCAGAATTTTCCATCCTCGATTTCCGTAAGGAGTCGCCGTAGGGCGGCTTCGGCACGTGGCTTGTCCTCACCCAACGTCAAGCCGTATCGTTTTCCTTGGTGAGACCCACGAGCCAGGAATTGCTCGGCGCGTACCCAGACATGCACCACGACCCCGTTGTTGCAGGTGTGCGAGTGGCTTCCCATAAGCTCGGCTCGCTGCATCGGCCGTTTGTCTGCTGGGTACCGAGCGCCGACAGTTTCGGCCGACGGCGACAAGCCAATCGCCGTGGTAATTTGATCCGAACTCGGCAACAGATCTTTCATTGCCTCAAGCCGCTCGCGAAAATCGATTTTGCGTGAGACGACCTCGCCGTCGTCGCTCGATTAACTTCGGCGTCAGTTTCTCAGCGCCAAGTAAATTGGTCTAAGGAACTGATTTGGAATTCGTTTCCACGACCTGACCGTTCAAGGGTGGCGGCTGGTGTCTTCGCAAAAACTCAGCAATGGATTGCTCGCGTGGAACCGGTTGTGCGCACGCCATCGAGGCAACCCGGCACTCGAAGATCACACGCTTTACGCGATTCCCGAGGGGCTGGTGAACGCCATCGAACAAGAGGTGCCCGATTTGTTAGCCCCCCGAGAAAAGCGGTTCGAGCGCGATCTCGCTCGCTACGGCGGGGTGGGATTTCACAAAGCGCAGCCGACTCGCTTTGCGCTACTGCCGGAGATGAAGCGCACGGCGCTCAGCACCGACGAATTGAAGCGACTGCGACACCTCAAAAAAATGGACCGCGAGATCCAGCAACTCTTCGACAGGCACATGAGATTGCTGGGGCGCAGCGAAGCTCAAGTGCAAGCCTACCACGGGCGACTTGGGCAATTCCGGAGTCGCGTGATTGAACGCCAACGGGGGTACGTCGGTTGGCTCTTGACACATCGAGAGTTTCGAACCGAGCGAGACTGTTTCTTCGCCCGATGGAAGAAAGAAGTGCGCCTGGCTGCGGACGAAACTGGCGAACCGCTTTCTCTAGGCCAACGCCCGACTACAAAGCCGCCCAAAAGAGCAAGACATTTTTGGGCAGACGCGGTGCAGTTCCTGTGGAAGTGGGGGCTTGATGCGATGGCAACTCCGGACCTGCCTTTGCCGATGGATCCGGGGCTCGAGCGGCCTAACTTCGAAGATCCGTCAAGTCTGAGGGCAGCTGGAACTGTCCTCTTCATTCCGTGGTACCTTGTGATCGACAAGGATATGCGCCTGGAAGAGCTCATCGATAACTATCGACTGGACTCGCCCCTGTCGCATCTGGAGGATTGGCTTCGAGGACCGATCGGGCGCGGATGGGGTTTCGAGCGCTTCGGGGTGATCTTGCGGCTCTACGTCTGGGTCGGGCTTGCTCTACAGCGACGCTATCCGAACCGCATGGCCGGCCAAGCTATTCGCCTCGACCGGGCGCTCGCAAGGTTTGAGGTCGGAGAGACCGCGACTGAAGACGCGATTGCTCGGCGAGCTGACTCAATTCGCAGAGCTCGGACAGAAATGGTCCGAAGACTGCAGCCACCGCAAACAACCGGCGGTCCGGCCAAATCTAGGACTTAACTCGCAAACTCCAACTGACGTAGCTAGCCGGCGCGCGGGCAGCAACTGCCTAAGTACGGGGCGAAGGTTGACTCGCAGAGGGACACCCCTGCGGCTTCATACCCGTCACTTAGTGGATGCGGGCACCGCATCAACATTGATGTTCGGTGACGATTGCACGAACTCGCCTGCCAAAAGGTTCAACGTCGCATCGGCGTCTAGCCGCAACTTACACAACCAACGGCTGAATTGATGGATCATCAAGCCAGCGGCGACCATAGCGGTGTAGATGGTGCTTCGGGAAGTGCATTGCCCTGGCTGGGCGTCGGCTTGCGGAAAGAGCGTAGACGCGTATTGGTTGCCACTGGCGCGATCCGTCACCGCGAGCACGCGAATCACCTCCCCCAGCATTCGTCCATCGATCCAGAAACGGCAGCGGTGCTCGACGGCCCGCCAAATTATGGCTCGCGCAGAGATGCTGTCGACGCAGCAAAAGACGGCCTCGCCCACGGGCTGCTTGGCCCGAAACCGATCGGCAATAGTTCGAACCGCAATTGTCCGATCGAATAACTCGAGCGCCTGAACATCACAGCCCAGCCGCAGTGCCGAGTTCGACTCCTCGGTCAATTCCTTGAATCAGACCACAGCACCAGGAAAGGACCGCAATCAAACCGCCGCCCGCCAATTCCAACTGCCAGCGCTTCAATCGGGTCTGGGGTTCATTCAGATTCTCAGATTCGTTCATGCCAATTGCCTCCTGGGGCGAACCTCAACAGTGCGATTGGTAAGATCTCGGATAAGTGAGCCGTCCCGCACGCCGCCATTCAATGTAGACTATAGTCGACAGACGGGCGGGGAAGCGCCCGTACGCTCGCGCCATGTTGGGGGACATTCTCAGAGAGGCGCGAGAGAAAGCGGGCCGATCTCAGGAACAGCTCGCGTTTCGGGCTGGACTCGACCGCACTTACATTTCCCAGCTCGAAAACGACAAGAAGTCGCGCACGATCCAGACGCTGTTCCGCATTTGCGGAGCGATGAAGGCCTCGCCGGCTGCGGTCATCGGGCGGCTCGAGCGACGGATGTCGGGGCAGACGCCGCCGGGGCAGGGAAAGGGAAGGCGTTGACGCCCAGAACGGCCAGCGATGAGCTTCCGCCGACCGCAAATCCGATGGCCGAAGGCTATCCCTTTCCCAATCTATTATAACACGAAAACCCCATTTATTTAGGCAGTCGTGAGCGTCGGTCAGCACGCCTCCGCCTCCGTGCCCGACGCCCATCTCGCACCAAAACCTTGCGCGCTCAAGAAGCAAGCGACGTTGATGGCCCTCCTCTGGGAGCATCTAGGACTCGCCGCTACGATCAGTGCAAGAGCGACGGACGTTCGTCTCGTTCTTGGGAGTTCATGATGTCGTTTGACGCCGGCGGGCACGCGGACAAACTTGGCAATCGGTACGAGGGCAGATGGGTCGTCAAGCAGTTGCTGTTCCTTCTCAACGAACAGCTTCGATCGGTGACTGTGGAGGCCATTGGAGACGATGAAGCGGGCGTCGATCTGTGGGTAGGAAAACGCGATCAAACCCGCGAAGCGCAGCAGTGCAAGGCAAACAATCGATCGAAATCGCAATGGACAATGGCCGACCTAGGCCACAGCGGCGTTTTAAAACATATAAGGAGCCAACTCGCACGAGATAAGTCGTACGAGTTCTCTTTTGTTTCATCAGTCCCCGCGCCTTTACTCTCGGAGCTTTGTGATCGTGCAAGAGAGTTAGCAGAATCGCCGCAAGCCTTCATCAAGCACCATATCAATGAGGGAACATCGGCTCGTCGAGGCGCCTTTGACGCTTACTGCAAGCGGCTAGATTTGGATGTTTCAAGCGAGGTTGACCGAACGATCGCCGTCGATCTGCTCGGACGCACTCACGTTCACCAGTTTGCAGATGACAGGCACGCCAAGGAGGACCTATGCGGCTTTGCAAAGCTTTTGGTCGTCGCTGATCCCGATCTGGTTATTGCTTGTTTGGCCGACTACGTCGACGGAAATCTCAGAAAGACGATTATTACTAACGACCTTCGGTCACACTTGCGGTCGAAAGGGTTTCAACTCCGCCGGCTGGTAGGCGATGATCGCCTCGCGAGCATGTTTGAGAATCTGCGATGCGACTTTATTGAGTCCATTCAGCCGACGTTGGCCGGTGATCAGCTCATTTCGAGACTCGAAGCCGATGCTTTGTGCTCACTTGTCACCTCGGATTCGTCACCCAGCGTAACATTGCTGCATGGCGGAACAGGCAGCGGAAAAAGTGGCGTGCTTTACGCCTTAGCTCGCCGACTTGACGAGACGGGCGTGCCGTATGTTGCCATACGGCTTGATCGGAAGCCGCCTCGCGGAACCGCAGTGGATTGGGCACAGTCGTTGGGATTGCCCGATACACCCCCTTTGTGCCTAGCAGAACTGGCGGGTGATCGGCAAGCCGTATTGATCCTCGACCAACTTGACGCACTCCGTTGGACGAACTCACATGCGCCGGAGGGCATCGATGTCTGCAAATCCTTATTACGTGAAGTCCGGGCACTTCGTGAGGCTGGACGCAGAATCACTGCTGTGGTTTCGTGCCGCACATTTGACATGCGACACGATCCGCAAATCAAGGAGTGGTTGGGTGCGGGCACTTCTCCAAGCGTTACGCAGATCGAAGTTGGCTGCCTTCCATCAGATGTGGTCAAAAGAATTGTCGAAAAGTTCGGTCTCGACTCAAGCCGTTTCCCGACATCACGTCTGACACTGCTTTCATGCGTTCAGAATCTGGCGATGTGGATTCAAATCGTACGTCTAGAGCAGAAATCCCCGGACTTCGACTCCGCAACGCAGCTGATGCGGGCTTTTTGGAAGAGCCGAAATCAACACCTCGAAGCAGCGGGTATTTCGCCGGACGAACGCGAGAAGGTTTTGGCGTCACTGGTCGATCACATGGAGCGCACTGCTTCGCTCGAGGCGCCCAGCCACTTGTTAGAAAGCCATCAAAAGCTAGCGACGGAACTGCAATCGTTGGGTGTCGTTTCAATCACGGGAAAGACGGTTAGTTTTGGGCACCAGAGCTATTTGGATTTCCAGATCGCAGACCGGATCATCCGAACGGCAGGATTCACGCCAGCCAGCCTGCTGGACTGGTTAGGCGATAAGACGAAACAACCTTTGTTCAGGCGCGAACAGCTTCGGCAAGTCCTGTTCCTCCTCGCCGCTGATGACCCACACAACTTCTGTGCGGTGGTACATCGACTTCTTAAGTCTGATCGCGTGCGATTTCACATCAAGCAACTCGCCCTGGAAGCGATCGGCCAGCTGAGACCCGAGCAACTAATCAGCGACTTGGCGATCCAGCTCTTGAATGATGACAAATGGCGGGACCATGTCTTAGGGCATGTGTTTGCAGGCAACGCAGCATACGTGGACGCGTTGTCGAATCGCGGAATTTTGAGAGCATGGCTTCTCTCCGGCGACAGCGTCCTCGAGAACAGGGCGCTCTGGCTCCTTGAGCTCGTTGCAGGGCAGTGTGAAGACGCTCTAGCGAATTGCTGCGAAGCCGTAATTGAGCTCGGTGGCGACTGGCCTCTTCGAGTCAGAAATGTCCTGCTGCGATCATCAATCGCAACCGAAAGTAAGCGCCTTTTTAGAGTTCGGCTCCATGTGATCCGATTGGGTGCTTTGTCCGAATATGTCCCCTGGGATGCTCTCGCACGGGACGCGCCAAGTCGGGCCCTGCGATTGCTGGGAGCGATGTACGAGAGCTTTCCTGATCGGATCCGCGGGGACTCGAACTGGCGGTCCTATTTGCGGTTCGACCAACCCGAACATGTCAGCGCGCTAATGGCCGCAGGCAGAAAACGGCCCCGGCTTGCTTGGTCCGTTTTGTTGCCAAACCTATTTCAGCTGATTGAGTTGAAGCGAGAGCAGCGACGCGCCTGGAAACAGGGCAAAGATCAGTTTAGCAACTTGCCATTGTTCAAGGTGCCCCGAGCTCTCGTGCGAATACTGATGTCAACCGCACGCGCCCTTGCACGTCAACATCCGTCGATTTTGGAAACAATCGTCAACTCCCACTCAGCTTCTCGATCCGCAACGATTCAAAGAATCCTTGTAGCCGGAAAATCTGCCCTCCCTAACTCAGAGGCCGACCAAGCGGTTGATTGGCTGATTTCAAATCAGCGGCGGCTTCGATGTGGCTCCGGACGAAAGCACCCCTCGTGGGAACCGGCACGGTTATTAATCGAACGGATGTCTCCGCACTGTTCCGCGCAGACTTTTAGGCGCCTCGAACATTGTTTGCTCCGATATCGCGATCCCTGCGAGGCGCGCGAGGCCGCGTATTGGCTTGAGGCACGCCGCCGCGGGGATTTTCGTGGTCAATTTGGTGCGGCTCAATATCATTTGCTCAGTGCGCTCCCCCTCGAGCGCTGCTCTTTGGAAACGCGGTCCAGATTCGGTGTACTTCAGCGGAACTTTGAAAGCGTCGCTCCGCGACCTCGCGCGCGTGGATGGGGCGGGCCCGTTCGTTCGCCAATTGGTTCACATCGTCTCGACCATCTC
>Ga0210393_10000342_pt1 | contig 42478 bp, 39 predicted proteins | sample IncBWC27OmetaG_FD_160068 | JGI IMG/M metagenome (GOLD analysis project Ga0210393, IMG submission 160068) | Forest soil microbial communities from Barre Woods Harvard Forest LTER site, Petersham, Massachusetts, United States - Inc-BW-C-27-O ... | reverse complement strand
CTTGCGGGGCCACCCTTTCGACCTGCGGTGCCGCAGGCTCTTTGTTCCAGTCTGATCAAAAAGGCGCCTTGGCTGGAACCAACATGTCCAATGCTAGCCAGCGCTACAACGCCCTCCAGGTCGTCCTCCAGAAACGCATTGGCAATGGTCTGGAAGGCCAGGTAGCCTATACGTACTCAAAATGCCTCAGCAACTCGCCGGGTTACTTCGGCACCGGTTGGGGAAGCACCCAGGCTCAGAGTTCCGGCGGCCAGCCCGGCTGGCAAAACATCTACGACCCCGGCACCAGTTGGGGGCCATGCTACTTTGATCAAACCCACATCCTCACCAGCTATGTGACCTACGCTCTGCCCATGGGACGCGGTAAACAGTTTGGCAAAGACATGAATCCGGTCGTGAACGCCATCGTGGGCAACTGGGAAGTCGGCGGCATTATCACCCTCCACACTGGCAACGCTCTCACGCTCAACAACTTTGGCGGTTGGGGCGTTGGCGGCAACTCTTCAAACACCAACGGCGTCGAGCCACAAACGCTGTCTGGGGTTCCGGATTGCAATGGGTCGATCAAGATCCTCCATCAATATGTGCCCGCGAATCCGTCCACCAATACGCCCGCTTACATTCAGTACTTTGACCCCACCAACATCTCGGTGCCGGCTCCAAGCACCTTTGGCACTTGCGGTATTGGCAACATTCGTGGTCCTGGTTACGCCAACGTGGATTTCACCCTCCACAAGGGCTTTCCCATCGCCGAAGGCAAGCGGTTGGAGTTCCGCATGGACACGCTCAACCTGTTCAATCGGCCCGTTTATACATTCTACGGAGGCCCAGCCAACGGCTCCTTTGATCCTGGCTCGGGCACTTCAACCAGCAATCCGAACTTTGGACATTTCAGCAGTTCGCAGGGCGCGAGACAAATCCAGCTCGCTTTGAAATTCCTTTTCTAGCTTCACCCCATAGCACTCCGGGAAATGGCAGGCGCCTCGGTGCCTGCCATTTCCCATTTCAGTTCTGTTTTTCAAATGAAGAGTGAACATTTCTTTGAGCCGTTGCGCCATCAGCGTTACGATGAATTCTTGAACGCTACAACCAGCCAGCCCGAGCGAATACCGTGAGCCCCTTCCGACGCGAATCCCTCGGTAATTTCCTCAAATTTCTGCGCGTTCGTCGCTTCCGCTTTTCCAGTCTCTGGCTCCCTCTCCTTTTCATTCCCGGCTTTTATCTCGCTGGTTTTGTGCAATCGCCTCAATCGAGCAGCATCTCCCTCCTTACGGACTCTCGCTTACGATCGAATACCTGGTGGCCCACGAGCGGTGCACCATCGCGCGCGGAATACGCTGGCTCCGACGCCTGCATCGATTGCCATGAATTGAAGGCGGAATCACAGGAACAGACACCTATGTTTCATGCCGCTGTTCGTCCGCCCCAATCGAAGGGTCTTCGCGAACACCGCGATTTGGCGTTTCATCTCGGACCTTATAGCTATCGCCTCACGACCGCCGATGCGGAAAGCGTTCTGACCGTCGGCGACGGCTCAGCTTCGCTCTCGGCCGATTTGCTTTGGTCTTTTGGTTCCGGCCACATGGGACAGACGTTTCTCTACCAGAAAGGCGGAAGGTTCTACGAAAGTCACGTCAGCTATTTTTCCGCGCTGCAAGCTCTGGACATCACTCCCGGCCAAAAACACACCGTGCCAGCAAACCTGGACGAAGCCCTGGGCCGTGCGCTACCGCTCGACGAAGCCCGTCGCTGCTTCGCCTGCCACACGACGGCATCTTCTAGAAAAGATGCGTTCGATCCCCACGATCCATTTCCCGGTGTTACCTGCGAAGCTTGTCACGGTCCCGCTGCAAAACACGTCGCTGCTGCTCGCGCCAAAACCGAAAAGCGCGGCTCAGGATTGATTTTCAATCCTGGCAAATTGGAACGGGTGGATTCCGTCGATTTCTGCGGCGCTTGCCACAGAACTTGGCAGGACGTAGTCGGCCAGCCGCCCGTGGCCCGTACCTTCAACGTCCGCTTCGCTCCCTATCGCCTCGAAAACAGCCGTTGCTGGGAAAAGGGCGACGCCCGCCTGACCTGCATGGCCTGCCACGATCCCCACAAGCCGTTGGTACGCGAAGCAGGCGCTTACGATGCGAACTGCCTCGCCTGTCACGCCGCAACCGCCGCCGAGAAACGCACCTCGAATCATCCCGGCCCCGCCTGTCCCGTGGCCACCAAGGATTGCGTCACCTGCCACATGCCTAAAGTCGAGCCGCCGGGATTGCACTCCGCGTTCACCGACCATTGGATCCGCGTCGTAAGGCCCAATGCTTCCTATCCCGAGTGACGCGATTCGAATACTCTCGGCACGTTTGCGCCTGCCAAAACGCCGGTTTGAGGCCCTAAAACGCTATGGATTTGAGTGCTATAGAACACCGTTTTTATGTATAATTCGCGCATGATTCGGCTCTCCACCTGGGTTCTTTGTGCTTTTTTTCTTCTTTTTGCCCTCGCGCGTTCTTCCGCGCAATCCTCTAACACGTCCAAGCCGAATATTTCTCAAGCCGATGCCGGCGCCGTTGTGCGCGGCGTCAATCTCGCCGAGAGCGGCCACTGCAAAGAAGCGCTCCCGCTCTTGAAAAAAGCCGTGCGCCAGGTCGCCGACCGGGACGTCAAGAAGCGCGCCGGTCTCGATGGCGTCCATTGCGCCATGACCGGGCCCAATCCCTACGACGCCATGGATTTTCTGCAATTGCTGGTTCGCGATTTCCCCCGCGACCCCGAAGTTCTCTATGTCGCCGCGCACGCTTACTCCGATCTTTCGCTTCGCACCTCTCAGGAACTGATGCGCGAAGCTCCCTTTTCCTTTCAAGTCCATCAACTGAACGCCGAAGCCCTCGAAACCCAGGGCCGGTGGCCGGAAGCTGCCGCCGAGTATCAAAAAATTCTGGCCATCAATCCCATGCTGCCGGGAATTCACGCGCGTCTTGGACGCGTCTTGCTTTCCGGCCAGCAGCCCACGCCCGAACAAGTGGCGCAAGCCAAGAAAAATTTCGAAGAAGAACTCGTCATCAATCCCAACAATGCCGCGGCGGAATATGTTCTCGGAGAACTCGCCAAAGACGACAACGATTTCTCCACCGCCATTCAGCACTACACTCGCGCCACGAAAATCGATTCCGGTTTTTCCGAAGCTTACCTGGGCCTCGGCTCCGCGCTCGTTGCCAGCAAGCAATACGCGGAAGCGGTTTCTCCCCTCGAAACCTACGAAAAGCTCGCTCCCGATAGTCCAACTGGCCACTACCAATTGGCGCTGGCTTACAACGGCGTAGGCCGCAAAGAAGATGCCAATCGCGAAGCCGCTCTCCAGCGCGACTCGGCCAAAAATCTCGAAGAAATCAAGCGCCGCGTCGCCGAAGGCCTCGAGGGCCAAAAACCCCCGCAGTGAAAATCAAAATGACAATTCGTGGCGCACAAGCGCTCTCGCCCGCCCGCGTGCGCGCAGAAGAGTTTCATGCGCTCTGAATTCGCGCGCCGTGACTTTCTTCGCGCGCTTGCCGCGGCCGGTGCGTCTGCCGGAATTCTTTCTCTCGCCTGCGCGGAGGAAAAGCAAAAAGCAGCGTACCCTTTTTCCGAAGTTTCTCTCTCCGCCGCTGGAATCACCTTTGTCCATCAGAGCGGAGCGTCTCCTCAAAAATATCTTCCGGAATCGACCGGTGCAGGCTGCGCATTTCTCGATTACGACAACGACGGCTGGATGGACATCTATCTCGTCAACAGCGGCCCGTGCGATTTCTGGACTCCCGCGAAACCGCTGCGCAACGCTCTCTACAAAAATAATCGCGACGGCACCTTCACCGACGTCACGGAAAAAGCCGGCGTCTCTGGCGGCGGTTACGGAATGGGCGTCGCTGTCGGGGACTACAATAGCGACGGATTTCCCGATCTCTACGTCACGCAATACGGCCGCAGCCTTCTCTATCGCAACAACGGCGACGGCACGTTTACCGACGTCACGGAAAAGGCGGGCGTCGCCGCTCCTGGCTGGGCTTCCAGCGCGGTTTGGTTTGATTATGACAATGACGGGAAGCTCGATCTCTTTGTTTGCCGCTTCGTGGACTTCAGCAAGCTGAAGCATCACCCCTGCAACGCCCCGAATATTCCCGCGCTCGCAGGAGTAAACGAATATTGCTATCCGCGCATTTTCGATCCCATGTCGAGCTGGCTTTTTCACAACAACGGAGACGGCACGTTCACCGACGTGAGCCGCCAAATGGGAATCACCGCGAATCCCGGAAAGTCGTGGGGCGCGGTGGCCACCGACATCAACAATGACGGATGGCTGGATCTCTTTATCGCCAACGACACCACCGCCAATTTTCTTTTTGTAAATCGCGGCGGGAAAAAGTTCGAAGAGATTGGCTTCACCGCGGGTGTTGCGTATGGACCCGGTGGAAAAGCGCGATCGGGGATGGGAGTGGATTCGGCGGATTTCGATCAGGATGGCTGGATGGATTTATTCGTAACCAATCTCGATCACGAATTTTACGGTCTCTACAAAAACAAACATGACGAATCGTTTGACGACCAGGCTTCAGCAACGGGAATCGCGCGCGCGAGCCAGATGATGAGCGGTTGGGGCGCGAAGTTTTTTGATTACGACAACGACGGGAACCTCGATCTGTTCGTCGCCAACGGCCATCCCGATGACCTGATCGGCAAGATCAATCCAGCAGTAACGTACGCCGAACCGCTCGTATTGTTTCAAAACACGGGCTCAGGGCTGAAAAATGTCAGCGCCGAAAGCGGGCCCATTTTTTCGCGGCCACTTTCCGCGCGCGGGCTGGCGCTCGGCGATTTCGATAACGACGGAGCGGTGGACGTTTTGATTTCCGTGAACGATGGCCCTCCCGTTTTGCTGCGCAACGAAGCGGGCCGCGAAAATCATTGGCTTGGAATTAAGTTGGCAGGGAAGAAGTGCAATCCGGACGCGGTCGGGGCGCGCCTCGCGTATCAGGCGGGAGATTTGAAACAGAGCCGGATGAAAGTGGGCGGAGGAAGTTATTTGTCGTCGCAAGATCCGCGCATGGTTCTGGGGATCGGCAAACGAGAAAAATTGGATTGGCTGGAAGTGAAGTGGCCGTTGCCGAGCGGTGCGACACAGCGGTTCACGCAACTTCCGGTCGATCGGTATATCACGATTGTCGAAGGCGAAAAGGAATGGAAGTGAGCTACGCGCAACAGCGCACTTCTATTCGTGAATCTATTTGTGGTTCTTTTTTGTCGGTTTGCGCGAAGGGTTCGCGGAACAATTGTCCTGGGAGAATGGCAGCTGAAAGTTGTTAAGGAGCAAAAGCTAAGATGTCTCTTACCTTAACCGATTGGATCGTTATCGCCGCGTATTTGCTGCTGAATTTGCTGATCAGCTTGTATTACCGGCGGCGCTCTTCGGGCAGCACGGAAGAATTCTTTGTGTCGGGGCGCAACGTGTCGTGGTGGCTGGCGGGCACTTCGATGGTGGCGACCACGTTTGCCGCGGACACGCCGCTGCTGGTTACGGGACTCGTGGCGCGCAATGGCATCTCCGGAAACTGGCTGTGGTGGTCGCTGTGCATGAGCGGGATGATGACGGTTTTCTTTTTTGCGCGCTATTGGCGGCGCTCGGAAATCCTGACTGACGTGGAATTCGTCGAGCTGCGCTATGAAGGAAAGCCCGCGGCATTTCTCCGCGGTTTCCGCGCGGTTTATCTCGGCGCCCTGATGAACTGCCTGATTCTCGGCTGGGTGATCAAGGCGATGATCAGCATTTCCACGGTGCTGCTCGGCGACGCTATCGCCAAGGGCCGCGATCTCAGCATCGGTCTCGGCGGACACACTCTTTTCCATTACACCTTCGGCGAGCCGGAACATACAGGCTTGCTGATTTGCGTTTTGATTCTTGTGCCGTTCACGGGAATTTATACGTTCATTGGCGGGCTTTGGGGCGTTCTGGTCACGGATTTATTTCAATTTATTTTGAAGATGTCCATGATCATCGTGCTGGCGTGGGTCGCGGTGCAAAAAGTCGGCGGCATGACGCTGCTGAAAATTCAACTGTCGCATGTTTCGGCGGCCACGCAGGAAGCCGGCGGAGCGACGGGATCGATTCTTTCGTTTTTTCCGTCATTCCATTTGGGATGGACGACAGACGCGCTCTGGACGCTGCCAGTGCTCACGTTTGCGCTGTACCTCGCGGTGCAGTGGTGGGCGAGCTGGTATCCGGGAGCCGAGCCGGGCGGCGGCGGATACGTGGCGCAGAGGATGTTCAGCGCAAAGGACGAAAAGAATTCGCTGGGCGCGACGCTGTGGTTCAACATCGCGCACTATGCGATGCGCTCGTGGCCGTGGATCGTGACGGGGCTTGTGGCGGTGGCGATTTATTCGCCGCATGGCGGATTGCATCCGAGCGCGGAGTTTGCCGCGGAGCCGGAAAAAGGCTACGTGATGGTGCTGCGGGATTTTCTTCCTCCGGCGCTGCGCGGATTGATGATTGCGGCTTTTCTTGCGGCGTTCATGTCCACGGTGGGAACGCAGCTGAATTGGGGGACTTCGTATCTCATCAATGATTTCTACCGGCGATTTCTGGTGCGCAAAGCGAGCGATAAACACTACGTTTTCGCAAGCAAAATCATCATTATTTTGCTCGTGATTCTGAGCGGTTATGTGGCGGCGCACATCAGCTCGATTCAGGCGGCCTGGCAATTGCTGCTGGGCATGGGCGCGGGAACCGGAGCGGTGTTGCTGCTGCGCTGGTATTGGTGGCGCGTAAATGCCTGGAGCGAAATTTCATCGATGGTCGCGGCGTTCATCGTCTCGATTTCGCTGACAAAGATTCATTTCACCGGAAACGATTCCGTGGTGTTCGCCAAGTCTGCATTGATCACCACCGGATCGACTACAGTCGTGTGGCTGTTGACCACGCTGTTCACGCGTCCCGAATCCGACGAACGCTTGCTGATCTTTTACCGGCGAATTCATCCGACGGTTCACGGATGGAAGCGCATCGCGGCGATGGCGCCGGACATTGAGCCGGTGCGCGATCTGGGCGCGAACACTTTTGATTGGGTAATGGGCTGCACGCTGATCTACTCGACCATGTTTGGTATCGGTGAATTGGTTTTGCAAAAATGGCTGTCCGGTTTTCTATTGCTTGCTCTTGCAGCGGTTTGTGGTTACTTCATTTCTTGGAGCCTTTCGCGTCGCGGCTGGGAGACCCTCTCCGGAGCGAAGTGAGCAGCGTCGTGTTTCATCATTCGTTTTAGTCCAGATGGAAGGCTTTTGGTATAGTGCCGGATATGAATTTCATCCGTCGTTGCCTCGTGGTGTGTCTAACTTTAGTGTTTGCGGTTCCTGCGGTGTTCGCGCGCGTTACGCGCGTCGAGGTTACGTCGCGTGCGGACGTGCTGGGTGGCAAGGCGTTCGGCGAGAGCGGCGCGTACGAACGGATTACCGGGCGCGTGTATTTTGCGGTGCGCGTCGACAATATTCACAACAAACCGATCGTCGATCTGGCCAACGCCGTGAATCTGCAGAATGGCGAAGTGGAATTCTCCGCGGATTTCGTAGCCGTGCGACCCAAGGATCCTACCAAGGGCAACGGCACGATGCTGCTGGAAAATCCCAACCGCGGGCATTCGCGGATTCTTTCGCTGGTCGATGGCGGAAGTGAAGACCTGGCGTCCAGCGCCGGCGATGGCTGGTTACTGCGCAACGGATTCACAGTGGTTTCGCTGGGCTGGCAGTGGGACGCGACGGGAGGCAACCCGCTGCGTTTGTATGTTCCGATTGCCAAGGATCATGGCGCGACGATCACAGGACTGTTGCGCGGCGACGTAATGCTTCCAGCGCGGGCCGAGGAAATTCCGTTGGGGCATGTGATGCCAGGCGCGATTGGAGGAACGGAGTATCCGGTGGCGCAGCCGGATGATCCACGGAATGCGCTCACGGTGCGTGATTCGCGCGAGGGGAAGCGAACGCTCATCGCGCGCTCGGACTGGCAATTCGCCGCGACGGTTGACGGGAAACTTGTGCCGAGTAACTCGTCGATCCATTTGAATGGCGGTTTTGAACCCGGCCGGATTTACGAGTACGTGTATGTGGTTTCCGATCCGGTCGTCGCGGGACTGAGCTTTGCGGCGGTGCGTGATTTCGCGTCGTACGCGAAGCACGGGGCGGACAGTGTTACGCCGGCGAAGCGAGTGCTGGGCGAAGGAATTTCGCAGAACGGCCGATTCCTGCGCGATCTTATCTACCAAGGTTTTAACGCCGACGAAGAAGGGCGGATTGCGCTGGATGGAGTGCTGGCGCATGTGGCTGGAGCGGGGCGGGGAAGCTTCAACTACCGTTTCGCGCAGCCTTCGCGGGATGCGCAGCCGACGTCTTCGATTTTCTTTCCCACGGATATTTTTCCGTTTACGGATCAACCCGAGACTGATCCGCTTACCGGAGAGAAGGGCGGATTGCTCGATCGCGCGCAACGTGAGCACGTGGTTCCGAAAATATTTTTCTCGCACACTTCTTACGAATATTGGGGGCGCGCGGCATCGCTGATTCACACTTCCGCGGATGGCAAGAGCGACGCCGTCATTGGCCCCGACGTGCGGATTTATTATTTCACCGGCTTGCAGCATTATCCGGGGCCGTTTCCGCCGGTACGCGGAGAAGGTACGTTGTTCGGACAAGAGCCGCAGTCGCCGCTGCCGATCCGCTATTTCTGGCGCGCGATGATCGCGAATATGGATGCGTGGGTGCGTGGCGGCACGGCGCCGCCGGAGAGTGCGTATCCCACGATTGTTACGCATTCGCTGGTGCCGCTGAGCAATTTGGCGTTTCCCCACATTCCACGCGTGAAGCTGCCAAGCGATGCGAACGTCGCTTACCGCCTCGATTACGGGCCGAAGTGGCGCGAGGGGATTCTTGCGGTGCAGCCGCCGCGTGTTGGCGAAGCATTTCCCGTGCTGGTGCCGCAAGTGGACGGCGACGGCAACGAAATCAGCGGAATTCACCTGCCGGAGATTGCGGTGCCGCTGGCGACGTATACCGGATGGAATCTGCGCGATCCTTCGATTGGGGCGGCATCGCAACGTTTAGGGTTCGAGGGATCGTTTTTCCCGTTTCCAAAGAATGCGGCGGAGCGAGAAGCATCGGGCGATCCGCGGAAGTCAATTGCCGAGCGCTACGCCGGCCGCGACGCTTACCTGGAGCAGTTCGCACGGGCTGCCGACGAATTGGTCCGGCAACGGTGGATTTTGCCGGAGGACCGCGAGACGCTGGTGAAGCGCGGCGGTGCCGAGTGGGATCTACTTGCGAACCCCCACTGAGCTTTACTCAGAATGAGATGTATGAACTGAAACTCAGTGGAATTACCCCCTCCCCCCTTTTTCGTAAGTGTTGATTTTAAAGGGAGTTAAAGCTCTTTGTTTTGATACACTTTTGGAAGTGTTCATTCTAAAGGGGGTTAGGGAGGAGTGCGGGGTGACTCAATGGTTACTGAGATTGCTGGAAGGATTGGCTCGCTTCCCCGGTGGGGTCTACGACAGGATTTCGGCCGGGCTGGGATGGGTCGGACCTGGAGGGTTGTACCGGGGGGCGCTGCCTCGAGGTGGGGGCTGGTTTTTGTTCGGACGGGGGAAAAGCGTTGCGGATGACGTCGCGCCAGGCGTCGGTGCCGAAGGCGTTGATGTATTCATCCTGGGCGAGAGGGATGGTTTGGACGAGGGACTGGGAGAGATAGCCGAGGGCGGAGGCGGCTTTCGTATTGACCTGGCCTTGAGCGACGGCGGAGAAGAGGTGGCTCAAAGCGGAGGCCAGATCGCAGGCGGAGAGATAGCGATGCGAGAGAGTGGAGGCGATTTGGCGGCCAACTTGCTGAGCGGCCAGGGTTTCGGCTTCCTGACGGGCGTGGAAAGTACAGAGCGGCTGATGGGCGGAGTGGCGTGGTGAGCGGCAGCGGCGGCCATCGGCAAAGGAGAAAGAACACAATAAGGTACGGTCCTTGGAGAGACGAATGGGCATAGGTGGCTCCAGTTTAGAAAAATTTGGATTTTAAAGGGATGCTCGCCTGGGGCGAGAGACAACAATACCTAGGGAAAGTGTAGCAGGGATTAATGCCAATGTCAAGGCCAATTTAAGGTACTAGAACCGGACAGTCGGTTCTATGGGCGGGTTGCCGGCAGGCCCGAGAGTGATGTGTGGTCACGTGGCGGTGAGGTCCAAAAGCACGTCGCGGTGAACTCTTGCCAGTTCGCGTAGCCATTCGTTAGCGCGTTCGTCGTTTGCTTCTATCCAGTCGTCCACGGTGGCGATTTTGGTTTCGTCGCGCCAGTCGCGTATTCCTTGTTCGTACCAGGAAGCGAACTCTTCGGGGGCGGCCATCCGGAGCGCGGCGAGCATGGCGTCCTGACGGGCTGGTGATGTGGCCTCGTAGTAGGTCCAAGCACCAGAGCGGATGGATTGAGCGAACCAATGAAGGGTTTCGGCAAAAAGGAAAGCGGGTTGGGGAAGACCGTAGTCGGGTGATGCGGATTGGTATTGCGCTGAGGAGCCGATGGCTGAGGACAAGTGCGCGAGGTCCACGTACGTAGCTTGCGTCAAAAGACGGTCGATGTATTCCAGGGAAAATTTGCGAGGCATGGATTGATTTTGGCGGTGGAGCGGGGAGAAGGCAAGATAGGGCGCAACTGTTGGGGAGATGTCAGGATATTTTCAGAGCAGCTTTAGTTCAGCAATTCGGTGTGGGACGATTTATTGCGTAGCGATTGATCAAAGGTGACGAGGCGGAGACCGGCGGTGGCGGCGAAGGCGGAGAGGTAAGAGTCGGCCCAGTCCTTGGGGGCCGGACGCTTATGTTGAGAAAGGGCGCGGAAACTGGGTTCGAGTGCCGAGGGCTCCTCTACTAAGAGAATGCGGTCATCCTCGATCCAGCGATCGTAGACGCGCCACGCTTCCACCTGGCTTAGGACCTCATCAACGCCCATCACTGCGTCGGTAGTCAGGAGACGTAGCAGGCCGAGTTGCGTAAAGCGGCAAAAGCACAAACGTGCGTTGAGGTCGAGCTGCTTGAACCATTTTTGAGCGGAGGAGTAGTGGACGTGGCGCTCGTAGGAGAGAGCCAGCCAAACATTGATATCAGGGAAAAGGAATGAGCTCGAAGATCTTGGCATTGTCGATTGCAAGCGTGCCGGGTTTCTTCGAAGGGACGAGCGGGAACGAGACCCGGCGTGAACGTTTCCTGGAGCGGGGGCGCAACTCGACTTCAACGCTTCGGAGGATGAGGTCCTTTACGGAGCGCTTTTCGCGAGCCGCCTTGGACTTGAGCTCGCGGTAGAGTGCGTCGGGAATGTCGACGGTGGTGCGCATGGATTTATTCTGCCATATTTATGGCTGGATGAGAAGGATGGGAGTGGCGGATGCGCGGTAGTTCTGTCTTTGTTACTGATAGTCCGGGGCTTCTCGGGTTAGTTTGAGGATTTGGAGCGGAGGAGCCAGGTGGCGCTGGCGGGAAGGTCGGCGGCGGACAGGGCGATGATGCGACCGGTTTCGATAATGTCATTTAGCGTGGCGGCTGGGGCATTGAATTTGGTGGCTTGCTGGTAGGCGCGTTCGAGGGCCTCCAGTGCTTCTGCGGGATGATCCTGGCGGAAGCGAGCAACGGCAAGATAGCTGAGGGCGCTATCCTGTGACATGCGTAGATTGTTGGCCATTTGCCCGTGCATGAATTCCGAATCAGAATGGACGGCGCGTTCGATCTGTTGATCGAAAATGGCGACGGATTTTTGCAGGATTTCTTCCGCACCTTTCCAGTCTTGCCGGCCGAGGCGAGCCAAGCCGACGGATCTCAGCGTGATGGGATAGTCGGAATCAGTGAGCCCCGGCCAAACCGGAATGTAATCCAAACACTTTTGGTACAGAGCCTCCGCTTCTTCGTAGCGGTGTGCGGAGATGTCGCAGCTGGCGATACCTTGCGTCGCGAGATAGAGGAATTTATTGCGGGGAGAATCGAATTTAGCTTTTTGGGCTTCGGGGAGAACGACAGAACGGTATTTTTCGATAGCGGCGTCGCAGTGGCCTTGACGTTCGAGCAAGGAGGCGGGTTGATAGAGATCGTTGAGTTTGCCCTCTTCGATTTCTTCGGGGGTGAGATTGGCGGAGACGGTGACAGATTGGTGGGATGTGGGACGCGGAGGTGCGGGCGGAGTTTGTGGGCGGGCGAGAGAAGTATTTAGGAGAAGGAAGAATGTTATGGCGGTGGTTTTTGGGTGCATGGAAGGGGAATCGTAGCATAGGTCATGCGCGGAAGAACCGGGATAGGGTAGAAGGTTTTTTTTAGCACAGAGCATACGGAGAAGTAGAGGAGAAGAAAGAAAAGAGAGAAAAGAAAGAAAAGAAAGAAAAGAAAGAAAAGAAAGAAAAGAGAGATTTCTCCCTGCGCAAGCCGACGCTTCGCAGGAGCGAAGCGAAGAAAAAGTCGGCTTGCTGCGGTCGAAATGACGGTGGGTGGAAGTGTGGGAGAAATGGCTGAGGATGCGCGCTAGGTTTTTGGGTGGTCAAGGACGTCTTGGGCGATGTGGAAGGCGGAATTGGCGGCGGGGAGGCCGCAGTAGATGGCGGATTGGAGGAGGACTTCCTGGATTTGATCGCGGGTGACGCCGTTTTTGAGGGCGGCGCGGAGGTGCATGCGGAGTTCGTCGCCGCGATTGAGAGCGACGAGCATGGCGATGGTGAGCATGCTGCGGGTTTGTTTGGGGAGGCCGGGGCGGGACCAGACTTCGCCCCAGGCGTAGCGGGTGAGGAGATCCTGGAAGTCGTTGGTGAGAGCGGTGCGGGATTTGAGGGATTTGTCGACGTGAGCGTCGCCGAGGATGGAGCGGCGGATTTTGAGGCCTTGGTCGTAGCGTTTGCGTTCGTCCATGGTTTTCTCCTGGCGTGGCGCGGGTGATTGGGATTTAAGGTGAAGGGTTGTTTTAACACAGAGGGCGCAGAGTTCACAGAGAACACGGAGAAGAAAAGGAAGAGAGCTAAACGCCGAGGCGACCCGATCTCTGTAAAGGTTGCGCGTAGAGAAGAGGGAGCAGCTAGAAAATGAGAGAAAGTGGCGCAGCATGCTGCCCCACTACAAAGAACGAGAAGGCGCAGAGGGCCGGATTAAATCCGGCTTTTATTTTTTTGGTTACGAGGTGAGGAAGGACACGAGAGCGGCGGTGAATTGGGAGGCGGCTTCGATGTTGGAGATGTGGGCAGCGGGGAGTTCTACGTAGCGGGCGGCGGGGATGGTATGGGCGAGGAATTGGCCTTCGGCGGGAGCGGTGGCGAGATCGTGGGTGCCGGAGATGACGAGGGTGGGGGTGTGGATGGCGGAGAGAGTTTCCCGAAAGTCGAAATCGCGGACGGCGGCGCAGTTGGCGATGTAGCCCTCGGGGTTGGCGTTTTCGAGCATGCGCTGGGCGGGTGCGACTGCGGCGGGATTTTGTTGGCGGAAAGCGGGAGTAAACCAGCGTTCGATGACGGGTGAAACGACAGATGTCATGCCGCCGGTTTGAATAGCGTGGATGCGGGCGTTCCAGCCTTCCGTAGTGCCGATCTTTGCGGCGGTGTTGGCGAGGACGAGTTTGTGCAGACGATCGGGAGCGTTGACGGCGAGCCACATGCCGGTCATGCCGCCCATGGAGAGGCCGCAGAAGTGGGCGCGGTCGAGATGGAGGAAGTCGAGGAGATCGAGGACGTCTTTCGCGAGATGCGCGATGGAATAAGGACCGGGGGTGACGGAGGATTGGCCGTGGCCACGGGTGTCGTAGCGAAGAATGCAGAATTGTTCGGCCAGGGCGGAAGCCTGCGGGTCCCACATGTTGAGAGTGGCGCCGAGAGAGTTGGAGAAGATGAGGAGAGGAGCATTGGGGTTTGCGGAGACGTGCAGCGAATAGTGAAGTTTGAAACCGCTGAATTCTGCGAAGGGCATGGGGATTACTCGTGGCCTGCGGGGATTTTGGCTTGGCTGGCGGTGACGACGCGATAGACGAATTCTTCGGCGGCGCCGAGATAGTTGTGAGGGTCGAAGAGGCGGTCCATGTCCGTTGGCGAAAGATTGGGAGCGATGCGCGGGTCCGCGCTGAGAATGGCGCGGAGGGGGCGATTTTCTTTGCGGGCGCGGGCGCAGGCGGCTTGGACGAGTTCGTGGGCTTTGGCGCGGCCGAGTTTTTCGGTGAGCGCCATGCTGACGGCTTCAGCGAAGATGAGGCCGTGAGTTTGATCGAGATTTTTGCGCATGCGGTCGGCGTCAATTTCGAGTGCGGGAACGATGCTGGTGAGGTGATGCATGGCGCCGGCGGTGAGGCGGACAATTTCCGGGAGCGTCTCCCATTCGGCGTGCCAGCCGCCGAGACCGCGTTCGTCTTCTTGAATCATGGCGGAGAGCATGGTGCCGACGAGACCGGGGACGCGTTCAGCGGCGGAAAGAATTACGGCGGAGGCAACGGGATTGCGCTTTTGAGGCATGGTGGAGGAGCCGCCGCGTCCGTCCGTGGATGGTTCGAAGATTTCTGCAAGTTCAGTTTGCATGTGGAGTGCGATGTCGCGCGCGATTTTGCCGAGCGTACCAACGCAGAGGCCGAGAGTGGTGGCGACTTCAGCCATGCGGTCGCGATGGGCGTGCCAGGGAAGAGTGGGAAGAGTGAGTTTGAGTTCGGCCGCGAGGAAACTGGCGACGTCGGGGCCGCGCGTGCCAAGGGCGGCGAGCGTGCCGACGGCGCCGCCGAATTGCAGGACGAGGCAGCGATCACGCGTTTCGCGGAGGCGCGATTGATGGCGGAGTACGGCGTCGAGCCAGCCTGCGATTTTGTAGCCGAGAGTCGTGGGGAGGGCGTGCTGCAACCAGGTGCGGCCGGCGATTAAAGTGTTGCGATGTTTCTGCGCGAGTTTGCCGAGAGGCTCGGCGAGGCTCTCGAGATCGCGGGAGATGAGATCGAGTGCGCCGCGGAGTTGGAGGATGCGGCCGGTGTCGATGGCGTCCTGGCTGGTGGCGCCGTGATGGACGAAGCGGGCGGCGTCTTTATCTTTTTTGGCGACGAGGGCGGTGAGATGTTTTACGAGAGGGATGGCGAGATTGCCGGCCGTGACGGCTTCGGTGGAGATGGCAGCGAGGTCGAAAAGTTCGGCACGGCACTTGGACTCGATGGCTTTGGCGGCTGGGGAGGGGATGACGCCGGTGCGCGCTTCGGCGCGCGCGAGGGCGGATTCGAAATCGAGCATGGATTGGATGGTGGCGCGGTCCGAAAAAATGAGTTCGACGGCTTCGGAGCGGAAGAGAGGGTCGAGAAGGGGCATGGGGTGAGTTTAAGGAAAGGAGGCAAAGGAGGTAAAGGAAATAAAGGAGGTAAAGGAAATGCGTTGATGAGTACGAGGAGTGGAGGTTAGCAGTTGAAGAAAACGGTTTCGTTGGGGCCTTGGAGGTGGATGTTCCATTCGAATGCATTTGGATTGATGGCGGAGGGAATGGCGATGAGGGCGGAGCGGCGGGCGGGGTCGATGAGATTGAGGATGTGGTCGGAGGTGTTTCCGGGATCGTTGGGAAAGTAGAGGCGGGTGACGAGATGTTTGAGAAGGCCACGCATGAAAAGGTTGACGGCGAGATGCGGGGCTTGCGGATGGTCGTGGGGGCCGGGGACGGAGCCGGGTTTGATGGTGGCGAAATGGAATTCGCCGAGGTCGTTGGTAGGGATGCGGGCGAAGCCGGAAAAGCGTGGCGCAGAGTTCTGCTGAATTTGTTGTTGCTCCGATGCGTTGTCCTGCGCGTAATTGCCGGAGGCGTCGGCTTGCCAAATTTCTAGGAAGGCGTCGGGGACGGGTTGGTTGTCGCCGTCGAGAATGCGGCCGGAGATGGTGATGCGTTCGCCCGGAAGATTTGGAACCGCGAGATCGGCGTTGTTGAGGCGATCTAGGCCGATGCTGAAGAAGGGGCCGACCGTTTGCGAGGGAGTGGCGAGGAGGGGCATTTATTAGGGCTCCATCGGTGTGGCGTTGCGGCCGCGGAGGATGATGTCGAATTTGTAGCCGAGGGCTTGGTCGGGGATGGTGGTGTCCCAATCGAAAATGGAGATGAGGCGGTTGCGCGCGGATTCGTCGGGAGTGGAATTGAAGATGGGATCGAAGGGGAGAAGGGGATCGCCAGGGAAGTACATTTGCGTGACGAGGCGCGTGGCAAAGGCTGGGCCGAAGAGTGAAAAGTGAATGTGGGCGGGGCGCCAGGCGTTGTGATGATTGCGCCAAGGATATTCGCCGGGCCGAATGGTGACGAAGCGGTAGCGGCCTTCGGCGTCGGTGATGGTGTGGCCGGCGCCGGTGAAATTGGGGTCGAGCGGGGCGTCGTGCTGGTCGTTTTTGTGGAGGTAGCGGCCGGCAGCGTTGGCTTGCCAGAGTTCGACGAGGGTATGGGGAATGGGCGTTCCGTCCTGATCGAGGACGCGGCCGGAGACGATGATACGTTCGCCGAGAGCTTCACCGCTGGGCCGGCGCGTCAGATCGAAGGCGTGAGGTTGGATGATTTGCTTTTGGAAAATGGGGCCGGTGATTTCGGTGAGCGTGTGTGGGATTTCGATGAGCGGTTTAGTGGGGGCGCGTTTGATGGAGGAGACGTAGGCGGGATGGAGATATGCGGGCTGGGTGCCGGGCGCGGGTCGGCGATAGTCGGGGAGATTTTTGGTGATGATGCTCACACGCGCTCCAGAAGGATAGAGATGCCTTGGCCGACGCCGATGCACATGGTGCAGAGGGCGTATTTGCCGAGAGTGCGCTGGAGTTGATAAGTGGCGGTGGTGATGAGGCGCGCGCCGCTGGCGCCGAGTGGATGGCCGAGTGCGATGGCGCCGCCATTGGGATTGACGTGTGGCGCGTCGTCGGGAATTTGCAGGTCGCGTAGGACGGCGAGGGCTTGGGCGGCGAAGGCTTCGTTGAGTTCGATGACGCTCATGTCGGTGATTTGAAGATTTGTTTTTGCAAGGAGTTTGCGCGTGGCGGGGATGGGGCCGATGCCCATAATGCGCGGAGCGACGCCGGCCGCTGCGGCAGCGATGATGCGGGCTTTCGGCGTGAGGCCGTGGCGCTTGGCGGCGGATTCGGAAGCGATGAGCAGGGCGCAGGCGCCGTCGTTGATGCCGGAGGCGTTGCCTGCGGTGACGGTGCCGTCGGGTTTGATGACACCCTTTAGTTTCGCGAGGGCTTCAAGCGTGGTGTCAGGGCGCGGATGTTCGTCGGTGGTGACGAGGAGCGGGTCGCCTTTTTTTTGCGGGATGGCGACGGCGGTGATTTCTTCGGCCAGGCGGCCGGTTCGAATGGCTTCGGCGGCGCGTTGCTGGCTGCGAAGGGCGAAGGCGTCTTGATCGGCTCGGGCGATGTGAAATTCATCAGCGACGATTTCGGCGGTTTCGGGCATGGCGTCGGTGCCGTACTTCGATTTCATGGCGGGATTGATGAAGCGCCAGCCGAGCGTGGTGTCTTCGAGTTTTTGCGAGCGGCCGAAAGCGGAATCGGATTTGGCCATGACGAACGGAGCGCGGGACATGCTTTCTACGCCGCCGGCGATGATAAGGTCGGCTTCGCCGGATTTGATGGCGCGGGCGGCGATGGCGACGGCGTCCATGCTGGAGCCGCAGAGGCGATTGACCGTGGAGCCGGGAATTTCTTTGGGAAGTCCGGAGAGAAGGAGAGCCATGCGGGCGACGTTGCGATTGTCTTCGCCGGATTGATTGGCGCAGCCGTAGAGGACGTCGTCGAGGAGGTTCCAGTCGGCAGAGGGATTGCGTTCGAGAAGGCCTTTGATGGGAATGGCGGCGAGATCGTCGGTGCGGACGGAGGAGAGGGATCCGGCGTAGCGGCCGATGGGCGTTCGAATGGCGTCGCAAATGTAGGCGGATTCCATTGGGGTCCTTGGTTAGCGAGGACAGTTTAGCGTAAATGCGGGAGTTGATGCTTGCCGGAGGAAACGCGATGCGGGGAAATTGTGCGGTGAGGTAGACTCTACGCTGGCGCGGCGGAGTTTTTTCGGGAGAAAGCGGAATGCTGGTTAGCAAACGGACGATACATATTGAGTGGGGAGATTGCGATCCGCTGGGGATCGTTTATTTTCCGAGGTATTTTGAGTTTTTTGATGCTTGTACGAATGCACTGTTCGAAAAGGCGGGTTGGCCCAAACCGGAGTTGTTGAAGAAATTTGCAATTGCAGGGATACCGCTGGTGGACGCGCGGGCGAGATTTTTGGAGCCGTCGTCGTTTGGGGATGTGGTGGAGGTTGCGTCGCAGATTGCGGAATGGGGGAAGAGTAGTTTTTCGGTGGAGCACAAATTATTTCGCGGGGAGAAATTAGCTGTGGAAGGATTTGAGAAGCGGGTGTGGACGGTGCGCGATAGTACGGCGGCGAGGAGAATACGCGGGCAAGAGATTCCGCGGGAAGTGCGGGAGAAATTTGGGGCTGCGTTAAAGGAGTGAATTGGTTTGGTGGTGGCGGGCCAAGGAACAAGGAAAGAAAAGAAAGAACAAAGAACTAGCACAGAGAAGAGAAGAGAAGAGAAGAGAAGAGAAGAGAAGAGAAGAGAAGAGAAGAGAAGAGAAGAGAAGAGAAGAGAAGAGGCCCGCCTCGGAAGGCGGCCCCTACAACGGCGGGATTGGGATCGATGCGAACGCAGGTAGGAATTGTCGGGGCCGGACCGGCGGGGTTGACGCTGGCGCACCTGCTGCATTTGCAGGGGATTGAAAGCGTGGTGATTGAGAGTCGCAGCCGCGAATACGTCGAGCAACGGGTGCGGGCGGGTGTGCTGGAGCATGGGACAGTGGAGTTGCTGGTGGAATCGGGAGTTGGGGAACGGTTGAAGCGCGAGGGGCTGCCGCACTACGGCGCGGAGTTACGGTTTGACGGGGCGGGGCATCGCATAGATTTCGCGGATTTGACGCATGGGAAGTCGATCACCATCTATGCGCAACACGAGGTGATCAAGGATTTGATTGCAGCCCGACTGAAGTACGGAGGGACAATTCATTTTGAAGCGGAAGCGGTGGAGGTGAGCGGGCTGGATGGGGAGCCGAAGATTCGTTTTCGGCTGGGTGGAGAGACCAAGGAGTTGAGCTGCGATTTCATCGCGGGGTGCGATGGTTTTCATGGGATTTGCCGTGGAACGATACCTGCGGATGCGCTGCGAGTGCACGAGCGGGAGTATCCGTTTGCGTGGCTGGGGATTCTGGCGAATGTGGCGCCAGCGTCCGAGGAATTGATCTACACGTATAGCGAGCGGGGGTTCGCGCTGTTGAGCATGCGATCGCCGCAGGTTTCGCGGCTGTACCTGCAATGCCGTACGGATGAAGAAATTGCGAACTGGTCCGACGACCGGATTTGGAATGAGCTGCGCTTGCGCATGGCGACGAAAGACGGCTGGGTTCTAAGGGATGGACCGGTGACGCAAAAGGGAATTACGCCGATGCGGAGTTTTGTGGCTGAGCCGATGCGTTACGGGAAATTGTTTTTGCTGGGCGATGCGGCGCATATTGTGCCGCCGACGGGGGCGAAGGGTTTGAATTTGGCGGTGGCGGATGTGCGCGTGCTCACGCGGGCGTTGGCGGATTTTTATAAGAAAGGGAGCGAGGAGGGGCTGGCGCGATTTTCGGGGGTTTGTTTGCGGCGCGTGTGGAAGGTGCAGAGATTTTCGTGGTGGATGACATCGATGTTGCACCGGTTTCAGAATGAAGATGGATTTTCGCACCGGTTGCATTTGGCGGAATTGGATTATGTGACGAGTTCGCGGGCGGCGTCGATGACGTTGGCGGAGAATTATGTGGGGTTGCGGATGGAGATGGATGCGGACGATTGAAATGTTGCTAAAAAGGGGCGCAGCATACCGCGTCCCTACAAAGCCAGTAAGAGAGGGTTATTCATAGCGCAGGGCTTCGACGGGATTGAGTTTTGCGGCGCGAGAGGCGGGATAGAGACCCGCGATTAGGCTGACGACGATGGCGAAGACGATGGCGCCGAGGGCCAGCCACCACGGAACGTACGAAATTTTCACGCCGGGCAAATCCTGGCGCTTCAAATAAATGGTTGTGCCCCACGTCAGGGCTTGGCCGATGAGCCAGCCGAGTGTCACTCCGCAGATTCCTCCCAAAAGACCCATGGCGCCGGCTTCGGCGAAGAAAAGGCTGCGGATGTCGCGGTCGGTGGCACCGAGCGCTTTCAAGATGCCGATTTCGCGGCGGCGTTCGAGTATGGCCATCACAAGGGTATTGATAATGCCGAGCGAGGCGACAGTGAGCGCGAGGCTGCCAAATAGGCCGAGAAAGAGATCGAAAACGGTAAAGACGAGGCGCAATCCGCGGGTCGCGTCCAAAAGAGAGAAAGTGGAGAAGCCGAGTTGCTTGATGGCGGCCTCGAGCTTGGCCACGTCCTTGGGCGATTTCGCGCGAACGGTGAGCGCCAGATAAGCCGGTTTGCCGGAATCGCCGCTCATCATGGCTTGCAGATCGGTAGGCTGTGCCACGTGAAGCTGTTCGGCAGTTTGCAATGGGATGAGCAGGCGGCCGCCGCCAAATCCTCCAAAGCCTGCAGAGGGATCGGTTTCAATGATTCCCACGATGCGGAGTTTTTTCTCTCGCGTGACGATGGAGAGGGCGCCGGGGGCGCTGCCACTCATGGCGTCGAGGAGAGCTTCGTCTTCTTCTGCCTGGGTGCGCTTTGCGGCGCGTTGGGCGTAGCGAAGGATGAGTTCTTTGCCGACAAGAGATACGGGCTGGTCCGATAATTCTTTGGCGAATTCAATTTGCAGTATGGCTTCCTCGGCGGTGGGAGAGGAGAAATACTTGCCGATCATGCCCTCGAAGGCTCCGCCAGAGCGGGAAGAGTCGGGCATGCCGAGGACGGAGGTCGTGTAATTGTGATCGGCAAAACGCACGTCGGTGACGAAGCGGATTTGCGGATAGACTTCGGTGACGTTGGGAAGTTTCTGGATTTGCTGGATGACGTCGTCATCCAGAAGCTTAGCTTCTTTGGGCGCTTGTGCCGGAGCGGCCGCTGCGCGCGGGGGGCGGCCGGGACCTTCTCCACGAAAATTGCGCGCCGAAGTCACAAAGACTGCGTCGAACAGACCGGAGCGCGTGAGGCGCTGCGAGGCCAGAGTTTGCAGGCCCACGCCCAGCGAGAGCATGGCGACGAGAGAGGCCACGCCGACGGCAACGCCCAGCGTGGTGAGCGAGTTGCGCAAAATGGCTTCGCGTAAATTGCGGAACGCCAGTTCGGTGAGGTCCCGCGTTTTCATTGGCGCACTCCGTCGCTGACGAGACGTCCATCGGAAAGTGTAGCGATGCGATTGGCGAAGCGCTCGGCGAGCGGGCGTTCGTGCGTGACCATGATGATGGTCATGCCGAGGGTGTCCTGGATTTCGCGGAGCAAAAGCAGGATTTGCTCGCCATTGGTGCTGTCGAGGTTGCCCGTGGGCTCATCGGCAAAAAGAATTGTTGGGCGATTGACCAGCGCGCGTGCCAGGGCGCCGCGCTGCTGTTCGCCACCGGAGAGTTCGCTGGGACGATGCTTGCGGCGGGCGGCGAGACGTACGCGCTCAAGCGCTTCGGTGACACGAGATTCGCGCTCATGGCGCTCGACTTCAGCGAGACGAAGGGGAAGCTCCACGTTTTCTTCCAGGGTCATTCGCGGCAGGAGATTAAAGGATTGAAAGACCATGCCAACGGTCTGGCGGCGGTAGCGCGCGAGCTCTTCGGGCGAAACCGCGGCGAGGTCCTGGTCGCGAACGAGAATGGCGCCCGAGGTGGGCCGATCCAAACCGGCGAGCATGCTGAGCAAAGTGGACTTGCCGGAGCCGGAGCTGCCAAGAAGGGCGAGGAACTCACCGGCGGCGACGTCGAGAGAAACGTCGTTCACGGCGCGGATGATGGTTTCGCCCAAGCGGTATTCGCGAGAGACGTTTTGGGCATGAATCAACGGGGTAAGGGTGGGCATCGTGGAGGCTGGCACATTGTAATACGCGCGGGGAGCTTGGTAAGTTACCGGCAGAGAATAAAGGGCGTTCCGTATTTGCGTTCAGTGGTATTGGAGATTGGGTAGGAGTTGTGGGCTTCAAGAACTTGTTTGAAAATGCGCGCCGCGGGTCTTTAGAGCAGCAGATCCCGCAGCGCCGAAAGAGAGTCCGCTATCTTCTAATCTCGAGCGGTTCCACCAGTTTGAAAGTCAGAGGAGTTTCAGCGGGAATGGTAATGTCGCGATTGCCGGTGAGACCGGCGCCACCGGTGCCCGCCGCAGCGCCGATGAGACCGCCAATCAGGGCACCCTTGCCGCCCCCAGCCACGCCACCGATCAAAGCGCCGCCGCCCGCTCCGCCGCCAACCATCGCGGCCGTTCTCTTGCCTTTGCCCTTGCTGGTTTCCGTGGGAGCGGTGGTCTGAATTCGGTGCTCATGACCATTTACATTTACCGAGGTAAGAGTTAAAGAAAGTACAGCGCCACCCTTAAATCTGCCAGCCGCCTTTGCGTCTTGGATCACGCCCGTTGCGGCGGAACCTTTTGGTATGGTGATTCTGCCATCAACTTCGACCGGAGATTGGACTGTTGCAGTAAAGGTTTGACCTGCAGAGCTCGTTTTGGAACTGATGGATTGGTCCAAGACTACGGTGATGACGGTTTCCGCCGGAACGATAAGCGGCCTGGGTTCTTCCCGTCTGCGGGCCTCTGAGTTCTTGGCCGAACTCGAGGAATCGGTCGCCGCCGCGGAAGGAGAGGAGTCTGGGGTAGCTGAAGAGTCGGCCGGCTTTTGACATCCAGCAGATGCGAAAGCAAAGCAAGAGCTAAAAAGGAAAAGCATGTGTAAATGCTTTTTCACGAGTGTCCTCCGTAGGGCGTTGGTATTTCCAAGAATACGCCGTTCTGAAATGAAGTCAATTCGGCCAAAAAATGGAGCCAGACTTTCTCGTACTTCGCGCTGCGATGAAATCGCTCGATGTAGCTGTTTCCCTCCGGGGGGAGGATATGCCTCCGGTGGACGATTTCAGCGAGAGTGGTATCTCTTTATGCAAGTACAGTGGGATGAGCTATTGTCATGCGAAGCGCATTGCGATGGGATAGGGTGTGCTTGAAAAATCCCTTGGGCCAGCAGGTGTGGTATGAAATTTACATGGACGCTCGCGGCAGCATTTTGTTTTTTCTTCCCGGCATTTGGCAAGGCGCAGAATACGGGACGGGTGGAGTGCCCGCGATCGGGCGGGTATGTTTATTTGTACAGCTCGATGATCACGCTGGATGTGCGTACGACCCTGCAGTGCGGTGAGGAGCTTCAAATTACAGGGCGGTATGACGAATATTTTGGGGTGAAAACGAGCAAGGGCGAGATCGGGTATGTGCCGCTGGGCGCGATTGTGCTGGTAAAGGACAGGCCGGGGCCGCAAGTGGCGGGGGGAGCGGCGGGGAAGACGGGGCGCGAGAGGACGCCTTACGACAATACTCCACCGCCGCCGGAAGCGCCTGCGACCGCGGTAGTCGGGCCGGAGTTTACTTTGCGGAATGGGACGCCCGTGCATTTGAAGGTGAGCAAGAGCGTTTCTTCGGCGACGGCGCATGTGGGAGATGCGGTGGTGCTGGAAGTGGCGGAAGCGGTGGTAGTCGAAGGGCTTTGCGTGATTCCGAAGGGCGCGGCGGCGGCGGGAACGGTGACCGAGGCGGAGGCTAAAAAACGCATGGGGCATGGCGGAAAAGTCGGGGTGCTGGCAAATTCGGTGATGCTCGATGATAAGGAAAAAGCTGCGGTTCGGGGGTATCAGGAGACTGGTGGAGCGAACTCCGCTACCGGCACGGTGCTGCCAATGGTTTCGGGAAAAGATGTCGTGCTCGTACAAGGTACAGAGTTTACGGCGTGGATTGATGGAGATGTGAAATTGAAACGGGAGGCGTTCTCCGCGCCGAAGGAAGCGCCGGCGCCCGCACCCGCGGCGCAGAGTCCGGCTTCGTCGCCGAAGTAGACGTGCCGCTTAAAAGCTGTTGTGCCTTTCCAAAGAAACCAACTGAATGGCGAACTGTTTTGAGACGCGCATGGCGCAGCAGTGCGGCTGGGCGGTATTCGTTTGTGCGCCAAAGCGGTGGTAGAGTGTGGGCCTGAAGCTGGCGAAAGGCACGTCCCGGGGGCGGAATGAAATCCAGCGCGTTTCTGGCGATATTTATGGTGTTGCTGCTGCTGTGGGCCGGAGGATTCCTGGTCTACCATGTGGCTAGCCTGCTGATTCATTTGTTGCTGGTGTTGGCGCTGATTTTCCTGGTGATTCATGTGGTCCGCAGTGTTGCGCGGAAGTGAAGCGGGGATTTTTCCGGCACGAAGCGGCACAGTCTCGCGAGCGTCGCTGCCCAATCCAAATTGGAAAATTGTGTGCGGATAACTTTTAAATTCGAATATCCGATCGAGCGGACGATGGCGTTCGAGAAGGAGTATCACCCGAATTTGCAGCTTTCGCTGGAAGAGAAGCGGACGCTGCTGAAGAATGCGATTACGATCTGGATGTTCGATGGGAAGACGCTGGTGGGGGAGACGTACGGAGTTACGCTGGGAAATCGCGTGGACGAACATCCGGGATGCCCGAGAGATCCGGAGGCGATTTACTGCTACTCGAATACGATTTTGGGGAAGTTTAAAGGGAAGGGTTACGGGACGATCTTGAAGGCGGCGTTCATCGGGCACGTATCGTGGAAATTCAACCGGATTTATGGACACGCGAGGCCGGGTGCGAGCCAGGCGCTGAATCGAAAATTCGGAGCGAAATTTTTGCGGACGTACAAGGATTGGTTTGGTACGGGCGAAGACTATGGGTTGTACGTTTTAGAGTTGGATGGGGCGGCGCGGAAATAGCAGGGCGGCTAAGCGCGGGCTTTGCCGATCATTTCATCCCAAATCCCTTTGCTCTTGAGAATGAGTTCGACGGTTTCGCGGGCGGCGCCTCTTCCGCCGAAGGCTTTGGTCACGTAGTGCGCGGTTTTTTTTACTTCGTGGACGGCGTCGCCGACTGCGACGGCCAGTCCGACGCGGCGCATAACGGGGATATCCGGAAGATCGTCTCCGAGGTAGGCGACTTGCGATTCGGTAACGCCGGCCTTTTTGAGGATTTCTTCAAACGCCGGAATTTTGTGCGGCTGCTTTTCGTAGACGAACTCGATGTCCATTTCTTTTGCCCGGCGGCGCAAAGCGGCGCTTTCGCGGCCGGTGATGACGCCGGTGCGAATGCCCGCGGTGCGGGCGAGAGTCATGCCCTGGCCGTCGTGGGCGTCGAAAGTTTTGATTTCTAGCGCGGAGCCATCAGCAGTGGAAAGAAGCGTGACGCCGCCGTTGGTGATCGTGCCATCGACGTCCATGAGCAGAAGCTGGATTTGCTTTGCGCGAGCCGCGAGTTTTGCAGGGATTTTTTTGTTGCCGGTGGCCAAAGGACGCTCCTTTTTCACTGCGCTTCCGTTTCGTACTCTCTCATGGTGAAGTCTGCGCGGCGTTAGGTCTTTTCGAAATCGCTTACATCAGTTCGAGGGTCCACAAATCGTGAAGGTGAACGACGCCGAGAACGGCGTTGGTTTCATCGACGACCACGATGGAAGTGATTTTGCGTTTTTCCATAAGATTGAGCGCTTCGCTAGCGAGGACGTGCGGGTGAATGGTTTGCGGGTGGCGCGTCATGCAGGAAACGAGATTCATTTCGAGAGTGGCGCCGCCGTGTTTTTCCATGAGGCGGCGAAGATCGCCGTCGGTGAGAATACCGGCGAGGCGGCCATCGGGTTCGAGAATGGTGGTCATGCCGAGGCCTTTGCGGCTCATTTCGTGGATGACGTCGAGCATGGGAGTGTCCAGAGAGACGTGCGGCAAGGATTCTCCCGCGTGCATTTTGTGTTCGACGCGAAGGAGTTTTCTGCCCAGGCGGCCAGCGGGATGGAGGGCGGCGAAATCGTCGGGACGGAAGCCGCGGCGATCGAGGAGGCTTACCGCGAGGGCGTCGCCGACGGCCATGGCGACGGTGGTGCTGGCAGTGGGGGCGAGGTTGAGAGAGCAGGCTTCTTCGCGGACGCTGACGTCGAGCGCCACGTCGCTAGCTTCGGCGAGAGTGGAGTTCATTTTTCCAGTGAGCGTGACGAGCGGGGCTTCGAGACGTTTGAGCGCTTCGAGGAGGCGGATGATTTCTTCGGTTTCGCCGCCGTAGGAGACGGCGAGGACGGAGTCGCTGCGGGCGAGCATGCCGAGATCGCCGTGGAGCGCTTCGGCGGGATGAAGAAAAAAGGATGGCGTGCCCGTGCTGGAGAGCGTGGCGGAAATTTTGCGGCCGATGAGGCCGGATTTGCCCATGCCGGTGACGGCGACGCGGCCTTTGCAGGCGAAGAGAATGTCGACGGCTTTTTCGAAGGTAGCGTCGAGGCGAGCGAGGACATCATGGATGGCTTGCGCTTCGATTTTCAGGACGCGGCGGGCGGTGTCGAGGCTCATGCGTGATTCCATGTGCGCACGAGAGTGGAAAGTTCCTTGAGGCGCGAGAGGAGGGCGGGGAGTAACGAGAGGGGCAGGGCGTTGGCGCCGTCGGAGAGAGCGGCGGCGGGATTGTCGTGCGTTTCGAGGAAGATACCGTCGGCGCCCGCGGCTACGGCCGCGCGCGCGAGGGGTTCGATGAATTCGGGTTGGCCGCCGCTGGCGTGGCCTTGTCCGCCGGGGAGTTGGACGGAATGTGTGGCGTCGAAGACCACGGGGCGGCCGAATTTTTGCAGGATGGGGATGGAGCGCATATCGACGACGAGGTTTTGGTAGCCGAAGGAGGAGCCGCGCTCTGTGAGAAGGATTTGTGTGTTTCCGGTGGAGGCGATTTTTTCGATGACGTTGGACATGTCGCCTGGAGAGACGAATTGCGGTTTTTTTACGTTGACGATGCGGCGGGTTTGGCCTGCGGCGACTAGGAGGTCGGTTTGGCGCGCAAGGAAGGCGGGGATTTGCAAAATGTCGGCGACTTCCGCCGCGGAGGCGGCCTGGCCGGACTCATGGATGTCGGTGAGAATGGGGACGCGAAATTCGGATTTGATTTTGGCGAGGATGCGGAGGCCTTCGCTCATGCCGGGACCGCGAAAGGCGTTGACGGAGGAGCGATTGGCCTTGTCGTAGGAGGCTTTGAAGATGTAGGGAACTTGTAGTTCGGAGGCAATTTTGGAAACGGCTTCCGCCATTTTACAGGCGTGAGCTTCGGACTCGATGACGCAAGGACCCGCAATGAGAAAAAGGGGATTGCCGCCGCCGAGGCGCAATTCACCGAGTGCAAGTTCGTGTGTGATCATAGCAATTTGTGACAAACATTCAGTAAGGATTCTAGGCTACGCAGGCAGCGAAGCGATTGCAACGTTTTAAGCGTTGGCGTGTGGGGCGACACCCATTGCCTGGACGTGCTTGGGTTCCATCACCGGGCGCGATTTGTTCTTGCGGTTTTCGAGCGCGGCGCCGATGAAGGCGGCGAACAAAGGGTGCGGCTCGAGCGGCTTGGACTTGAATTCGGGATGGAACTGGCAGCCTAGGAACCACGGATGTTCAGGTGACTCGACGATTTCGACGTAATTTTCGTCGGGGGTGCGCCCGGTAATGCGGAGTCCCGCGGCGACGAGAATTTTTTCGTATTCGCGATTGAATTCGTAGCGATGGCGATGGCGTTCGCTGATTTCCATTTTGCCGTAGGCCTTGGCGGCCAGGGAGCCGGGTTCGAGTTTGCAAGGCCACGCGCCGAGGCGCATGGTGCCGCCCATTTCGTCGACGCCGAGAAGTTCGCGCAATTTGTAGATGACGCGGTGCGGCGTTTGGGGATCGAATTCGGTGCTATCAGCTTGCTTCAAATCGGCGACGTCGCGCGCGTATTCAATGGTGGCGCACTGCATTCCGAGACAGATGCCGAAGAAGGGAACTTTGTGCTCGCGGGCATACTGAATGCTATGAACCATTCCGGAAATTCCGCGTTTGCCAAAGCCGCCGGGAACGAGGATGCCGTCGTAACCACGCAACCTTGCCGCAGCGGTTTCCGCGGAGTCGATCTCTTCGGCCTCAATCCATTCGAGAACGGTTTTGTGGCCGTGGGCCAAGCCGCCATGCAACAAAGCTTCCCGCAAACTTTTGTAGGCGTCTTCGAGCTGCACGTATTTGCCAACGATGGCGATGCGCACTTCGCCGCCGGGATGATGGAGGCGCTGGACGAGATCGAGCCAAGGCTTCATGTCGGAAGGCCGGTCTTCGAGCTTTAACAATCGGATGATCTGTCCGTCGAGGCCTTCTTTGCTGAGTTCGACTGGAACGGCATAAATCGTATCCACGTCTTCCATCGAGATAACGCAGGAATCGGCGACGTTGCAGAAGAGCGCGATCTTTTTCTTCAAGTCGGAAGGGATGTGGCGATCGCTGCGGCAAAGCAAAATATCCGGCTGAATTCCAATGCCAAGCATTTCCTTCACGCTGTGCTGCGTGGGCTTGGTCTTCAATTCACCGGCAGCGGCAATGTAGGGAACGAGCGTGACGTGCACGAAGAGCGTGTTTTCCGGGCCCACTTCGAGGCGCATCTGGCGGATCGCTTCGAGGAACGGGAGCGATTCGATGTCGCCGACCGTTCCGCCGATTTCAACGATGACGACGTCCACCCCTTCGGAAACCTTCTTGATAGTGGCCTTGATTTCATCGGTGACGTGCGGAATGACCTGCACGGTCTTGCCGAGAAAATCGCCGCGGCGCTCTTTAGTCAAAATGGTTTCGTAGATGCGGCCGGTGGTCCAGTTATTGTCGCGCGAAAGTTTGGCGTGAGTGAAGCGCTCGTAGTGTCCGAGGTCGAGGTCGGTTTCGGCACCGTCTTCAGTGACGAAGACTTCACCGTGCTGAAATGGACTCATCGTACCGGGATCGACGTTCAGGTACGGGTCGCATTTTTGCAGGGTGACTTTGAAGCCGCGACTTTCGAGGAGACAACCGATGGAAGAGGCAGCAACGCCCTTCCCAAGTGAGGAAACAACACCGCCGGTCACAAAGATATATTTTGGCGCCATCCATGCAGCCCGCGTGGTCTACGCCAGGCTTGTTTGCCCTCCACAGGATTGACGTACACATAATTATGGACATGAGAGGGGAAACTGTCAAATCGAAGTGTGCGTGGAGAATATTCAAATTTGTGTCCGCCGTGCTCGGAGCCACGTTGGCTGGCATGTAGCGACAGAGCAAAAGTGCTCAGCGAATTTCGAATTTCTGGAAGCCCACGGCAGAAGGCTACCCCCACCCCCCCCGTTTTTCCGCAAAGAGTGTGTAAAGTTATGAGAGTAAAGCGGTTGAGCAAAAATAGCGGTGCAAAAGAGTGTGTAATTTATTGATTCTAAATAACATGACCTAAGCGAAACAGAATCGCTGCTAACCAACTGATTCTAAGAGACATGTGGTACGAGACAGGAATTCCACCGAGCAAAGAGTTCATAACTCGTTGCGAGAAAAGAGTTTAACTTTGTTAGCCAACAGAATGGAAAGTTGGGAGCGAGCAGAAATGCCAAGGAACGCAAGAACTAACGACACATCTCAATGGAATAAAGCGTAACACAAATCTACGTGCAGGTCAAGTAAAACTTCGTGGAGTAAGAAGAATCTGATGGGAAATTTTGAGAACAAAAGATCTTTTATTCAGGAGCGGATGCACCCGAAGCTCGCCAATCAGGACACTGCCTCCTTGTAGGTCAAAGGCGATGGGTCGAACGTTCGCCGAGCGAGCGGCAGATTCCGCGAAACATTTGTTCTGGCCGCGTGTTCAAACAGATGGGAAGGTTTCGCGATTCATACACGGAGAAGTTTGGCATTTGCCTGATTGCGCACGGCAAATGCGGGATCGGTGAAACCTGATTGGACGGTGCGTACATCTTACTAACAGAACGTGTGTGCGAAGCCGCGAAATCATAAAAAAACGCGCGGCGGCCAGCTCAGTGGGGGAGCTTGGAACTTAGGGAAAGGGCCAATGAAGTCCAAAAAATTACGAATGCGAGTCCTAATGCGAATCAATGGCTTTGTTTTTGTGGGGGTTCTTGCGTGCGCGGCGATTGTCGGCGCGCAAGAGAAAGCGCAAACAGTAACTCAGCGCGCCAGCGCGTATGACGTGGCGCGAGAAAGCGTTCTGCAGGGAACTGTGGTTTCTTATGCAGCATCTTCCAGCACGCCGCCAGTGGGCGCTCACGTAAAGGTGCAGACGTCTTCGGGCGTCGTAGACGTGCATATTGGCAACGCCAAGTTGCTATCGACAAATCATCTGACGCTGGGTCCGGGCGACGCCGTGCGTATTACCGGGGAAAATGTCGTGTTCGGGCAGTCCACGTTCTATGCGGCGCGGTTGTTGCAGAAAGGCTCACAGACCGTCACTCTTCGTTCCATTCACGGGCTGCCCCTTGTTGCTGTTTCGCCGCTGACCGCGGACCAGAAGGAAGGCGTGCGATGAACCGCCTTTTCTTGGCAATTGCGCTGATCCTTGCTGGCTTTACGGCGGCATGCAGTAACGGCGGCGTCGCCAGCGCGCCACCGCCAACTGGCAAGTTCTCTACCTCCAGTCTCAAAGGAGCATACGCCTTCTCGATGAGCGGCACCAACGCTACGACCGGCAACCCCATTTCGCGCATTGGAAGCTTCGTCGCCGATGGGGCTGGCGGCATTACCATGGCGATTGAGGACGCAAACAGCGCAGGAAACTTGAGCCCCGCGGTGAGTTTTCTGACTGCGCCGGCCTCTTCCTACACGGTCCAATCCAACGGACAGGGCACGCTGACCTTGGCCCAAAGCACGACCGGTGCACTTACTTTCAGCTTTTCGCTAAGCTCCACTAGTTTTGGATACATCATTCAAACGGACGGCAGTTCGTCCTCAAGCGGATTCTTCCAGCTTCAGACACTCTCGAACGCCTTCAGCGCGTCGTACGCGTTCGACTTTTCCGGCATCGATGTCAATGCCTCCACCAACGCATCGATCGTTGGGCAGTTTACAACCAACGGCACAACGGGGATTACCGGCGGCCTACTGGATATTAACGATGGAACACAGCTCACCAGTTCAACGGCGGTCACTGCCGCAGGGATTGGACCCGATCCTACGTTCGGAGCCACGTTTGGCCGCGGTAGTTTCGTCCTCGACAGCCTGGTGTTTACCTACTACATGATCGACCAAAACAACCTAGTCGTTTTGGAGGCTGATTCCAACTTCGCCACCATTGGTTCGGCGACGGCGCAGACGAATGTTCCCACTACGGTTGCGGGACTCGCCGGCAACTTTGTATTCATCGTCGGCGGGGCAACGGGTGGCACGGGGCCTGCGGGACCAATTTCACGGGCTGCGCGTTTCACTTCGGACGCGTCCGGGAATTTGACGAACATCGACCTGGATCAAAACGACGCTGGCACGCACCTGATATTTCCGAAGAGCACTTTTTCCAACCCGAGCATAACCATCGATCCGAGTGGCACTGGCCGAGGCACGCTGCAATTTACCGACCTCTCCTCAACGGCAGTATTCAGCTACGTTTTCTATCTGTCTTCTGCGACGAGCGGGTTTATCCAGGACATCAGCAACAACGATGTTTTGGATGGCTCCATTTCGTCCCAGGCCGCTGGGCCCTTCACGCTGAGCTCCCTGGCGGGAAATTACGTCGTCAATTGGTCCGGCTTCAATGGGAATAACTCATTCGAAGAAGACTTCGTCGGGCAGTTTGCCTTGACCAGCGCAACCACGAGCAACATCACCGGTGCGACCGACTATGCGGAACTTGGCAGCGGCCAAGTCATCACTGCGGCCGCCATGACGGGAAACCTGACCATCACCGGCGATGGAACGCGGGGCGGATCGAAAGCCAATACGGCGGCCATTCAGGCCGGCAACCAGTCGTTTACGTTCAACGCCTATGTGCTGGATAACAACAATATCGTGCTCCTGGGAACGGACACGACCCGCATCGTCCTTGGGACTGCCACGCGACAACCCTAACAGTTCGCCAATTGCGAATAACCACCGCCCGGCCGCTGCGCGCCGGGCGGTTTTATTTTTGCAGTAACTTTTCCACGCGAGCTACATCTTCTGGTACATCGACGCTGACGGCGTCGTGTTCGACTTCGGCAACGCGAATCTTCCACCCGTTTTCCATCCAGCGGAGTTGCTCGAGCTGTTCGATGCGCTCGAGTTCGCCTTGGGGGAGCGTGGGATATTCGAGCAGGGCGTCACGCTGAAAGACATAGAGACCGAGGTGTTTCAGGTGGCGCACTACCATTTTTGCGGACGTGTCGCGCACCCAGGGAATCGGGGCGCGCGAGAAATAGAGAGCGTTGCCATCGAAGTCGAGAACGGTTTTCACGACGTTGGGGTCCATGATGTCGGCGGGCGTTTTCACGGGGGTGGCCACGGTAGCGATAGCCGCGAGTGGCTCTTCGAGCAGGGCATTGACAGCGGTATCCACGGCCACCGGATCGAGCAGGGGCTCGTCGCCTTGCACGTTGACGAAGACTTCGCCCTCGGTATGGGCGGCTACTTCGGCTACGCGTTCCGTTCCGGTGCGATGATCGGAGCGGGTCATGCGCGCCTCGCCGCCAAAGCCTTCGACCACTTTCACGATGCGTTCGTCGTCCGTGGCCACAATCACGCGGCTTGCCGAATGCGCCAGTTTGGCGCGCTCGTAGACGCGCTGAATCATCGGTTTTCCGGCGAGGGAGACAAGCGGCTTCCCCGGCAGCCGCGTGGAACCGTACCGCGCGGGAATCACCAGCACGACTCTAGCTTCACTCATGTCTTGAACGTCCCCCGCGCCACGGAATATTTTCGCGTTTCCTACTGTCTTAAAGGTATTGAAGAGTGCAACCTAGCCGATGCTACCATAGCGGGTCGAAGGCGGGCTCTCCACGCGTTTTGTCATATATTTGTAAAGGGGCTTGTTTCCCCCAAAACGGGTGGTAGAATCCCAAACAGTCCGATCCGCGCGGTCGTCCCGGCACGCCGGGATGATGGGGGCGCCGTGAAACCTGAAGTGCCGTTTGCCACGTCGAGGCAAAGTATAGATTTCGCCGTATCGTGGTCCGTGTTGAAGAGTTTTCGCGTCCTACGATTCACCGTCGCCTTCCCTCAGCCATAGTTTTTTCGCTGCAGCGCAAACCTCCAGCAGCGAAGTCAAACTTGATTCCGGCAAGCCGCAGGATGACGTACGAAAGAACACCACCGCGGCTTCCTTCAAACCGGGTCAGACGCTGCACATAGACGTAGACATGGCTTTGGTCAACGTGACGGTAACCGACCCCTATAACCGGCTCGTTACGGGACTTGAATCTGACAATTTCCGCGTATTCGAGGACAACATCGAACAGGAAGTGGTGACGTTCTCGGCCGAAGATGTGCCGATCTCCATTGGCGTGATTTTCGATTTCAGCGGCAGCATGGCCAACAAGGTGGCAAAAGCCCGCGAGGCAGCCGTCCAGTTCTTCAAGACATCCAATCCTCAGGACGAGTTCTTTCTGGTCAGCTTTAATGAGCGCGCAGAACTGACGAGTGCGTTTACGAACAGCGTAGAAGACTTGCAAAGCCGTATGCTGTTGACGTCGCCGAAAGGCCGGACGGCGCTGCTGGACGCCATCTATCTGGGCTTGAGCCAGATGAGGGGTGCACATAACGCCAAGCGTGCCTTGCTCATACTGTCTGACGGGGGCGATAATCATAGTCGGTACAACGAAAGCGATATCAAGCGGTTGGTGAAGGAAGCAGACACCCAGCTCTATGCGATCGGCATCTTTGACCCGCTGGGATATCGCCGAACCCCGGAAGAACTGAGCGGCCCATCCCTGCTCAGCGAAGTGACTGACATGACCGGCGGCCGCGTCTTTAACGTGGAAAAGCTCGAAGAGCTTCCGGACATCGCGTCAAAAATCGGCATGGAGCTGCGAAATCAATATGTCCTCGGATATCGGCCAAGCAACAAAGCCCACGACGCGCGCTGGCGCAAGGTCAAGATTAAGCTGCGCGCACCTCGCGGTTTGCCGCCTCTTACGGTTTATTCCAAGACGGGGTATTACGCGCCCAGCCACTAAGCGGATTTTCGGCAGCGCGGGTCACTTCGCGCAGGTTCTCGTGATTGTTTGCACCGCTGCGCTGGCCGCAACTGGCGCACACGCGCAGGTTCCTCTCCCGCAGCCACCGCCTCCCCAACCGCCGGGCCAAGCCCAGAACAACGGTCAAGGCTCCGTCGTTAAGGTGGACGTCAACCTTGTTGTGCTGCACACGACCGTGCTGGATGACCGCCAGCGTTTCGCGGATGGGCTGAAGGAAGAAAATTTTCGCGTGTTCGAGGACAAGGTCGAGCAAAAACTTGCCGTCTTCAAGCGCGAGGACATTCCCGTGAGCATGGGCCTGGTTATCGACAACAGCGGCAGCATGCGCGACAAGCGCCCCCGGGTGAATGAAGCGGCGCTGACACTCGTGCAAGCCAGCAATCCTTCCGACGAAGCTTTCGTCGTGAATTTCAATGACGATTTTTATCTCGACCTCGACAAGGACTTCAGCAGCAGCATTCCCGAATTGAAGGAAGCGCTCGAGCGCATCGATTCGCGCGGCAGTACTGCACTCTATGACGCCATAATCGGCTCAATGGATCACCTCAAGAAGGCTTCGAAAGACAAACACGTGTTGCTGATCGTCACCGACGGTGAAGACAACACCAGCCGCAATTCGCTCGAAAAAACGGTGCGCGAAGTTCAAAAGACCGATACGGTCATCTATACGATTGGTCTACTGGGCGATGAAAACAAGAAGTCCAAGAGCCGCGCGCGCAAGGCGCTGAAAGAAATTGCCGAAGCTTCCGGCGGACTGGCGTTTTTCCCGGAGAATGTGGATGACGTGCATAACATCTGCGAGCAGGTGGCGCATGACATTCGCAACCAGTACACGCTCGCCTATTACCCGACGAACGCGCGCCGCGACGGAAGTTTTCGCACCGTGCAGGTGGAAGTGATTCCGCCGCGCGGGCGCGGCAAGCTCGTCGCGCGTACCCGCAACGGCTATTACGCGCCGGGCAGCGTGGCGGGCGCCGCTTCCGGCCACTAGCCTTTAGCCGAACAGTCTCCTGTAGGCGCGGCATAGCAAAGCAGTGGCATCTCCTCATTCTATTCTGCCTTGACAGTCCAACCAAAGAAGTCTATAGGTAGAACTTAGACCTGTAGCACGCCTAGGTGTGGACGATGAGCCAAGAAAAAATCGAGCTCCTTAAGGGGACGCTCGACATGCTGATCCTCAAGGTCGTCGCCGGCAGCCCCATTCACGGCTACGCTATCTCACAGCGCATCCAACAAATCTCCAAGGAATTCTTTCAGGTGCCCCAAGGTTCGTTATATCCGGCGCTGCACCGGCTGGAAGAGCGCGGCTGGCTCGAAGCCGAATGGAAAGACACGCCCACGGGCCGCGAAGCGAAGTTCTATAAGCTGACGCGTGTCGGGCGGAAGCAACTCGACACGGAAGTCCTGAACTGGGAACGCCTTTCGGATGCTGTTTCGTTGATCCTTCGCACGGCAGAGTAGGAGGTAGAGCATGCGCTGGCTGCGGCGTCTTTGGCAGAAGCCGCTCGCGGAAAAAAAGCTCGACTCCGAGCTGCGTTTCCACCTGGAACAGCAGATCTCCGGCTACATCGCTGGCGGTATGTCACCGATGGAAGCGCGGAGGCGCGCCAATATCGAGTTCGGCGGAGTAGAGCGGTTCAAAGAAGAATGCCGCGAAGCCCGTCCCGAAACGCACGTCCACGCATTTTTATTTGACCTGCGCTACGCGTGGCGCAGCCTGCGCAAAGACACGCGTTTCTCGCTCCTCGCGGTGTTCGCGCTGGCCATCGGCATTGGCTGCTCGTCCATCATTTTCAGCGTCGTTTACAATGGCGTGCTCCATCCTTTTCCCTATAAGAATGGCGAGCGGTTGGTTTCCATTACGGTGCGCGACCTGGCTTCCACCGAGGATCCGAGAAACAACCGGCGTTCCATGCTAAACCTGCGGGAAATGAACGCCTTTCGTGAAAAAAATCACACCCTGGAAGATGTGATTGGTTGGAGCAATTGGATGGTTCTCTATTCCAATCGCGAAGGCACGGAGCGTCTGCACGGATGCCGCGTGACGCCCAACACATTTGAAGTTCTGGGTGTAGCCCCATTTCTGGGGCGGCTGATTACTTCCGAAGACGCCAAACCCGGGGCGCCTCCTGTCGTGGCTATCGACTACAAACTCTGGCTGCGGCTCTTCAACGCTGACCCAGGCGTTCTCGGCACGAGAATGATCCTGGACGAAACGCCGGTCACCATTGTCGCCGTCATGCCGCCGCGGTTTACAACCGATGGCGCGGATTTGTGGTCGCCCGTCCCCGCGGCAATGGAAGATGAAGACCCTTTCCAGGACCGCTACGATAGCGAGCCGACATTTTTCTTCGCCTCGGGAGTGCTCAAGCGCGGCGTGACTACCGCGATGGTGGATGCCGACCTCACCGTAATCGCGCAGCAGATCGCGCCGGCCATGCCGCGAATCTATCCGCCGAAATTTTCCGTCGTCTCGGAGTCCCTGAGCGCGGCCATCGTCGCCGATTTCAAAGCGATCGTAATTCTATTGATGGCCGCGGTAGCCATGCTCTTGCTGATTTCCTCCAGCAACGTGGCAAATCTGCTGCTTGTGCGCGCCACGTCTCGCGAACGTGAAATCGCACTTCGCGCGGCCATCGGCGCGACGCGAAGCCGCCTGGTCCGGCAACTCCTCGTGGAAGCGATATTGCTCGCCGGCATTGGCTGCCTGGCGGGATGCTTGTCAGCCTATTTGGGGCTTCAATGGTTGATTCTCCATCTCCGCCCTAGCATTCCCGGCGAAGCGGATATTTCGTTCAACTGGTCAGTCCTCGGCTTTGCTGTCCTGGTTTCGTTCCTCACCGTTTTTCTATGCGGGCTCTCTCCCGCGCTGCATGCCGTTCGCGGCAATTACAGAAGCAAGCTTGCCGGAATGGGCGTCGGCGCCACTTCGTTTAAGCAGGGCAAGCTGCGCGGCGGATTGGTCATTGCGGAAATCGCTCTCTCCATGGCCTTGCTGGTCTTTGCCGGACTGACCTTGCGCAGCTTTTACGCGCTCACGCATATTTCCTTCGGATTTGATCCCGCACACGTGCTTTCCGCCAATATCGCCTTCCCCAAGGGGCGCTACACCACCTCCGTTCAGAAAAAAGCCTACTTCGATCAGGTGCTGGAAAATGTTTCCCGGATTCCCGGCGTGAGCGTCGCCGCCACGTCCAGCGTGATTCCACTCAAAGATGGTTGGGGCTCGCGGTTAACCATTCCGGGTAAGGTGATCGACAATCGCAAAGGCCAGGATAACGGCGCGATGATCGACTTGTGCAGCGAAGGCGTCTTCCGCATCTTCGATATTCAACTCTTGGAAGGCCGGCTGCTCACCAGGGAAGAGATTGCGTCCGCCCGCCGCGTCGCCGTGGTGAATCAGACTTTTGCGCGCAGATTTTTCGGCAAGGAGGAAGCCATCGGCCAGCATTTCAAGCTCAATGAATTCGATCAGCTTCCGGAAACTCCCCACGACGCTTACTTCGAAATTGTCGGAGTGGTTTCAGACATGCGCAATCGCGGTCTCGACAGCCCTCCCATCCAGCAACTCTATATCCCGTACACCTTCACGGGATTCGGCAACCGGGATCTGATGGTTCGCACGCTGGTCGAACCGCTCTCCGTTCTCAATAGCGTTCGCCAGCAAGTCTGGGCCGTGGACCGGGACGTGGCGATGGGCGATCCCGAAGGCCTCGACAGTGTCCTGAGCCGCGTTTATTTTGCGGGCCCACAGTTTGGAGCCTTTGCCATCACCGCATTCGCTGCAGTCGGCTTGCTCCTGGTGGTTATTGGCGTCTTCGGGTTGATGGCCTATACCGTTTCCCTGCAACGGCACGAGATCGGGCTCCGCATGGCCCTGGGAGCGCAATCCAGCACCATCATGAAGTCGGTCCTGGGCAGGGGACTGCGACTCATTTCCGCCGGGATCACCATTGGCTTTTTTATGGCGTTGGCCGGAGCCTACTCCTTGCGCCGGGAGTTCTACCAGTTTTCTCCTGCCGACCCGGTGACCTACCTCGCTGTAACCGTGCTGCTTGTCTGTGTCGGCCTGCTGGCCTGCTGGGTCCCGGCCCGGCGCGCTACTCGGGTGGATCCCATGACCGCCCTTCGTTACGAATAAGCTTCAACTTCCCTCGATTTTTTCCAAAACTTTCGGGAACTTTTTGACGAGTAGGACGTCTAGGTATATAGGTAGGACACCTACATATTAATATCCGCCAGCCGGGAGGAGCTTTCTCTCGGCCCGGCAGGGGTGTCTCTCGTCCTTAGGAGGGAAGTCATGCGGATTAGCCAAATCACTGGGAAGGTATTTTCAATAGTTCCTCGTTCCACCCGCTTTGCCAAGTTGCTGTTGTTGGGGATTTTCATTGTCACTCCGGTCGCAAGGGCCGGGCAAAGCCAAGCCGATGGTCCGAAGAGTTGCGTCAATTCGCAGCTGGCAGGGTTATTGCTCTTTGAGGGCAACTCCATTCGCGTCCGTCCGTTCCACGAACTGCCCGGTGGCAATGCCGCCCGCCTCGACGCCGGTGTGCAAATGACGACCGACGATGAGGTGGTTTCACGCCGGGTTGCGAAAGCGCGCAAAGTGTTTGAAAAAGCCGCGAAACACGGGTCGGCCGCTGCTGAAGTGAACTATGGGGTGGCCTTGCTCTCTGGCTGGGGCGGCGAGCCCAATGCCGGGGCGGCTCTATACTGGCTGCACGCAGCCGCGGATCAGAACTTTGCGCCCGCGTTTTACGATTTGGGAATGCTGTATTTCAAAGGGTGTGGGGTTCACCAGGATTACGGTGAAGCATTTCAGTATTTCGAGAAAGGCGCGAACGCTGGAGATTCTGCCGCACAGGCAAATCTCGGCTATTTTTACGACCAGGGCCTCGGCATTTCCCAAGACCGCGCCGCAGCCGCTTCCTGGTATCGCAAAGCGGCGGAAAATGGCGAACCGCTGGCGCAGTATAACCTCGCTGACCTTTACGTTCACGGTGAAGGCGTTGCGCTCGACGAAACGACCGCATTTGGCTGGTTCCAGAAAGCGGCTCTCCAAGGCCATTCTGGGGCACGGATCATGTTAGGACACCTGTATGCGGCAGGCCGTGGCACCAACAAGGATTTGGCGGCGGCTTATCTATGGTTTTTGGTTGCGGCTTTGCAAGGCGACCTGCGCGGCCAAGCGATGCTTGCTTCGCTGGAGCATCAGTTGACTCCAGAGCGGGTCGCTGAGGTAAAAGCACATGCACAATCCCTTGCGCAAGTCGACAAAGAGTCAGCCGAACTGGCCTTTGTGCACTGACACGTTACTTTCGAACCTTGATTCCATTCGCTCTTGGTGTGGGCGCAGCGTGCTGCGCCCACACCTTAGCTGGATTCTTCGGATTGGCTTTCTTCAATTCGCCGAACTAGCCGGCTTACCAGTGATTTCCCGCAAAAAACTCACACCATGCGGAATGGCTGTACCGAAATTCTCCGCGATCGTTTGCCCCATGTCGGCCAACGTTTCGCGCACACCAAGATCGACGCCGGCGCCGCCTCCTGGCGAATACGCCAAAATCGGTACGTACTCGCGCGAATGATCCGTGGTCGGCCAGCGTGAATCGGGATCGCACCCATGATCCGCCGTAATCATCAATAGATCGGAATTCCCAAGCAGCGGCAGAAAATCATTCAGCAGTCCGTCAAATTCCTCCAGTGACTTCGCGAAACCTTCCACATCCTTGCGGTGCCCATACAACATGTCGAAATCCACCAGGTTGCAAAAAATCACGCCGTTCTTCCGCTCTTTCAGCGCGCTGGTCAGCTTTTCCATTCCGTCCGCGTTGCTCTTGGTCATCACGTAATCGGCAACGCCGCGCGCATTGTAGATGTCATGAATTTTGCCGATGCCGAAAACCGGCACCCTGCGCTCCGCAAGTACGTCCATTAACATCGGTCTTGGCGGATCGACGGCATAGTCATGCCGCCGTGGCGTGCGCACGAAATGTCCTGGCGCTCCTGCGAACGGCCGCGCGATTACACGCCCAACACGGTGTGGGCCATCCAGGATTTTCCGCGCGATTTCGCACATGTGGTACAACTCTTCGATCGGCACCACGTCCTCATGCGTGGCGATTTGAAAAACGCTGTCTCCGGATGTGTAGACGATCGTCTTGCCCGTTCGAACGTGTTCTTCTCCCAACTCCTTGATAATTTCGGTTCCCGATGCCGGCTTGTTTCCGATCGTTTTCCGGCCCGTCTGCTTTTCGAACTCTTCGATAATCTCCTGCGGAAAACCATGCGGATAAACGGGAAACGCCTGATCCAGCCACACACCGGCCATTTCCCAGTGGCCGGTTGTCGTGTCCTTGCCCGGCGAGTGCGTCTTACCTTTTCCGAAAGCGCCCCGAGGAGCGTTCGAAACCGTCAGATGCTTCAGTGGCGCAATATTCGCCAAGCCAAGTTTCACGAGGTTCGGTACCGCCAGCGGCCGCGACTCAGCGATGTGCCCCAGGGTATTTCGCCCCACGTCCCCATACTCTGCGGCATCGGGCAACTCGCCAATCCCCACGCTGTCCAGCACGATCCAAACGACCCTTTCGAAAGCCTTCATGGCGCCATTCCTCGCTCGCCACGCCACATCGCCCAGCGCGCGGCATTCGCACAAAACTCTAGCACAAGAAAACGCACCCTCCTTCACGCCGTCCAGGCGCCCAACCGCCCAACCGCCCAACCGCATCCTTTGACCGCCGGAAGCAAAAGCACTATTCTCGTCACACTGGCAATTTCACCGATTCATCTGAACTATTTTTCTTCGGCACGCGTAGTAATAGGCAAGGAGGCGAGTGATGCCCCAAAATGGCAATCCCCGACGGATTTCCCTGGTCTTTCCCATTCTCCTGATTACCATTGGAGGGCTCTTTCTTTACCAAAACTCGCACCCGGCCTTCAATCCCTGGTCGTTCGTGTGGCGCTTTTGGCCGCTGATTTTGATCTTCGTGGGTCTCGGCAAAATTTGGGACAACCTTCGCCGCGCAAAGGATCCCTCCGCCACGAGTGACTTCCCAACCGGCTCCACCATTGGCGTTTTGATTTTTGTCCTGCTGCTCGGGCTTGTGTTGTGGAAGGGCCGCGTTTTCTCCAAGAATCGCGATTTCTCTTCGCGCATGACGCACAGCTCCCAAACGATTGATCTCCAGGGCGCCAAGACTGTCTCCGCGTCCGTCAGCATGAACGCCGGTGATCTCGTTGTGAACAACGGCGACACCTCGCACCTGCTCGACGCGGCCTTTGATTACTTCGACAGCTCACGCACTCCCAAGGTGGATTACAGCGTTTCCGGCGATCGCGGCGATCTCGAAATCTCCGAGGATCATTCCAACGTGCATGTGATCACTCCAAACAACTCGACTCGCTGGAATCTCCGCTTTGGAGATACCACGCCCTTGAGCCTCGACGTCAGCATGGGCGCCGGACAAGGAAATCTAAACTTGCGCGGCCTTCCTCTGACGAACCTGACCGTGAAGGTAGGCGCGGGGCGTGTCGAAGCAGACCTGACCGGAGACCGCAAGAAAGATCTGGATGCCGACATCCAAGGCGGCTTCGGCGAGGCCGTCATCCACTTGCCGAAAAAAATCGGCGTGGTCGTCAACGCCTCCGGCGGCATCGGCACCGTGGATGCCAGCGGTCTGAAGCACGAGGACGGCGAGTACACCAACGAAGCCTACGGCAAATCTCCCGTGACGATTCATCTCCACGTCGCTGGTGGAATCGGCCGCATACAACTCATCCAAGAGGAGCCGCGCTAAGTTTCCGCGCGATCTCGCGGAAAGTAGGTTTGCTCCATTTTCGCCCCACACGTATAATTTGAAGTTTAGCCAGTGCCGTTCGAACGCGCTGTATAGGCTTCCCTTTGGCGACCAAAGAAATCACCTCCGCGAGCCTGCCCCGAATCACAGAACAAGAGGTGATCCGTGTCCGTGGCGCCCGCGTTCACAATCTCAAGAATGTCAGCGTCGAGATTCCTCACAACGCCATTACCGTAGTCACTGGTGTCAGCGGTTCCGGAAAATCTTCCTTGGCCTTCGACACCATCTATGCGGAAGGCCAGCGCCGCTACGTCGAATCCCTCTCCGCCTACGCCCGCCAGTTTCTCGAGCGCATGGAAAAGCCCGATGTGGACGAGATTTCCGGCATCGCGCCCGCCGTCGCCATCCGACAAAAAAATTCCACCCGCAATCCTCGCTCGACCGTTGGCACGGCCACGGAAATCTACGACTATCTCCGCCTGCTCTTTGCGCGTTGTGGCCAGACCTTTTGCATCAAGTGCGGCGCGCAAGTCCGCCGCGACAGTCCCGATGC
>Ga0210393_10000340_pt1 | contig 42505 bp, 30 predicted proteins | sample IncBWC27OmetaG_FD_160068 | JGI IMG/M metagenome (GOLD analysis project Ga0210393, IMG submission 160068) | Forest soil microbial communities from Barre Woods Harvard Forest LTER site, Petersham, Massachusetts, United States - Inc-BW-C-27-O ... | reverse complement strand
ATGAAGGTGCTGGGCTACGATCCGCAGATCACGGTGCGCCGCGCGTGGCAGCTGTCCTCCAACGTCGAGCAGGCGCTCTCACTCGATGATCTCTTCACGCGCTCCGATGTCGTCACCGTGCACGTGCCACTGAACGATGACACCCGAAAGCTCGTGACCGGGACGCGTCTTGCACTGATGAGGAAGCCCGCAACAATCCTGAACTTCGCACGCGCGGGCATTGTGGACGAGGAGGCCGTGCTAACGGCCCTTAATGCCGGGGAGCTTCATGCCTACATGTGCGATTTTCCCAAGCGCTCCCTGCTGGATCATCCGCAGATCGTCACGCTGCCACACCTTGGCGCCTCCACCCTCGAGGCGGAGGAAAATTGTGCGGCGATGATCGTTGATCAGCTGCGGGACTTCCTTGAGAACGGCAACATCACGAACAGCGTCAATTATCCGGACGCCGTGCTGCCGCGGGTTCCGAATACGACGCGTCTAGCGATAGCCAACCGTAACGTTCCAAAAGTGGTGAGTCAGATCTCAACCTATCTTGCCTCCGAGCGCATCAATATCACCGATCTCTTGAACAAGTCGCGCGGCAACTATGCCTACACGCTTGTCGACGCGGACGGGGAGGTGAGCGATGCGCTGCTCGAGCGCATTCGCACCATCGACGGGGTGCTGTCGGCCCAGATTCTAGGATCATGAAGTTCTAGGCCGGGCGCTGGCGGACGACAGAAGCCGCGGTGGGGGATCTCTTCGAAGTGCGGCGGCTAATAAGTCGACCCGGATGCCTTTTCACGTTCTCGAGGGTCCATTTTCCTTGTCGGAACGCTCTTATAGCCAAACGCATTGTGCCTGCGGTGGCATCAGGAACCCGCGGGCGGGGGTTTTGTCCAGCCAGCTCTGGTCGCCTGTCCGGCCGGGGAGGTTTTTGCGTTTGTTTGCCTTGACGCTCGATGAATACCGCCTCCAGGTGTTTGAGAAGCTTAGAGCCTGCAGCGAACCCGCGCGGACGCGCGACATCCTGGCGGAAGTTCACACTATGCTGACCTCGAGCCGGTTGAGCGAGAGCGGCCAGAAGGCCTTCTGGCAGAGCCTAAATCACGATCTCAATGTACTTGCTCATCAATTGGCCCAGCCGCCTGATCGTGCCGTTGTCAGTGCGCCCTCGGTCATTGCGACGGCGCAGGCGGCGATAGCGCAATACCAGCGCCAGCTCAAGAGCGATGGATAGACGCGGCGCTTATGAGGCATACTTGAAACCTACGGTCATGAAGACATTCGTACGTTCCATCGCGCGCATTACGGACCCGGCTTTCGTAGAAAGCCGGGTCACGCTTGCATGCATCGATGGGCTAAGTACGAGGATCCGATTACATGACCGCCGAAGAGCAATCACCGACCGCAGCGCTTTTGTGCCTTCGCGTCTCGACCGACGGTGACTCAAGCGTTTTGACCCGTCTTCTCGGTCACTTCCATAATCTGAACGTCACGCCACGCCGCGTAGTCGCGGAGTTCGGCCTAGACCATCAACTGCATGTCAAAGTCGACGTGTCGGGACTATCCCCAGAGCGTTTGTCGCTCATTACGGCCAAGATCGGCGAGAACCCGAGCGTATTGACTGCCTACTGGCATCACTTGTAAGCAACGATCACAAGAGCACGTGCCGCGGGTACTACATGCGTGCCGGGATGCAACGCAATGCGCGCGACGTGGGTCCCACAACACGCCATAGCGCAACTAACTGTATTGTATGAGATAATAGTATTGTATGATGTATACAATAGCTTAACCTGATGGCGAACAGGTCAATTGCTCCATCTTATGACTTGTGGCACTTCATGTATCGGAGGCGCGAGAGCTTTATGCAGGTAAATCGTTGGAGTATCAAGGTCCCAGCGATTGCGCTGCTAATCGCCGTAGCCACCTCAGGCATGTTGACGGCACAGGAACTCCCGCCGCGCGGCCCATTCGCATTTCACAATGATCCAAACGTCTTCATCGCGATGCGCGACGGAATCCGCCTCGCGACCGATCTTTACGTTCCCGACGGCGCTTCGGGACAAAAGTATCCAATCGTTCTTATACGTACGCCGTACGGAAATGTTCCCGGAGATAACGAGGATTCTGGAGGAGAGGTAATAGAGTTCTTTGCGAGTCACGGATACGTAGTGGCCATTCAGGATAAGCGCGGGAAATTCCGCTCCGAGGGCGTGTACACGGCTTCAGGTGGCGACGCGAATGACGGCTACGACACCGTCGACTGGCTGAGTAAGCAGCCTTGGTCGAACGGAAAAATCGGCACATACGGATGCTCTTATCCAGGGGACACCCAGATATTCATGGCGCAAACGCGCCATCCGGCCTTAAAGGCCATGATTCCCCAGGCGTCGGGCAGTTCCGTAGGTTCCGCCGGGGGCCTCTATCGGTATTTCGGTGCCCGTGAAGGTGGTGCCGTCGAGTGGGCGATCAGCGTGGGGTGGTTTGCACAACACGGCACAAAGATGTCACCCAAGCTGCCGGCGTCCCTGGAGCACGCTGCGTACAATGCGTACTACGCACCCTGGAATCAACCACCGAAAGCTCCCACGATAGACTATCGGCGAGCTTGGTATTACCTGCCGATGAAGGACGCGTTGCGAGCGCAGGGTCTACCTCCGTCAGATTTTGAGGACAACATCACGAAGGTTCCAACCGACCCCTATTGGGCTCAACTTCCCTACATGACGGACAAGTACGTCTCGGACGTCCCAGCTCTATTCGTGAACTCCTGGTACGACTTCGGCGCAGATGTGACGCTGTTTGAATTTAACTGGTTCCGTTCGCATTCCGCGAGTCAGCAGGCACGTGAGAATCAGTATTTCATCATGAGCCCCGGTGTGCACTGCTCATCCGAGGACGGAGCGAGGGCCGACATGATCGTCGGGACCCGCCCGATGGGCGATACGCGCTTCGACTACTGGCAGACGTACCTAACCTGGTTCGATCGCTGGCTGAAGGACGACGCGGCGGCCAGACAAAAAGTGGGGACGTGGCCGAAGATCCGCTACTACCTCATGGGAGCCAATGCCTGGAGATCGGCGGACACTTGGCCCGTGAAGGGTGTTCGAGAAACCGACTTCTACTTGTCAAGTGCAGGCCATGCCAACAGCATTTTCGGAGACGGTAAGATCCAAGAAGCCAAAGCTCACAGCGGAGCTCCTGCGGACACGTTTATCTACGACCCGGCGAGCCCGGTGCCATCGTTGGGGGGAGCACTGTGTTGCACCGGTAGTGCAGACGCACGGGCCGGCGCGGCGGACCAGCGACCGGTTGAGGCTCGACAAGATGTACTCGTGTACACCTCGGAGCCGCTCTCAACCGGGGTGAACGTCACCGGACCGGTGGAATTGGAGCTTTTCGTAGGCTCTTCGGCCGTGGATACGGATTTCACCGGCAAGCTTGTGGACGTCTACCCCGATGGACGCGCGTTCAACGTTCTTGAGAGTATCCTGCGCGCGCGCTATCGGATGGGCCAGGAAAAGGAGGTCTGGATGCAGTCCGGCAAAGTGTATCCGCTGCGGATCCCGCTAGGAGCGACCAGTAACTACTTCGGGCCCGGACACCGAATCCGTCTCGAAGTTTCAAGCAGCAATTTCCCCGAGTTCGACCGTAATCTGAATGTCGGTGGGAATAACGTGGAACAGACGCACTGGGTAACTGCAACAAATACGGTGCATCATTCGCCAGAGTACCCATCGCGTCTTGTTCTGCCCGTCGTCGCGACGGACTAGCCTTAGGAATCCGCTGGGAGCGCCGACTTCGGCAGCCCCACAGGCCCGCATCACTGAAGGCTGCACCTAATCGGTGCGTCTTTCTGGCGGTGAGCCCGCTTAAGCCACGCAAACAGGGATTTGGAGGACTGGACAACGGTCTCTGTAGATCATCACCCCTCATGTATAACATGTTGTGAATCGCTCGGAATCAAAAGCGGGGTCGCGTGACGGCGGATCTCGTCGCTTATCGGTAACGCTTTGCGCTTGGCGAGATCGATGTACACAACCACGGCCTTCATTCGCGCATGAACCTGCGAAGTCTCCACGTCTCTCATCTCGGACAGGATCGTCAAAGACTTTGTGCCAAGTTTGTAGATTCCTGAATAGATGTCGACAACGGTACCTTGCGGTACCTCGACTAAATAGTCTATCTCATTGCGGACGTCCGCCCATCCAAACTGCTTTTCCGCTGGTCCGCGAAACGAATGTCCCAGCCGGGCCAATACCACGTGGGTGGCGTCATCAAACAACGCGAGGTAGTGACGCGTGTTCAAGTGGCCCATTCCATCACATAGCCACGGATGAGCAATTCCCGCTAATGTTCTGTCCACCTAATTCCTCCAACGCGTGTACGTTCCCTGGAGTGACTCTGATCTCTTGTTGCGGCGCTCGCCATAACATCCCGCATGGAAAAATTGCAGATCCCTGGCGACGTGACCTGGAGCCATGAGTATCGCGGACCCGATTACGCCTCCTGCGATTAGCTGCACGACGTCTTGCAATGCCAGGGCGCATCTGAGGTCTATGGGACAAGCTCCCGAGCAGTTACCGCCCTAGCCTCTACAGCTCCCCGTCCGTCGCTGGCGTTCGGCGCAGCGAGGCGAGCAGCAGCGAGGCCATCACAAGTGGTGAAGCGAGAAGAACCAGTATCACCATGGCAGTCTGTGGCGCATTTCCCATCAGCAAGCCTCCTGCGATCGGCCCTAGGATTGCGCCGATGCGCCCGACGCTGAGAGCAAGCCCGGTACCGGTGGACCGAGCCAGCGGGGGGAACACGGCTGGCGCGATGACGTAGATGCTGGCCATGGAGGCGAACAACAGGCTCCCCGTCACACAGGTTGCGGGTAGCAGTAGCCAAGCTGCGCGTGGCAAGCCAGCTACGCCCAGTACGGCTGTGAAGCACGCGATCGTCGCCGATGCACCCAAGAGCCGCGGCCGGAAGCGGAGTGCGAGAAGCCCGAAAGCGATGTCACCGGGTATGCCCCCGAGATTCAGCCACACGGCCCCGGGAACTCCTAAATTTGACCGAGCGGCGACAAGAAGCGACGGCAGCCAATTTACGATGAAATAGAAGCTGAATTGCACGAGAAATGTGGCCCCGCAGATCAGTACCGTAGACCGCAGGAGATCCGGCCCTAGGACCGCGCGAAACGCCACTCGCTGGGCCGGGGAGGGCCGCCGCTCAACTTGGTGGGTCCCCTGAACGCTTGAGCCAGCGATCCCCGACACCACAAGGGATTCCGGAAGCCACGCCCATACGAGCAGCGTAAGAACCGCGGAAAAGCATCCGCCAGACCACAGCAGCCAGCGCCAGCCGTGGGCACTCATGAATGCCAACGCGACTACTCCGCCGACGGTGCCGCCGATCGGGTAGCCGGCGGCCTGTATTGCGATTTTGAGATTACGCCAACGCCTCGCTGCAAGCTCCGCGACCACCGAGTTGATCACCGGCATCATGCCGCCGACGCCCAAGCCGGTCGCAAATCTGCAGACCATCAGCTGCGCGAAGCTTTGCGAAGCTGCGCTAAACAGCATCGATACGGTCGCCACAAGCAGGCACCATAAGACCGCAGTGCGCCTTCCAAGCCTGTCTGCGAGCGGGGCTAACGCAATCCCGCCGACCGCCATGCCAGCGACCGCCGAGGCAAACAACACGCCAAGCTCCTGCGGCGTCAGCTGCCACGCAAGCCGGATGAGGGGCGCGGCGAATGACAAAATAAGGATGTCATAACCGTCCATCATCGTTACGATCACGCACAGAATGACCGCAAGCCGCGGATCGATTGGGCGGCCAGCCCATCGCCGCCAAGCTAATGGATACTCCTCAGTTCCCCCGGCACCTGACGCCGAGGCAGATTCTAGGCCGTGGCGGCTCACTGGAAGCGGATCGCGGCCGAGCGATTGACGAGTGCAGCGATTACACTGACGCCTGTAATTTCGGATGATTTTGGGTTGGCTTCAAAGCCGAGATTCGACGTCCTCACATGAAGGACAGCGCGTTCCGTATGAGCGAACAACTCACCGATGTTTGCCTTTGCGCGAGGATCGGCCGCTAACTCGATCTGTGTTCGCTCGAGTCCAAGCCCGGCGATTGCGACCGCGACCGCGAGATTCGCATTCTTCGGGAATCGAATCGCCGCATCCCTCGCGGAACCCGAGAAAAATGTATACGACTCGTGCAACTCCCGCAGTCGGCAGTAGTCTTCCGCAGCAGTGTCTCGCCAGGCTGCAACAGGTTTGATTGATCTATACAGTACCGACTTGAGGCCGGTCTGTTGCAGAGAAAGCAGTCCGTCGAAACCCGCCAGTGCACCGGGTGGGATGCTGATGTGCGTGCCTGTGCTGCGAGCGACGCCCACAAGGCACTGACGAAGGTCATCGTCTGCAAGGGCGCCAATCGAGAGAACGAACAACTCCAAACCACGATTCAAGACAACGGGAGCGTATTCCGCGACGGCGGCCTGCCCCGCGGCCTCGACCACTATGTCCGGTCTCGCAGCCATCATCTCACTGACCATGTCTGTGACTAGGGATTGCGCCGGGACTACCTGTCGCGCAGAACCGAGTTGTGCAGTTCGCATCAGCACCGCAACTAACTCGATCTCCGGGGTGGGTGCTACAGTGAGGTGCTCTACGATCGAACGACCTATGGCTCCGAAGCCAATCACAGCGAGGCGTTTGCTCATATTCGCTGCTCCGCAAAGGGCGTCCCCAGAGCGCTCTTACGGAGTCTCCTTGGCTCGTGACGAATGCAGGAACTGCACGCGCCAGCGGCCGCCTACGCGGGCCAAGGCCGCTGATTCAAGCCAAACAATCGAGGTATAGTGGTCTGGGTCCCCAATGCCGCCGATATTTCGGTACGCCGTCCACGCCTCGTCGCACGACACATGCGTGTTGAAGCCGGATAGATTCCAGTCGAATTTCATTCTGCGCGCGCGCGCCTCGGATAAGTACTGTGTCAGAGACGCCGCTGTAAACCGCATACCCCCGTCATAGGCAAAGAAGTCCGGCGTTGTCAGCTCTTGCACGCGCAGTGGATCATCCGTCTGCAGCGAGATATAGAACGCTTTGACCGCCTGCGCGACTTCAGCGGCGTCCCCCGGTGAAGAAACGCACTGACTCCTCGCCCTTGGGGGCGTCCCGCCGCAGCCCGGAACCAGCGAGGCAATGACGAGCCATGCGAGCACTAACGTCGCGTCGGATGTCCGACCCAGTAGAACAAGTCGGCACCCCGACCTAATGGACTGGCGAAACGTCCTGCTCACACGGTAAAGCGCGGCGCGATTCATGAGGTTCAATTATACGCACCGTAATGATAATATTAAATGACTTAGCGCTTTCGCGAAAAAAAAGGGTGGTCAGGCATCAGGTGCAAGCGCGTGATGCATTGCGTCGCCGACGCTGCTCACCCGAGGCAAGCGCCATATACCCGTACGCGATACGGCGTGGCAAAAACGAGCGCGAGAAACGGAGAACTGATTGACCGTACCGCCAAACGCTATGAGACCCGCGGACGACTGTATCGACACGAACTCACACTGAGCGAGCATACCGGGTCAATAGGTGGCGGCAGCATCCCTCTAACTCCGCCGTCACTAGCCTGGGCCGTTTGGATATGCGGGCAATGGCGGCGGAGGCGGTGGAAGCGCCGTGGGTCGCTTACCCAGTTCTGAGAGTACATGCGCGATCGCTGCCTCCAGCTGTACGTCGTGTCCGTGCATCCAGTCCGCCGGGGAGTCGTCGACCACGATATCGGGCTCGACTCCGCGGTTCTCGATCACCCACTGCGAGTCGAGCCCGTAGATCGAGAACTCGGGAACTGTAATGTAACCGCCGTCCATCAGACGCCACTCGCCACGCGTGCCGCGTACACCGCCCCAGGTCCGCGTGCCGAGCAGCGGCCCGAGACCGTATTTGCGAAAATAGAACGGAAAGATATCCCCGTCGGAGGACGAGAAGTGGTTGATCATGCAGATCTTCGGTCCGTTGATGAGTTCCTGCGGTACGGGGAAATTGCCTGACTCCCGGTTGGTCTCCATTCCGACCAGGACGCGCCGCAGGCGCTCCAGCAGCATTTCGTCAATGTCACCGCCACTATTCCAGCGTTCATCGACAATCAGCGCTTGCCTGTCCACTTGCCCATAGAATTGCCGTATGAACTGATCCAGGCCGCGGGCGGACATGTCGGACAGATAGATGTAGGCAATACGGCCGCCCGAAGCCTTGTAAACGACCTCGCGGTTGTGATCGATCCACGCCTGCTCGCGCAGTGCCTGCTCGTTCTTGACCGGCTGCACGACCACGTCGCGGCGCTTGCCCTCCGGGGCCGCGGCGACGCTGAGCCTGACGGTTCGATCCTGCTTGCCGACCAGGAGACTATAGGGGTCGACGGGCGCGCGCAGCTCCACGCCGTCGATCGCCAGCAGGTAATCGCCTTGCCTGACATCGACGCCGGGTTGCGTGAGGGGCGAGCGGTAGGTATCACGCGTGTTGTCGCCGGGATAGATGGTTGTGAGCCGGTAACGGTCGGACGCCGCATCGAGCGCGATGTCGGCGCCGAGGTAGGCGGTCGGTACCCGAAGCTCCTCGGGCATGTCGTCGCCGCCCCCGACGTAGGTGTGCGAGTTACTCAACTCTCCGAGTATCTCGCCGATCAGGTAGTTCAGATCGCCACGTGATCCCACAAGCGGCAGCAGCTTCGCGTAGGCGGCACGCACCGCCGGCCAGTCGACTCCGTTCATCTTCGCGCTGTAGAAGAAATCACGCTCGAGCCGCCACGCGGAGCTGAACATCTCGCTCCATTCCTGCGTCGGTTCGACCAGCACGCGCATGTGGGACAGATCGAGCTTCTTGGTGGCCTCGGGACCCTTGTTTTGGCTCGCCTCCACAGGCGTCGTGTCCGCGATGATCCAGTCCGTGTCTAGCTTGTACAGCACCTTCTTGCCGTCGGCGGAGAGTGCGTAGGAGCTCAGACCTTCAACCACCGTGGCGTCCTTGCGCTCTTTGAGATCATAGAGGTGCAGCGCCGGCTTCTCACCCGGCAGCGGGCCGGCGTACATCTGCGCCGGAGTGGTCAGGTAGAACACCTTGTCGTCGCGCACCTGCAGCGTGCCGATGGTCGCGGCCGGGATCGGCAGCGGCACAGCTCGCGCCATCAGCCCGTCGACGTCGATCTGCACCGGCTTGGCGGGCTCCTTCTTGTGGTCCTTGCCTTCTGGCGGCTTCTCCTCGTCCGTCGGGCCGACTCCTTCGTCCGATCTGGGAGCGAACGGTGAGGTGGCATCGCGCTTCAGGGTGGCAACGTAGATGCCGTTCATCTTCAGCGTGGCGAAGTTGAACTCCACTTGGCTGATCGTCGGGTTCTCGTGGCGCGTGGAGATGAACATCAGGTATCGGCCGGCCGGATCGAACGCCGGGGAAGTGTCGTTTGCGTGCGGCCCGCTCACGCGCACGGCTTTGCGTGTCTCGAGGTTGTAGAGCCAGATGCCGCTCTGCAGGTTGGCTGCGGTCATGCTGTAGGCGAGCCAGCGCCCATCGGGCGACCAGGCCTGGTCGACAATCTCGTTGTACGGGTCCTGGGCAATCTGAACGGGCTGGCCGCTCGTTGCCGGGACGATCCACAGCCGGTGCTCGTTGTCGGAGAACGCAAGGTGATCGCCCGCCGGCGACCAGTGAGCAGCGTAGAAGTAGCCGCGATCAAAATGCGTCAGCACACGCTCCGCGCCGCCTTCCGCCGGACGCACCGCGAGCTGCTGCTCGCCGGATGCATCGGTCGTGTAGGCGATCAGCTTGCCGTCGGGGGACCAGGTGGGATGATCCTCGTCGGCGTTCGAAGTCTGCGTGAGGTTGCGGGTGTTGCCGTGCTCGGCCGGCAGCGTGAACAGGTCGCCCCGCGCGGAGAACACCGCGCGGTTGCCGTTGGGCGCGATATCGTAGTCAGTCCGTTGGGCGGCGTCCTGCTCACGGATGGTATCTTTCGCGTCCACCCAGCGGGCACCCGTGCGGGTGCCGTCATCCGGCACGATGACGTCCAGATCGTGCAATTGCTCGGACGGCAGGTCGAGCACGTGCAGCCTGCCGCCCTGCTGGAACACAATGCCCGCCTCGCCTTCGGCTCCGCCGCCGAGGCTCGGAAAATCGATGTCGTAGTCGCTGAAATGCGTGACCTGGTGAAACGCGGCCGTGCCGAGGTCGTACGCCCAGATGTTGCGTCGCTGGCTCGCATCGTGGTCGGCCAGGAAGTAGATCGTCTTGCCGTACCACATCGGCGAGGTCTCGGTGCCCGGCCAATCGGTCACGTGCTTGAGCTGCTGGGTGACGAAATCGTAGATATCGATATCCTGTGCGAGCCCGCCCTGGTAGCGCTTCCAGGTACGGAAGTCGCGGAAGACTCGCGTGTAGGCGATCTGCTTGCCGTCCGGGCTGAAGCTGAGGAAACCGGTGCGATCCAGCGGCAGGGGCTGCGCCAGGCCGCCCTCGAGCGACACGCTGTAGGCCTTGTAGGTCCAGTCCGTCCAGGAGTCGCGTCGTGACAGGAAGACGATGTTCTTCGAGTCAGGCGTCCAGCTCACCACCATGTTGTTCGGACCGCGCCGCATCGTCGGCTCGATCTCGATGTCCGAGGTAAACGTGAGACGCTGCACCTTGCCGCCCCCGGCAGGCATCACATAGACGTCGCGATTGCCCTGGTACTCGCCGGTGAAAGCGATCCAGCGGCCGTCGGGAGAAAAGCGCGGCATCACGTCGCGGCCCGGGTCCGCGGTCAGACGTGACGCCGTGCCTCCGATGCGTGGCACCGACCACAGGTTCTCGTGGGCGACGAACACCACGGTGTTGCCGTGCAGCGTCGGATAGCGCATGAGCGCGTGTCCGGAGGACTCGGCGCGGACGGTGAGCGCCCCAACCGCGAGAGCGAGACCAAGCACCACGCAGTTGGGGCTAGCGGTCGAGGTGAGAGTTGGGACTCTTGAGAATAAACTAGGCATAGATTTCTCGGGGGATCTCATGCTGCGAAGCAAAGGATTCGCAGTGTTCATTATTTTCTTGGAATGGCGTGACGATAGCCGCGGGAATCAACGGCATATTCGTATGAAGGATCATCCCGCCAACAACGAGTACGCTGGGGCATCCGTGACCGCGTTGAGGGATGAAACGTCCTTCACGTGGCGTGATGCGCCGTGGAACCGATCGCCTGGGATAGTAAGCGGGGTCACGTACTGGGCTTTGGAACCGGAGATCCGGAGCCGCCTTGCATGAAATCAAAATCTGCACCTGCATTAGCTTGCATCACGTGATCTAAGTACAAGCGCTCGTAACCGCGGGTTGGAACGTGTGCGACGGGCTTCAACTGGGCACGGCGTTTATCAAGATCGTCCGCGGATACCAGGAGATCGATTCGCCGTGAATTGACGTCCAATTCTATTAAATCTCCCGTGCGGACGAGCGCAAGCGCTCCACCGGCGGCGGATTCTGGTGCGACGTGCGAAACGATCGTGCCATAGGCCGTGTCGCTCATCCGCGCGTCCGAGAGTCGCACCATATCGGTCACTCCTTTTTGCACCAGTTTCCGCGGGAGCTTGAAATTTCCGACTTCCGGCATGCCCGGATAACCGCGCGGCCCGCAATTGCGTAGCACCAGAATGCTTTCCGGTTCGACTTCCAATGAGGAATCGTCGATGCGGCTCCAAAAATCCTCGATACCTTCGAACACGACGGCACGCGCCCGGTGCTGCAGGAGTCGGGCGGTTGCCGCCGATGGCCTGATCACGGCGCCGTCAGGTGCCAATGAACCTTTGATAATTGCCAGTCCTGCACGCGCGACGACCGGATTATCGAATTGGCGAATCACGCCGTCGTCGAAGCACTCAGCTCCTTCGAAGCAAGACGATAGTGGCCCCCCCGTAATAGTCGGCGCGGCACCGTCCAGGAAGCCTCGCTCGTAAAGCCGCCGCAGCACCACGGGCAACCCGCCCGCGTTGTCGAAGTCCTCCATCAAGAGCGCACCGGAAGGCACCAAATTGACCAGGCACGGTAGAGCGGACCCCAAGCGATCCCAGTCCTCCAGTTCAAACGGCACCCCCAGACGGCGCGCTAGAGCAAGCAGGTGGATGACCGCGTCTGTACTTCCGCCTAGGGCGGCTACAACGCGTACCGCATTGCCAAACGCTGACGAGGTTAGGATTTTTGATGGTCGACGGTCCGCCTTAACCGCATGGACAGCGGTCGCTCCTGCCTTGCGAGCCAGCACCAGCCGCCTCGCATCTGGGGCCGGAATGGATGCGTTATAAGCCAACGCAATTCCCATCGCTTCGGCCACGGCGGCCATGGTCGAAGCCGTACCCATTGTGTTACTAGTGCCAATACTGCATGACATAGCAGTTTCTAACTCGAATGTTTCGTTCTTGGGGAGCGACCCGGGCTCAAGGTGCTCCTCAATCCGCCACCCGACGGTGTCCGAACCAATGATGTGGCCGCGGAATCTTTCCGACAGCTTTGGTCCCGACGAAACTAAAACGCATGGCAGGTCACAACTCGCCGCTGCCATCAGCATCGCCGGTGTAGTTTCATCACAGCCAGCCAGCATCACGACGCCGTCCAGCGGGTTAGACCGCAGCGTCTCCTCGATTGCCATGCTTGCCAGGTTTCGGTACATCAGCGGTGACGGCCGCATCAATGGCTCGCCTATGGGCAAGCCGGGGAACTCCAAAGGCAGACCACCTGCCTCGAGTACTCCGACCCGTGCGTGTTGAGCCAATTCTTTCAGGCCCACATCGCATGGATTAAGCTCGGACCACATACTGCAAATGCCAACGACCGGACGACCGTCGAACACATGATCCGGCAAACCGAGAGCTCGTAACATCGAGCGATGTTCATACCCTTGGCGGTCCGCACGGCCAAACCAGTCCTGACTGCGCAAGGTTTTGCTGATGCCTTCTGTCATGACTTCATCTGTTGCTGCCAGCCCAGAGGAAGTCTCCCTCTCTGTGCGGTGGAATCGCCAATATGTATCTGATCGGCGAAGCGGCCACCTAAGGCACCTTGCCACCTGACCGAAGCCTGTGTTTCAGCAGGCACTCGTACGGCATGTTGGAGTCTTCCTATTTCTCACCTGCTCAGTGCTGAAGCATATTGCGTTCAGGAATCCTGAACCGCTCACTGAGCGTGGGTGAAAGCACAGGCATAACGATAGCGGCACCAAGCGGTCCACCCTCGTTTATGCTTATTGTTGGCGCAGGTACATACTGCTTCGTGTGCGCGTTATCGTGGTCTGCGCCCGTCAGCGTCAACCGCAATCGGTGCCCAGCAGGAATGCAGTAAGCGGTGGCAAACAAGTCGATTTGCATTCGCGCCGGTGCACCGGTGCGGGGCAGGGGTGGCGTCGCATTCACTACTGCAGCCGTCCCTATCGGGTACGGCATGCCCTGATCGTTGTAGGGTGCGTGGCCATACTCACGGAAGGAGGAGCGTTGATAACCGGAAGTGATGTAGCGCGAACTTCCGTCTTCTAACACCTCTTCCAAATACGCAAAGATATCAACGACGGGAGCCGTCGCAGTTAACGGAAAACTCAGCACAGGATGGCCGACGACGCATAGGTCTTCGCTTAACACTGCGGTCGTATATGTAAGACCCTTGCGTGCTTCTGGGGTGCGATCACCGTAGTCCCAGCCGTCGTCCGGTTGCGTGACGCGGTTGTTGATCCCAGAAGTCGCGCTATAGTCAACTTTCAGACGCGCGATGCTTGTTTGCTGCTTGGCATTTTGCTGTAGTAACAGTGTTCCATCGTTCTGAGACGTTATGGTGCCAGAGCGTGATGCTTCAAGCGCAAAACGCTGATATGCGGTACCGCCTAGCGGCCAATCGCGTGCCGCAAGCCAGTCCCATTTCTGGGGTGAATGTACGAGAGCCAGATGGATGGGCGGCTCTGCCATGATGTTGGAGTCGCTGTCGCGAAGCCAATAATCGAACCACCGGAGGCTTTCGAGATTTTGCAGTCGATGATATTCGCTGCGCCGGGGATCGTCCTTGGCAGTGCCGAGTGAGCCACCATGACCGAACCACCCGTAAAGCATTTTTTTGGGTACGTTCAAGTTGGTATAAAAACGGAGATTTCCGTTGGTGAAGAGATCGAGCCATCCACCAAACACGTAAGTGGGAACCTGCGCGGCGTTCAACAGCGGCAAGAAATTGGTCAGCTGGTTGGGACTCGTGTCTTGAATCCTGTGATACCAAGTCTCAGTGTCGGTAAACCAAGTGCCGTCATACTGCTTCTGCAGAAGGCGCAGAACCGTGAGAGTGCGCTGTGCGCTGATCGCGCCATAGTGCTCGCGCAAAGCCTGTTTTAGGAGGATTCCATCTGGGTCGTCGTCCACAGGCACCTGAGTGAGGTCAGCCGCGCTCGAATCTGGCAAGGCATCAGGAATGATCGGACGAGTAACCCCTTCGCCAGGCTTGCGTTTCGGAAAGTTTGGAACAACGCCTTCGAACCATTCGAATTCGCTGGAGAGCATTGGAATGCCGCCGTTGACATAGAACGAATCGCCGTTCAATTCGTCGAACTCTGCCATGCAAGGGAACAGGGCCTTGAGATATGAGGATCCCGACGCCGCGGCCACGTATTGGATTTCGGCGCCATATGACACTCCGAACATGCCGATCTTCCCGTTCGACCAAGGCTGAACGCCTATCCAATCGAGCAGGTCGCGCTCGTCGTTAATGGCATCGCGACTGTACTGTTCGATTACATCGCCAAAAGAAGCACCCGCGCCGCGCATATCTGCAATAACCACGGCGTAGCCGTGGCGAAACAGCCATACCAAATCATTATCGGCAACTAATCGCTGATCGAGAGTCCCGACCGCAAGCGCGATGCATCGCTCGCCTTTCCCGAACATGCCGAGCGCTGATTTCACCGCGGTGCGTCCACCGTCGAGCTTGACGAACTCCGCGCGGTTGTATCGAAAGCTCATGTAGATCACCGAACGGCGCAGGTCGGAGGATTTTGGGGGGAGGTAGATGTCTACCGCGCGGCGCACGCCATCGCGCATGGGGACGTATACGGAGGTTCGGCATACCACGGTCTGGTCGGCAGCTTCGACGGGTCGATAGGTCAAGAAGCCGTCTTGCGGGAGTTGTGCGGCGATCGACGACCAGCTACCTCCGAGTGCCAAAAGTAGCGCGATAAGTCCTCGCATTGCAGCCGGCAAAGACATCGTGCACAGCGGGGTTGCTCTACGCGTGGGAACTGACATGCACGAAACTCCTTCGCTATAAAGGCGGCGTGTTCGGAACACAGGGTTACATCGGCTCCGTCTTCTTCGTCATGTGAGTCTCGGTAGCTATCGTAGGTAGATGTTGAAGTTCGCACCCATTGTCGCTCTAGCGCGTGAGCCCAGATTTCCCCTATTGTGTTGGCGGTCGCTTTGCTTAATACGTCCGCTCATTAAATCTGCCGACCGCGCCGCTGTCTCTCACGGCATTCACAGCCTGTCGGAGATCGGCCAAATATTCGTCGACGAATTTCAGGTGAACCGGATTGACCGCCTGCTGGATCGACAGAGGATCTCTCATCCGTCCGGGATACCATCCCTTGGACTGCAGCCGATCAGCAACAGCCATGATATCGATGCAACGATCGACGGAAGTGTACGCGTACAAGTTACTCTCACCGTTAGGCTCCAGGCATTTCAAACCGGCGATTGCGTTGATGCCACGAATTAACTGCATCGTCGCGTCCATCGAGGCCTTAGTGGTGCGAAGATATCCTTCTTCGCCCAAATACCGCATCACCGCCCAGGCGGCCGCAATGGATCCGCCAGGCTTGGAACCAGCGAACGTGAGTGTTGAATACGTCCCTCTGGGCCAGCCACTGAACTCAAAGCGCTCATACTTCTGCAATTCCTTATGGCGGAAGATGACCAATGAAGCGCCTTTGGCGGTAAAGCCGAACTTGTGCAGATCCGCGGAAATACTGGTAACACCTGGGATCGTGAAGTCCCAGTCTGGAATTTGATATCCCAGCATCTTGGCGAAGGGTGAGATGAATCCACCGAAACACGCATCGACGTGTAGCCAGATGGACCTAGCTGCGGCGAATGCGCCGATTTCGGCGATGGGGTCAAAAACGCCGTAGGGGTAACAGGGCGCAGAGGCAAAGATGAGGATTGTGTCCGGATCAATCGCCTCCGCGATCGCCCTTGCATCAGCGCGATAGTTAGTCTGCAAGGGAAGCCTGCGCACCTCGACGTCCAAGAGGTTGCCGGCTTTGTTGAGGGCGGGATGCGCACTGTACGGAGCAACAATATTGTGTTTGCGATTGTGCTTGGGGCCGTGTGCGCGCGCACGGGTCCGCGCAGTCTTGACGACTTCGAACAGGCTTTCAGTCCCGCCCGATGTAAACGCAGCTCCTGCAGTAGGAGGTGCATTGAATAAGCCGAAGGCCATCTCGAATATTTCCTCCTGCATCTTGGCCAGACTCCCAAATGCACCTCCCAGACCTAATGCGTTCTCAACGATGTAAGCGTTATAGGCTTGCTTCTGTACCTCTAAGAGATCTTCGTCGAAGTAATAGACGTAGGCGCACAGGCGGCCCTTTTTCCAATCGTAATCGAGAGATTTAAAGGCGTTCAGCTGCTCCTTAAGTGATTCCCACGTGCTGCCTTTCTTAGGCAGCGAAGTCGCCGATGTAGTATCCACCGCGGTTTCCTCGAGAATCTAGACGGCTTAGGCGTGCTTCTCTGGGGCGCAGCCCGAGAGGCGCAGCTTGCTGCAGATACTGCGACCCGCCTTCACTCCCGAACCCGAAGGCTGCGTGTCGCTCGGTGCGGGCATCGACATTTCGTTTGCGTAGGTTGAGATTTTATTTGCGCAGCTTCCCCTAGTGATAATATCATAATACTACGAAATGCAAGAAGCTTCGGGCGTCTCGGCGGCTTCGACAAGCGGCTCAATGACCCCGGCTGCCAGCATCTAGTTGCGTGCGCGGACAAGCAATCGACAAAAGCATTCGCAACGGATGGCCTCAGTTGGAGGGACCGTCATATGCACTGGTCGCAACGCCTTAACTCCAAGACAGCAATGTCCCAAATAGCAATTGCGCGGGCTCTTTCAATTATTGGGGGGAAATCTGCCCAGCCCGTTTAGGATCGGCGTGCGGCGGCACCGTGGAGTCGCTTAAAGCTCAACCGGGACTCCTGCGCATTCTCGGTCTCGGGTTTGGAATTGCTGTCGTAGTTGGGGGCGTCGTAGGCCAAGGCATCCTGCGAACCCCCGGAATCGTAGCCGGCGCACTACCAGACGGTAAGCTCATCATCGTTGCCTGGCTTGTCGGTGGGGCGCTGTCGTTCATTGACTCATTTGCTTCGATAGAATTGGCAAGTGCCGTGCCTAGAGCAGGCGGCCCGTATGTCTTTGCTGCACGGGCTTTTGGTCCGCTGGCCGGTACGATCGTCGGGTGGAGCGATTGGCTCAAGGGAATGACCGTTCTCGGCTTTCAGGCGGTTGTCTGTGCCGAGTACTTGCAGCGCTTGGGACTCCCGGTTCAATGGCGCCTAGGCATGGTCGCTGTCGTAATCGTGATGCTTGTATGCGCTGTGAATTTCTTGGGCACCAGAGTCAGTGGCCTCAGTCAGAACATCGGCAGCACGCTCAAGGCACTAGCGCTTGTTGCACTGGTCGGGCTGTTCTTCGTAGCGGGGAAGCCCTCCGAGGTGATTCCCCTCGCTCATAGGCCCGTTTTGTCCCTGGTAGGTTTGATTATTGCCATGCGGGCCATTTACACCACTTACGATGGTTGGAACACGGCGGTCTACTTTTCCGAAGAAGTGCACGAGCCGGAGCGAAACATTGCTAGAGCTACATTTACAGGACTAGGTGTCGTTACAACCCTCTATGTTCTTGTAAATCTCGGACTACTCCACGTGCTTAGCATTGATCAGCTGTCGACGTCAAACTTGCCGGCCGCCGATGCTTGTGCAGCAGTACTCGGTCGATCGGGCGGCACGTTTATCACTGTCCTCGCTGTGATTTCGGTGGCTGCAATCGCGAATTTACAGACCATGTTTGTGACACGCATTGCTTACGGGATGGCACGTGACGGCGTGTTATTGCGAGCACTCGCTCGGGTGACTCGGTCGGGTACGCCATGGTTTGCGCTGTTGGCCACGGTGCTGGGTGGAGCAATCTTTGCTGCCACAGGCGTCTACGAGCATCTGATTGCTATATCAGTGCCGCTTGTAATCACGACAAATGTTGCCACTGATCTTGCCGTCATTCGTCTGCGCATCCATGAGCCAGATCTACCCCGACCGTTCCGGATGCCGCTGTTTCCGCTTCCCGCTCTGCTAGGGCTTGCTATCAATATTGCGCTGCTTCTTGCGCTAGTCATCGAAGATCCGCTGCACAGCTTGATTGCCCTGGGGCTGCTGCTAGGCATCGGCGCGTGCTACTGCGTTCGGAGTCGGTGGGTGGTCGCTGCCCACCATGCTTAGCCTTACCGATTGATGAGAATTCCGGATAGGAAATCACTATGCGTCCGCTGTTGGCGGTTGGCCGCATCTAGGCGCGATTCGCGCGCGCGAGGGGCGGTACCCGCAGATAGGTTCCCCGCGGCGAACCGTGAGAATGCGCCGCTTTGCTTGAACTGTATTCTCGAAGGGCTTTCCCCGGCTAACACCTTCGTATTTGGGAGAAGTGGGGCCCATCGAGGAAGTGCTGTCAGTACGCGTGGTCTGATTTTGGCCTAGCGGCGTCGAGACCCGCGTCATTTACGCGGTACTTGTGTGACTGTTCTGCTGAAGCGATTTACCGGTGACGCGGTTGCGACCCAATTCTTTGGAGCGGTACAAACAGCCATCGGCGCTGGCGATTAGGCTATCGGCATTAGCATCATCATGGGCCTGGAGCGATTCATAGCCCGCGACGCCGAAACTTGAGCTGACTCTGAGCGTGCCACCACTGATCGCAAATGGATGTGTCTCGATGGACACCCGCATTTTCTCGGCAAAGCTTACGGCGTGCGCCACCGAGGTCTCGGGCAGAACGACCAGAAATTCCTCTCCGCCATAGCGGGCCACCCAATCGATGTCGGCGCGAGTCGAATCCATCAAAAGCTTCGCGAAGTCCCTGAGCACTTCGTCGCCTACCAGATGGCCGTGTGCATCATTAACATTCTTGAAGTGATCCGCATCGCACAGGACGATCGACAAAGGGCGCCCATATCGCCGGGCTCTCACAATTTCCTGGGGCAGGCGCTCCATTAGATAGCGGCGGTTATAAGTGGTGGTAAGCGCGTCCGTGATCGACAGCAGGTGGATCCGGCGGTTGGCCGCACGCAGGGACTGTTCCAGCTTTAGGATGCGCCGGCCAGTATTAAGTCGCGCCCGCAGCTCGTTGTCGTCGGGAGGCTTGGTCAGATAGTCGTCCGCACCCGCGGCGAGGCCTTCAATCACATTGGCCTTGCCTTCGCGAGCGGTGAGTAGAATTGTATAGACGTAACCTTCCAGGGGCATTCTTCGCAGTGCCTTGCACAGCGCTACGCCGTCCATTTCCGGCATGTCCCAATCGGTGAGCAACAAAGGAAAGAACCGCTTCTTGAGCATTTCGAGCGCCTGAAGGCCGTTTGACACTACCTCCACCGTATAACCGGCGCGCGTGAGTTGCCGCGACATCATCAGTCGTGTGGTCGGCTCGTCCTCGACCAGCAGGATCGAGAGCATGACGTCGTCCGGCTCGCAGGCGTCAGCGTCGGCATCCGGGGCGGATGCGGTTGGCGATTCCATTTAGGCTACCTTCGATTGTAGAAACTCGATGGTTCGTTTGACTTCGGTCTTGAGCGTTTCCGCGAGGGAGGGAAGTAGGGTGCTCTCGCCTGAGCCTGCGGCAAGCTCGAGCTGCGTGGCGGCCGAGGCTGTCGCTGAAGCGCGCATGTTCGAACTGGCCCCTTTGAGGGTGTGGGCAGATTCGCGCATCGCTCCAGCGTCGCCCGTGCCCAACGCCGCAGCGATTGCGGCGAGCTCCCGGTCGCCTGTACCGATGAATGCGTCTACCAGCTCCTTGGCAAAGACCTTATCGCCATCGATGGACTGGAGTAGTGAGGCCCAGTCGACCGGACAAAGTAGCTGCCTGGGCTCAGGACCGAGGCCGCGAGCTTCCACCAGCACCTCTTCGGCCGTCTGGGTGCCTAAGGCCGGATCTCGGATCGCGCGCGCCGACCCCGTGGTGCCGGTACTCGGTAGTAGACGCTCCAGGCAGGCATCGAGCTTGGCGCGGTTGATGGGTTTGGACAGGTAATCGTCCATGCCGGCGGCGCGACACTTTTCCTCGTCGCCCTTCATTGCATGTGCGGTCAGCGCTACGATCGGGATATGCCCCCTGCCATCTTCGAGCTTGCGTATAGTTCGTGTCGCCTCATAGCCGTCCATACGCGGCATCTGGCAATCCATGAGAATGAGATCAAAATTTCCGGTTTGCCATGCGGCGACGACTGCGTGGCCGTCGGCCACGACATGAACGCGATAGTCGAGTTTGTCCAGCAGTCTTACGGCTACTTTTTGGTTCACGAGATTATCCTCGGCCAGCAAGATACGATTGCGGGTACGCGCACGCTGTGCGCGTAGCGCATGACGCGTAATGATCGGCTGGTTTTGCTTGCGCCAGGTGTCCGCCTCGTTGGCGAGGACTAGCATCAGGCACCCGGTGAGATCGCGCTGCGAGACCGGTTTTAATAGATAGCCCGCAAAGCCGATCTCGGCGACCAGCTGTCCGTCGCCGCGCTGGCCGGAGGACGTGAGCAGGATCAGCCGCGTGGCCTTCAAAGTTTCATCCTGGACGATGGCCCGGCCCAGCTCTGCGCCGTCGCAGTCGGGCATCTGGTGATCAAGAAGCGCCGCGTCGAACGGCCGGTCGGCCCCACGTGCCTGTCGCATCAGCGCGAGCGCTTCGTCCGCGGAACTGGCGGACATCGGCTCTACCCCGCACAACAGGAGTTGGCCCATGAGCACCTTGCGGTTGGTGGCGTTGTCGTCGACGACGAGCACGCGCTGTCCCTTGATGGAAGCAGGCGCCGGGTATTTCGGCTGCAAGGTGTCGATGACTGGTCCGAATTGTGCAGTAAACCAGAACACAGAGCCCGCGCCTTCCACGCTGTCAACACCGGTCTTACCACCCATGAGTTCAACCAATCGGCGAACGATCGAGAGGCCTAAGCCCGTGCCGCCGAACTTGCGCGTCGTGGAAGAATCCACTTGTATAAAGGGGGAAAATAAGGAATTCAGTCGATCTGCCGGGATGCCGATGCCGGTGTCGCGCACCTCACAGCGTACGTGGGTGCCGAGCTCGGAAGTATCGAGCACCTTGATCTCGAGCGCCACCTCACCCTTCGTCGTGAATTTAATCGCATTGCCGGCGAGGTTTAAGAGGATCTGCCGGATCCGGCCAGCATCGCCCTTCACCAGTTGTGGAAGTCTGGCATCGATCTGCGCCGTGACTTCGAGACCCTTGGCATGGGCCTGAATCGACAGTAACTGCGCGACGTCCTCGAAGGTGTCACGCAAATCCACATCGAGGTGTTCGAGTTCGAGTTTGCCGGCCTCCACCTTCGAGAAGTCCAGAATGTCATTTATGACCGTGAGGAGCGAGGCGCCGCTGTCGCGGATGGTCTCGGCATAATCACGCTGCAGAGCGTCGAGCTCCGTGTCGAGCAGAAGCTCCGTCATTCCGAGCACGCCGTTCATCGGGGTGCGGATCTCATGACTCATATTGGCGAGGAACTCGCTCTTCGCACGGTTGGCGGCCGCCGCGACTACGGCCATGTCGGTAGCTTCTTGCGTCGCCTTGGCCAGCCGCTGATTACTTGTTTGCAATTCGCTCGTACGCACCTCGACGCGTTTCTCAAGCTCATCCCGGGCTCGTTTCAAATGCCCATCCCGCGCTTCGATCTGCTCGAGCATGTCGTTGAATGAACCGATGAGGCGGCCGATTTCATCGGTGTTGTGCGCCGGAACTCGCAAGGAGTAGTCTTTGTTTCGGGTCACCGTGGCGGCGGCGTCGGCCAACGTTTGAATCGGTTGTGAGATGAAGCGTTGCAGGCGCGATATCGTTATCAGAGCGATACAGAGCGCTCCAAGAATGATGACGAAGAGGGTCGCTCCATGTTCCACGAGGGCCGCCGTTAGTTCGGCAGACGTGGCCCAGAGGTTCACTGTTCCTATGCGCTTGCCGAGTACCACGTCAGCAAAGACGTGAATGAGACCGTCGGACTCAGTGTGCGCCACGCCGAGAATCCGGCCGTTGCGCGCCTTATCGCTCATGGTCCGGGTGTAGGTCGCCAGCACCGTGCCGTTTTCGCGCAAAATCTCGGCTGCGGCGATCGCATGGTCGGCGCTCAGTGCCTGAAGAGTAGTCGTCGCAACTTGTGGGTCATCGAAGGTAACTGCTGCGGCGCTGTTTCTCGCCGTGATCTCCGATTGTACTTGCAGCCGTTCCACGAGGGCGCGGCGATTCGAATGATAGTCCGCCAGCATAAGCACGATTCCCGCCAGGAGCAGAGCCACGCCGCACGCAAAGCTCGCGAGGAGCATGAGTTTTGCACGAATCGGCAGAGATCCGAGCCAGCGGTTCATTGCGTTCATTGTGGAGTTGCCTGTTCGACAACTGCGGCCAGCTGCAACAAACTTGCGCTGATGTGCAGCCCAGCCTTTTGAGCGCTTGCGACGTTGATATTAAAGCGTAGATGGTTCGCAGCCGTGAAGAGCTCGATCATGCCGCCGATGTGGGCAAAGGCCTTTGCATCGCTCACCGTGAGGATAGGGGACTCGCCCGTGTTGGGTTCGTGTGCACCTTCCGGCATCATCGCCGCATCAAGATAGAGCACATTACAACCCACGGGCGTCTCGGAATCGGAGAGAGTTCTTACGGCCAGATGACGTTCGCCTGCCATCTTGTTCTCGATGCCGGACGCAAGTGCATCGCGCACGCCCTTTCCGCCAACAAAACACACCGTCACCAGGTTCGCCGGCACGGATGAGGGCCAGTCGACGAACTTCACGAAGCTCAAGAGATACCCGGCTTTGAGTTGATCGGCGCGCTGTACTGCCGCATCCGGAGTGTCGGCGGCGTCAACGTCGCCGCCGATGGCGGCGAGGAGTGCAACCACATAGAGGGCCGCACGGGGCATTCGACCGGAGCGCGAGCCAGGCACACGAGGGTGGTGCTCGACGATCACCGTCGAAGCTGCCAGCTGATGCGGGTGAAGAGGCTACGCGTGGGACCGACGTTCTGCATCACTACTTCGCTGTAGGTTAAATCTCAATGCTCGAACCGCAGGAGGCTCGACGGTGTGGGTGAACATCCGTGTACGGCTTCAGGGCTGCGAGGCCAACAATGTTCGTGGGCGTAAGCAGGACAAACTATTCCGAGAAAATGGAGGCGGCCTATTGCACGCTTTCGAACAACGCGGCCCAGTCTCCATTGTTGAACTGGCTACGCGTTAACGTTGTCACCAGGAATTGGCAGCGAACTGGCGAAATCGTGCATCGTGGTACCAGTTAGCTGGGAGTCGTCCTATCAGAGTCACCGTGACCTACGCATACCAGCGCAGTGTAATAGGGAAGCTCTGACCCGTGTCTGTGCGCTCGCGTACGGTGAAAAAAGGGCTGTGCCAATAGGCAAGAGGCCCGTCTAATCGCAAACCGCGTGCTCACGACCATCGCTTGGTCGCTGCGGCGATCCATTTACCAGGGGCAGAACCGTGATGTGCATCACGGTTCCTCTGTTCGTCAACGTACCGAGTGGTCTGAGGGCTTCTTTTAAGCTCTTGAAAGCGACCCCGGCAGCAGGCTGCGGGGCGCCGCGACCGGAATGCGGCAAGCTCTCCTGATATCGGTGCCACACCTGAATGCCAAGCCTATGACGCTACGGGCTGCGTGCCACGTACTGCTGGCGGTCGCTGGTACGACATTAACAATGGCGAGCACCTTGGTTCGTGCCGACACCCACCCCGGCAACGAGAACGTGGGGCTGGATCTCCCCCCCCAGGATCTGCCGGCCACAGCGCAGCGGATAGCGCTGGCATGCGACTTCACGCTGCTCTGCCGATGCGCCGTCTTCACGTGCGCTACCAGCTCGTCCATCGAGGGCGATTACACGGTACCAGATGCATTGCAACCAATTCCTTACGGGACAGATTCATCGCTTCAAGTGGCCCAGTCACCGGCGGTGTATCTGAATGGCGGAAGCGAAGCAACGATCGGTGATGCGCGGAGTGAGCAAAGCTACGAGTCGCCCATAGCCTCCCTGTCTCAGGGCAACACAGGGGGTCAAACTCGGGTGGCCGACGATGCGGCATCTGGAGATGCTACAGCCTCCCAGGATCCCGCAACCCTCAACACTGGCGCCGACAGACCTCAAGACGATTCCAAATCCGCGGTCGCCGATTTGAAGGAGCTCATGCTCGAGGAAATCGTTGTTACGGCGCAAAAGCGAGAGCAACGGCTTCTAGATGTTCCGTTGCCGGTGACCGCAATCGACGCAGACTCTCTAACACAAATGGGCGAGAATCGCTTACAGGATTATTTTGCCTCCGTGCCCGGTCTGTCTGTATTCCCCGGATCCCAGGGCTCCTCGAATCTTGCGATTCGTGGCTTGACTACGGCCGGCGACAATTCAAACCCCACGGTAGCTGTCACGGTTGACGACGTTCCGGTGAATCCAAGCTCTGGTCTCACCCTTAACTCCAGCTACATTCCTGACCTGGATCCAAGCTTGCTGTCGCAAATAGAGGTGCTCCGCGGTCCCCAAGGCACCTTGTACGGAGCAAACAGTTTGGGCGGCTTGATCAGGTTTGTTACTGCAGACCCATCGTTCGATCGATTCGGCGGACGAATTGCGATGACCGGTGATGATGTCGTGAATGGCGACGGGTTGGGATACGACGTCCGGGGCGCGGCGAATTTGCCTGTCACGGACACACTGGCATTTCGAGTCAGCGGATTTACCCGAATTGATCCTGGCTATATTGATAACTTGACGACGAATCAAGATGGGAAGGTCGTGGGTTATCACGAGGGAGTCAATCGCGAGAATTCATCCGGTGCAATCGTCTATGCTTTGTGGAGGCCTTCCGACATTTTCTCCCTGAAACTCGGTGCGCTTGACCAGCAGACTACGTCAGACGGCGCTGCCGAGATTCAGCCGACATATGGAGACTTGAACCAGGAGCACCTGATCACGACCGGGCCGTGGAGTGTTCACGACCGTTTGTACACGGCTACGGTAAAGGCGAAACTTGGCGCGGTTGATCTTACGGCGGTCACCGGTTATGGCGTGACGGAGAATCTATCCAATTCCGACTACGGCTACGGTGTTCCCGGCACCGCGCTGCTGGATTCCAGTGAAACTGAGAAGGTTTCTGAGGAGGCACGTCTCTCCTCATCCTATGGAAGCAAAGTTGACTGGTTGCTCGGAGGATTCTACACGCACGAATACAGCCCTACGGATCAAGTGATCTTTAATCCGCTTGGTGACACCGACCCTTTGACCGGCAGTACGATTGCCGATGGCCGTCTTATTGATTTCCATTTTCCTATGTCTTATCAAGACACGGCAGGTTTCGCAAATGTCACTGTTCACGTTACGAACGCCTTTAATCTGCAGTTCGGGCTTCGAGAGAGTTTCAACCGACAGATCTACAATGAGACGGACTCCGGCCCCGACGTGTCGATCTTTGATGGAGTGCCATCCACGCTCGCCGTGTTGAAGACGCAGCGCTCAAGTACGAACTTCTTTACGTATCTCTTTGTCCCGAGTTACAAATTTTCTGACGATGTGATGGCCTACGCCAGGGTGTCGTCCGGCTATCGGCCCGGTGGACCCAATGCGGACGCTGCGCTAACAGGAGGCCCAGCCACCTATGGACCTGACACCACGAAGAACTACGAGCTCGGATTGAAGGGTGCGTGGCTGGAGGGCAGGCTATCTCTGGATGCGTCTTTGTATTATATCGACTGGCGTAACATTCAAATCCAGGCCGGTGAGCAGCTTCCTTTCTTGGGTAACGGAGGTAACGCCAAGAGCGAGGGGGTTGAGTTGTCCGCCCAAGCGAGACCACGGGAGGGGTTGACTATCACTGGATGGGTAACGGTCGACAATGCGGTTCTGACCGAGAATTTCCCGGTTGGGACGACGGCATACGGCGCGGCAGGAGACCGCTTGCCTTACAGCAGTCGCTTCTCAGGCGCAGTCACAGCTCAGCAGAACTTTCACCTGTCGGGTACCTGGGGCGGGTACGTCGGGGCGTCCTTCCGCTACGTCGGCAATCGTATTGGAGCCTTTGAAGGCAACGAAACAACACCACGAACGGTGCTTCCAGGGTTCGGGCAAATTAATTTCCTGTCTGGCCTTACGTACGGTCCTTGGATTTTCAATGCGGTCGTGAAAAATGCCACAGATCAGCGGGGTTATCTCAGCGGCTACATGGAGCAGGTCCAGACGTACACGATCATTCAGCCGCGCACTGTGGCCGTTTCAGTCACAAGGACGTTCTAAAGGGTTGCATTTCCCACGGCCGTAGGATCCCGCTCGGCTACCGGCTCTTGCGACCGGTGGCGCCTCCGGATTCGCAAAGCACCATCGGTCGTGCGTCTGGGCTGGCCGGTGGCGAGAAACTCAACGTTGAGGCCACCAAGCGAGTCTGGCAGATAGTTGAGGACCGGCGGCTGTGCCTTGGTACGAATAAGGCACGGGACGTGCTCACCGCACGGCGCACGATCCATCCTGTCGCGCGGCACGGATGCAGCGAGGCGAGTTTCTACCTCTGGAAGAAGCGCTGCGGGCACTGAGATCAAGGAGCTGCGACAGCAGCACTAGGAGGGACATCTTGTACTCTTATGATTTCTATTAATATAATAGGATGATCACAGGCTAGGCGCACAAAGTTTCGGAAGGCAGTCGTCAGCGTCCGCTAGGGGAACTCGGTGACCGTGGGACCAGGGCGTGAGCCGTGAAACACCCTTTCGCGCCGCGCATCGATTCACCGTGAGCGGTCCCAAAGTAGAGAGCCATCGCCGCCTGATCGTGCGCGGTGCACGCCCGGCAGCCATCGAAACTGCTCGCCCAGGGCCATCCTGCCAAGGTACAAATTCACGAGACACTCGTGTCCATTAAGTAACCGACGAGCAGAGAGAGACCGCGCTGACAGTGCTTTTGGACGGCGCGCCGATCGAGTCCAGCAAAGTAGGATGTAATCATCACATCATGCCTGCCAGTTCCGATCCTCACTATGAGATCCGCGACGCGGTGCGGGCGCTCTGTGCACAATTCCCAGCTGAGTATTTCCGCAATGTGGACGCCGAGCAGGCCTATCCGGAGGAATTTGTCCGCGCTCTGACGCGGTCCGGCTGGCTCGCGGCACTCGTTCCGGAGGAATACGGTGGTTCAGGACTGGGCCTCACCGAAGCCTCGGTGATCCTGGAGGAGATCAATCGCGCCGGCGGTAACTCCGGGGTGTGCCATGGTCAGATGTACAACATGGGAACCTTGCTTCGACACGGGTCGGAAGCTCAGAAGCGACTTTATCTGCCGCTGATTGCTACGGGCGAACTGCGTCTGCAATCGATGGCGGTGACCGAGCCTGCCACAGGAACTGATACCACGCAGCTCAAAACGATGGCGGTACTGCGGGGCGACCGGTACATCATCAACGGGCAGAAGGTATGGATTTCTCGGGTGCTACATTCCGATCTCATGCTTTTGCTCGCACGCACGACCCCGCTCGAGGCAGTGCGCAAGCGCTCAGAAGGGATGTCAATTTTCATCGTGGATCTGCGTGAAGCGTTAGGCAAGGGTCTCACGACGCGCCCGATCGCGAACATGGTAAACCACGAGACCAGCGAGCTCTTTTTCGACAACTTAGAGGTTTCTGTCGAGAACCGGATCGGTGAGGAAGGCCAAGGCTTTAGGTACCTCCTAGATGGGCTCAACGCCGAGCGTGCCTTGATCGCTGCAGAGTGTGTTGGCGATGGGCGCTGGTTCATCGACAAGGTCACGCAATACGCGAGCGAGCGGATTGTCTTCAACCGCCCCATTGGCCAGAACCAAGGAGTGCAGTTCCCGATCGCTCGGGCACACGTCAATGTGGAGGCCGCGAGCCTGATGCGCTTTGAGGCTTGTACCTTGTTCGACGCTCACAAGCCGTGTGGGGCGGAGGCCAACATGGCGAAGCTCCTCGCGGCGGACGCATCGTGGGAGGCAGCGAACGTGTGCCTCCAATTTCACGGCGGCTTCGGCTTTGCCCGCGAGTTCGACATCGAGCGAAAATTCCGCGAGACACGCCTGTACCAAGTGGCCCCCGTCTCGACGAACCTTATCCTCTCGTACATCGCCGAGCATGTGCTAGGGCTGCCGAGGTCCTTTTGATGAAGCGTGCGCTCGACGGCATTCTTGTCCTTGCACTCGAACAGGCGGTGGCGGCGCCCTATTGCTCGTCGCGACTCGCCGATGCCGGGGCACGGGTGATCAAGGTCGAGCGCCCGGAGGGAGACTTTGCGCGGTTCTACGATCAAGCGGCCGGGGACTGCTCGAGTTACTTCGCGTGGCTGAACCGTGGTAAACAGAGCCTAGTCGCCGATTTCAAGAAAGCGGAGGATGCCGCCCTTTTGCAGGCGATCCTGAAGCGCACCGATGTGTTCATCCAGAACCTCGCGCCGCAGTCAGCTGCGCGCGCCGGATTCAGCTCCGAGGGCCTTCGAAAACGCTATCCCAAGCTGATCACGCTGGATATTTCGGGATTTGGGGAGAGTGGTCCTTACGCCGGCATGAAGGCCTATGACCTGCTGGTGCAGGCCGAGAGCGGGCTAGCGTCGATCTCAGGTCATCAGGCCGGTCCTGGCCGAGTGGGTGTCTCCGTCTGTGACATCGCTTGTGGCATGTCCGCACACGCCTCCGTCCTGGAAGCGCTGTTCGAGCGTGCCCAGACAGGCTTTGGGCAATCACTGAAGGTGAGCTTGTTCGATAGCGTTGCGGATTGGATGACGGTCCCGCTTCTTCAATACGAAGCAAGCGGTCAGCTGCCGGCGAGGGTGGGGCTCGCGCACCCCACGATCTGTCCATACGGGGTGTTCTCAACTCGAGAGGACACTCTCATTCTCATTGCGATTCAGAATGAGCGGGAATGGGTCGAGTTTTGCCGGCTCGTTCTCGAGGATCCCGATTTGCCTTTGCGAAAGGGCTACCAATCCAACGTCGAGCGCGTTGCAAACCGAGAAGACGTAGATGCCCGGGTGGCGCGTAAACTTGCTGAACTCAGTAGGTCTGAAGCAATCGAGAAACTCCGCGGTGCGGGAATTGCCTACGGATTCGTGAACGATCTGGCCGCTTTCGCACGACATCCGGCCTTAAGAAGGGTGCTGGCGAAGACACTCTCCGGTGCTGTTCGCTTGGCAGCTCCGCCGACTATCCGTAGCGATCGGCCGTGGATCCTCGGTGAGGCCGTGCCTGCGCTCGGTGAACATTCCCAGGCGATCCGGGCGGAGTTTCCCGTATGACCGGGAGCGACGCCTCATATCCGAAATCCTTCATTGGTCGGGTTCAGTCATCTGAGGACATCGTCTCGGTCACGATCTTAGAGCGCTTGGCAGCTACGCTGGACATGCCTGTGCCTACGGATCGAGTTCTCCCGGCGCTATGGCATTGGCTCTTGTTCCAAGAATGGATGGGAACCACCGAGCTCGCCAGAGATGGACATCCGAAGCGGGGAGGATTTCTCCCTGACGATCACAATTTCTCCAGGAGGATGTGGGGAGGCGGGCGGGTAGTGTTCCATAAGAACCTGTCCATAGGAGAGTCAGTTAGCCGGATGAGTACCATATTGGGAATCGAGGAGAAGGTAGGTTCTTCTGGTCGGTTCATGATCGTGACCGTCAGACACGAGATTATGGGGAGCGAGGGTCTCGCCATCTCCGAGGAGCAGGACATCATCTATCGAAATACTGAACAATTGAGAACGACGCCGCGAGAGCAACCTGCGCATCCATCTCCTGATTCCTTTGCTCGGCAGGTAACACCGAGTGCGGTGCTGCTGTTTCGCTACTCGGCGTTGACCGGCAACGCGCATCGCATTCACTATGATCGGGAGTATGCGTGTGGTGAGGAGGGCTACCCGGGACTCGTCGTTCAGGGCCCCCTGCAGGCTACCTGGCTCGCCGACTTGGTCTTGCGACAGCGTATCGGCTCAATAGTTCGATTCTCCTATCGCGCGCAGCGCGTCGCAGTGGCCCATAAGGCATTGAGACTCGAGGGTTGGCGCGAATCCACCCGTGTGCGATTACAAACGCGCGATGCTGCAGGTGCTATCTGCATGAGCGCGGAGGCGATACTCGCTTGAGAGATCCTCATGCTCGTGCGACGTTTCGCCTGCCGAGGTTCTGCCGTGTGCAAGTTACCGGGTGAGCCACTAGCTTTCGGGGCAGCCTGACATCGTGCACGAATTCGCGACCGGCGTGTTGGCTGAGGCGGGCAGTGGGTTCCCCTCGAGTGGCTACTCAGCGCTTTAATTAAGCTCCATCGGTGAGCTCCGCAATCAGTTCGATCTCCACACACGAACCCAGCGGAATTTGGACGACTCCGAAGGCACTCCTGGCGTGTGCTCCTTTGTCCCCAAACACGTCGTTAAACAGCTCGGAGGCACCGTTTGCGACGAGGTGCTGCTCGGTAAACGTCGGGACACTGTTAACAAGGACCATTAGCTTCACGATACGTGCGACCTTGTTAAGGTCACCCGTTGCTGCTTGAAGGGTACCCAACAGCTCAATCGCGATACTTCGCGCGGCCGCTTTGCCTTCCTCGGTCGCTACGTCTGCTCCGAGCCGGCCGCGCCAAGGTTTCCCGTCTTTTCTTGCGATGTGTCCTGATAGAAAGAGCTGACGTCCGCTGCGAACGAAGGGAACGAACGGTCCCGCAGCTGCGGTGGTGTTCGGCAGCGAAACCGACAACGCGCGAAGCCTCTCATAAACAGACATCTTCAGTCTCCGTTCTCAGTAAAGCGCAATCGTGCTGCGAGCACGTGACACGAGCGAACGGTCTTCTTCCGATTATCCTCGTGTAAGCTCCAGGAGGATCGGCGCGCTACGGCAGTGAGTCAGGCCCTTTACGAGATACTTCTTGACCCGGTGCCGGGCAACAGAGAGCTTCTCACCAATCTCGTCACACGTGTAGCCATCACGGTAGTGCCAGAGGATTGCCGCTTGGATTTTGGGAGATAGCTCGGCAAGACACTGAGCCAGTCGCGCGGCGCGCTCGGCGAGCGCGCATTCTGCCTCTGGCACGGTCACCTCGTGTGGGGGCTGTGCCGTGTGTACCTCAATGGGAACCTCGTCGAGCGTGACATGCATCGGTTGAGCCTTCCTGCGTTCTCGATGCTGATGGGCGAGATTTGCGGCAATTGTGTACAGGTAGGCCTTCGGGTGATGGATCGCCTGTAAGTACGGCACCCTAAGAACCGCCAAGTACAACTCCTGCATGATGTCCTGAGCATCGGTGACATCTGACAGCCGACTCTTCAGAAATCGTGACAGTTCGGTGGCATGCATGATTGCCAAGCGCAACAGCTCGCGTCGTGCGATCAGATCACCCATTGACTGGCCGCCTGTCATCTGTCGACCCACGCTGCGCCCTCGCGATTCTTGCTAGAACCTCGATTGCTGTTCTAGGTGATCGTCGCACTTTCTGCCTATCGCCAAACGCAGCTTCGGACTGAGCTGGCAGTACCGTTAGTCACGACTCTGCGCACTCCCGGTGTGAGCTTCTCCGCCAGACTGCTCTCTGGTAGTATTGTATTATAACTTAACTGTCGCATGTATGGCTAAGACGGAGTGGCGGTGGGACGGCGCCCGCCAGCCACTTCCAGGAGTGGTTCATCCTTGGGAGGCGGCACTTTCTCAGGGGTCGTTGCCTTCGCGCTGGTCGTGCCGGGCCCGACAGCGCTTGCCCCCACAGCAGATCGGACGACTGGCAGAGCCTCGACCTGTACCAAGAGCAGACTCAAGAGCAAACAGTATGAGTGGTTCCTTTTTCGTTCCGCATAACTTTTCTGCACCAATCCGCGGTTCACAAGTGGGGCCTTTGGCCGGCCTCACTGCTGTAGTCAAGGACATGTATGACGTGGCGGGGACTCGCACCGGTGGTGGCAGTCCCGAATGGCTCATGGGTCAGCAGCCAGCAACTAGGCACGCTGCAGTGGTCCAGCAGATTCTTGCGGCTGGGGCCACGATCACCGGCAAGACGATCTGCGACGAGTTCTTTTACAGCATTACTGGGATGAATGCCCACTACGGGACCCCGTCGAATGCGCGTGCGCCAGGCCGGATCCCAGGGGGATCTTCAAGTGGGTCGGCTGCAGCGTGCGGTGCAAATGCGTGCGATTTTGCGCTGGGCAGTGATACAGGCGGGTCGGTGCGCATCCCGGCCGCGTTCAATGGAGTTTATGGTCTGCGGCCGACGCACGGCCGTGTCGACCTCCGAGGCGCAATGCCCATGGCTCCGACGTTCGATGTCGCAGGTTGGTTTGCCAACTCTCCCGGAATCTTGCGACATGTCGGCGCCGTGCTCCTCGGTCGCGGCGTGATCGAGGTTCCGGTTGCTTTCCTCAAAGTGGCGAGCGATGCGTTCGCCGAAGCCGATAACGATGTGGCAATGCTGGGACGCAGTTTCCTTCAGACCGCTGCGTCCACGTTACCGCAAGCAACCGAGGTCATCGCCGCGCCTGATGGGTTTGAGGATTGGCGCGAGGCATTCCGCATAGTGCAGGCGTGGGAGACGTGGCAGACGTTCGGAGGGTTCATCGCCCGTGTGCGACCAGCTCTAGGTCCCGGTGTTAAGGAGCGCATGGAGTTTGCTGCTACTGTTACAAGCGACCAGGCAGATGCAGCACGCGTGACTTGTACTGTTGCGCGCGAGCGCATTCGCGCGATCGTGCCTCCTGGCACCATAATGGCGCTGCCGACATCGCCATCCGTAGCCCCGCGGGCAGACCTCGGTCCTGATGAGCTGCAGTCATTCAGGATACGCGCGATGAGACTGACTTGTATCGCTGGTCTTGCCGGACTCCCACAAGTGAGTTTACCTGTCGGCACGATTTGTGGCTGTCCGGTCGGATTGTCATTGATCGGATGGGCCGGCGGTGATGAGGCCTTGCTTGATTTGGTCGTGTTGCTCGCCCGCTACTGTGGCCTAATCTTGGACCGGCACGCGGATTCCTAGCCCTCGGCATTCCGCAGGATCGGACGTTCGATGGTCGACGAGGTGCACCCGGTGCTCAACCGCTTCCAGTAAGGTCGGCCGCTGTAGGTCGGTCCGTCGGGGGTGAGATGCCGAGCAAACTCGTAGGCGCGAGAGGCATCCGACCAACCTCGAAAAGACCCTAGCGGTCCGAACGAAAGAAGGAGTGTCATGCTCATCGACCCACACCTCGCTCGGCGCCCGGCCAACCATCGCCCGCTGACGCCGCTCGATCTGTTCGATCGGACAGTGGAAGCGTTTCCCGGTCGCCCCGCAGTTGCGTGGCGCGAACGTATCTGGACCTACGAGCAATTTTCAGGGTTGGTAGCGCATTTTGTCGCCTTCCTGCACGACCAGGCCATTAAGCCCGGCGACGTGGTCTCGATCATTTCAACGAATCGGCCTGAAATGCTTGCGGCGCACTATGCCGTGCCGATGGTCGGCGCCGTGCTCAACACCATCAGCACGCGGCTTGATGCGGATTCGGTCGCATACATCCTCGAACACTCGCAGAGCGTGCTGCTCATTCTCGATCCGGCGTGTGCAATGAGTTCCGCGAAGGCCGGACGGGTGCCGGTTTTCGTGCTTAGCAGTGCCAAGGAAGGATCGAACGAGCTTGATCTGCTAACCGAGGGTGCCACCACAGAGCCGGTCGAGCACCCCACGTTCGTGACGGACGAATGGCAACCGATATGCCTGAACTATACCTCCGGTACTACGGGCCGGCCTAAGGGCGTTGTCTATCATCACCGCGGCGCTTATCTGAACACACTCGGCAATCTGCTGGCGCTTGGTTTGAACCAGCGCTCTGTATACCTATGGACGCTGCCAATGTTCCACTGCAACGGCTGGTGCCACACCTGGGCTGTTACGGCCGCAGGAGGCCTACATGTGTGCCTGGATCGGACCGATCCAGCGCTGATCTTCGCGTTGATTGAGCGGCATCAGGTTACGCATCTGAGTTGCGCACCGGTGGTCCTTTATATGCTCCTCAACCATCCCGGCCGTCCACTGGCCGACCCTGCTCGGCGCATCACCGTCGCAACCGGTGGTGCCTCGCCGACGACTGCTCTCATCGAAGGCATGGATGGGCTCGGCTTCGATCTCATTCATTTGTATGGCCTGACCGAGTCCTATGGCCCGGCGACGCTCTGCCATCTGGACGACGAATCGGCTCTGGCCGACACAGGTGTGAAGGCGGCTGTTCTCGCTCGCCAGGGCGTGAGGCACGTGACAGCGAACCGCGTTCGCGTCGTCGATAGCAGCGGAGAGGATGTTGCGTCGGACAGCACCACGTTGGGGGAGATCTTGCTCTCCGGCAACACATTGATGGCCGGGTATTATCGGGACGCGGAGGCGACCGAGCAGGCGTTCATCGGCAGCTGGTTCCATACCGGCGACCTCGCAGTTCGGCATCCCGGCGGCGCGATCGAAATAAGAGACCGCGCGAAGGATCTGATCATTTCTGGCGGTGAGAATATATCGAGCCTGGAAATCGAGAACGTGCTGCAACGGCACCCCGCGGTGCTACTCGCCGCTGTCGTCGCGGCCCCCGACCCGAAATGGGGCGAGGTGCCTTGTGCCTTCATTGAGTTGAAGGCAGGGCACGAGTCGGGACCGGAGGAATTCGTCGCCTTCTGCCGCCAGCACTTAGCGGGCTTTAAAGTGCCGAAACGCTTTGTGTTCCGCGAGTTACCCAAAACCGCAACGGGCAAAATCCAGAAATTCTTGCTCCGTAAGGAGGCACGCTGAGGACCCGTGGAGCTGGCATATAGCTCCTCCAGTCAAAAGCGTCATGGCAGGCATTGCCAACCTTTTCTCGCCGAGGGACTGGAGCCCCGTCTGCCTCGCTTCATAGACATTCAAGGGAACCTTCTCCGGTTGAACCACAGTTTTTCCCAGGCGATCTACGGTTAGCATCGTGTTCGACTTGACGAACAAGCGCGCACTCATCACCGGTGCCTCGAGCGGCTTCGGACGTCACTTTGCGAATGTCCTCGCCGCTGCGGGGGCTCACCTCGTCCTGACGGCACGCCGACTCGACGTCATTGAAGCGGTAGCGGCCGATTTGCGCGAGCAACACGGTCGCGAAGTGAAGTCGGTGAGAATGGATGTCACCGAGCGCGCGGGGATATTGAACGTCTTGGGCGACTGCCCGCCTATCGACATCGTCGTTAACAATGCGGGGGTGGTGACTCAGCAAGCGCCCCTGGAGACAGAGGAATCGGCTTGGGATCAGGTCCTCGACACAAACCTCAAAGGCATGTTCTTTTTGGCCCAGGCGATAGGCCGTCTATGGCGAGACGCCAGGCGGGGCGGTAACGTCATCAATATCGCCTCCATCGTCGGTCTGCGCCAGATCGGTGGCGTCTTGCCCTACGCGATCTCGAAAGCCGGGGTGATTCAGATGACCAAGATCTTGGCGCTGGAACTCGCGCGCTTCGGTATACGAGTGAATGCATTGGCACCAGGCTACTTCGTGACAGACCTCAACCGAGACTATTTTTCCTCACCTCCAGGCCAGGCAATGCTTAGGCGCGTGCCAATGCGCCGCTTAGGAGAAGAGGGCGATCTGGATGGACCGCTGCTATTGCTGGCGTCGGATGCTTCCCGTTACATGACCGGATCTGTGATCGTCGTTGACGGAGGCCACCTTGTCAGCAGTCTGTAACCGCGAGTCGGTGATCCGGTCCCCGCAACCGGGGGCGTCGCGCGGCTGCCCGAGGCAGGATCGCGCTGTGCAAGAGGCCATACGGTTATGAGTGCGGAATCCGATTTACAGTTAGCTGCGCAAATCGCGTCGAAGGTTGAACGCTTTGTGCGGAGCGAAGTCTTTCCGTTCGAGCGCGACCAGCGGTGGGGGGCACACGGCCCATCGCAGGAGCTTCTCGAGGAGTTGCGCGACCGGGCGCGAGCGGCCGGTCTCATGACGCCACACGTTCTACCCGATGGGAAACACCTGACGCACCGCGGCACCGCTCTCGTGCTACAGGCCGCCGGCCTCTCGTTGCTTGGTCCGGTTGCGCTCAACGTTTCGGCGCCGGATGAAGGCAATATGTTCCTGCTTGGCCGAGTGGCGACACCGGAGCAAAAGGAACGTTTCCTGCAGCCGCTAGTCGCCGGGACGGCGCGCTCAGCGTTCTTCATGACTGAGCCGGCGCTCGAGGGCGGGGCCGGCTCCGACCCTTCGATGCTGAAGACTGTCGCGCGGCTGGACGGTGATCACTGGGTAATCTCAGGTCGCAAGACGTTCATCACGGGTGCCGACGGGGCACGCGTGGGCATCGTGATGGCGAAGTCGGGCGATGCCGCGACAATGTTCCTGGTTGAGCTGCCAAATCCCGCCGTTCATATCGAGCGGGTGCTTGATACGATCGACAGCACAATGCCGGGTGGTCATGCGGTAGTGAATCTCGATGATCTGCGAATCCACCACAGTCAGATTCTAGGGGAGGTCGGCCAGGGGTTGCGGTACGCTCAAGTGCGTCTCGCGCCGGCGCGGCTTACGCATTGCATGCGCTGGCTGGGGGCGTGCCGACGGGCGCAGGAGATCGCAATTGACTACGTGACTCGACGCCACGCTTTTGGCAAGCCACTGATCGAGCACGAGGGCGTCGGATTCATGCTTGCCGATAATGATATCGAGCTCAAGCAATCAGAGCTAATGATCGACTGGTGTGCCGGTGTTCTGGACACCGGGCAGCACGCTACCAGTGAGTCTTCGATGACCAAAGTGGCCGTGTCCGAGGCCTTGTTCCGTATCGCCGATCGCTGCGTCCAAGTGATGGGCGGTACGGGGGTCACACGCGATGCCATGGTGGAACGGGTGTTCCGTGAGATTCGGGCGTTTCGCATCTATGACGGTCCGAGTGAGGTTCATCGCTGGGCTATTGCGAAACGCATTCAGCGTGAAGGCCGCGAGCGGAAGCCCCAATGAACTCGCAGGCTGAGTTCGATGGAACGACTGCGGTGCGCGAAGAACATCGCTTCGACGAAGGGGGCCTCCTTGAGTGGATGAAGGCACACGTCGAAGACTTCGAAGGACCGATCGCTGTCGAGCAGTTTAAAGGCGGCCAGTCGAATCCCACCTATCGACTTACTACGCCGCGCCGCCGCTACGTGCTACGCCGGAAGCCTCCCGGTAAGCTCCTCAAAGGTGCGCACGCGGTAGAGCGCGAGGCGCGCGTAATGGCCGCCCTGGACACCGTGGGCTTTCCGGTCCCGCACGTATACGGCGTGTGCACAGACGAGAGCGTCCTCGGAACGTGGTTCTTTGTCATGGATTACGTCGCGGGGCGCACCGTGTGGGACGCGACTTTTCCGTCGGTCACGCGCGACGCGCGGCCGCTTTATTTCGATGCCGTGAACGAGGCACTCGCACGGTTGCACTCCGTCGATCCTGCAAAGATCGGGCTTATGGACTATGGTCGCTCCGGCAACTACTTCGAGCGTCAGATCGTCCGTTGGACAAAGCAATATCTTGCGGACGTCGAAGCCGGACGCGATCCGCATATGGATCGCCTGATCGACTGGCTACCGGCCCACGTGCCGCCGAGCGATGAGACAACTATCGTGCATGGCGACTACCGGATCGACAATATGATATTTCACCACAGCGAGCCGCGCGTGCTCGCGGTGCTTGACTGGGAGCTTTCGACTCTGGGTCACCCGCTGGCTGATTTCTCGTATCTATTAATGATGTACCGGATGCCGCCGCTAGTTGTTGGGGGCCTCCTTGGCGCGGACCTTCACGCACTCAACATCCCGAGTGAGTCAGACTACGTCGCCGCTTACTGCGGTCGAACCGGAAGGCCCGGCATCCCGCATCTTGATTTCTACTTGGCGTATAACCTGTTTCGGCTAGCAGCGATCTTTCATGGTATCAAGGCGCGGTTGGCGCGCGGTACGGCGACCTCGGCTCACGCCGTACGTGTCGTGGAAGCGTTGCCGATTCTTGCCGAGATCGCTTGGCGGCAGGCTGAGGGCGTCGCACCCTGCGGCTGATTTGCGGGCCTAGTTCCCGTTCGCTGTTTGCGCAGGGTTTTCGGCTTCGTCCAGCAGATACCTACGTGCAAACATCACGGTCGCATAAAATCGATAGTTGTAATTGGCTACCTTTCCGAAGCCATGGCCTTCCCCTTTCGCGATGAAATACCATACCGGGACACCGTTCTTACGAACCGCATTCACGATCTGGTCGGATTCGCTGCGTGGGACTGCGGGATCATTCTCCCCTTGGATCACGAACAATGGCTTGGTTATTGACGATGCGTGATTCAAGGGTGCAACTCTTTCGAGAAACTCGCGGATCTGCGGGTCGCGTTCGTCACCGTATTCGACGCGTCGCAGATCGCGACGATAAGGCGCAGTGTGCTCTAGGAACGTAACTAGGTTTGAGGGACCGTATATATCGATCGCACAGCGGATGCGATCTGCGTACATCATGGCCGTCACGAGAGCGGCGTTGCCGCCGTAGCTTGCCCCGGTGACCATCACGCGGCTCGCGTCGAGATCGGGCTGTGCCGCGATCCACTCCAGAAGCGAGCCAAGGTCTTTGTAGGCGTTCTCACGCAGTATGCCGTTGTCAAGATTCACAAACTTCTTACCAAAACCCGATGAGCCTCGGATATTCGGGAAGAGCAGTGCAATGCCGAGTTCGTTCATGTAGTAGTTCTGAACGCCGAGAAAGTACGGCTGAAACTGATCCTCCGGTCCGCCGTGGATGTCAATCATGACGGGTCGCTTGCCGCCGAAGTGCGCGGGGGGCCGATACAGCATCCCAGAGATGGTCAGACCGTCGAAGCTCTTCCAGTGAATCACGCGCGGCTCGACAAAATTGTCAGTATTCAGGCCGCCGAGTTCGCTGAATGTCCATCTTTCGACTTTGCCTGTTCGGACATCGAGTGAATATGCGTCCGAGTTGGTCCGAACCGAATCCATGCTGAAGCCCAAGTCATGGCTGTTTCGGTGCCAATGCAGATCGATTACATAACCGGGCGGGAAGTTCGGCAGTCGCCGCTCGCGCCCCGATACAGCATCGAGCAGGTGGAGCGTCGTCTTGCCGTCCTCATTGCTTATAATGCCAATCCACTTGCCGTCGCGGGAGAGTTGCGCCTCCGAGATATCCCACGGAATGTTCGTAGTAAGAAATGTGTAGTGACGAGAGTCAAGATCAATACGCGCGAGCCGGCGGAAGTCGGAATCGCGATCAGTGATAGCGTAAATGCTCTTGCCATCCTTGCTGAAATGGGCATCGCCGTAAGCGACGACTTCTGAAGCCGAGCTTGGAGTCAACAACGTCTTCGCGCCCGTTCCGACATCAATCAGCCAGAGATAGCCCTCGCCAATCGAGATCTCCTGAAGCGCTAGAATCTTTTTGTCAGAGGGTGACCAGTCGAGAGGTCTCCATCCTCCGCCCTCTAGCTGGACGAGTAGGCGATCGCTCTTTGGATCGAGGGGATTCACGACATACAGGTCTACGTCGGTGTCATTTCGTCGTGTCGACCCGTAAGCGATGCGGTCGCCGCGGTTGGACCAAACCCCAGGACCGTTCCTGGATTTACCGTCCGTGAGCAGCGTGACTTGGCCGCTGGCGAGATCATAACGGTAGTTCTGAGAGTTTCCGTTGCCGCCCGAGTCTCTGCTGAAGATGAAGTAGTCGCCCTTGGTTGGCTGAAACGAAACCCCGACGGCGGTTCGCTCCTCGGAGAATGTCAGCTGGGTGCGAGCGCCGCCAGGGAATTGCACGAGGTGTACCTGCGGCGTGTTGCCGAAGTATGTGACGATCAGCATTTCCCGCCTTAAGGGGTGCCAGCTCAGAAACTCTGCCGATCTCCCCTGGGTGTACCGGCCCATCTCTCGCACCAAGGATTTTGGGATCGGCGGAATGCCCTCGGTGAGCGAGCCGGGTTCGGGCTGTGCGCCACCTTCGTCCGCTGGTACAGGCCCAACGCACGTGATCAGGATCAAGATCATCAGTCCCAGGGTTCGGCTAGCGCGCATCGCGATCGACCTTTTGTCTAGAGAATCACACACAGGTGGTGTCTCCAGCGTAACAACGACGGGATTGATGCGTCTTGAACGGATAAAACATCCCACGATCAGCGACGGAAGATCGCGCGGAATTCGTTCGGCGTCAGACCGCTCACCGCCTTGAAGGTTCTGCAGAGGTGGCTCTGATCCGCGAAACCCACGATTGCAGCGACCTCAGCAACCGGTCTCGTTGTTGTGGCAAGTTGGTACGATGCCACTTCGACTCTCCAGTTGCGCGCATATTCTCCGATGCTACATCCGTAACGTCGGCGGAAAACGCGTGCCAGGTGGACAGGATGAACACCAACAATCCTCGCGATTCTCGCGACTGTCAGACCCTCCGGCAGGGCCTCGTGCAGCAGGTCGGTGGCATGTGTGAACCACCGCGGTATGCCGGACTGATTGCGGAGAGTTCCATCGCGAGCGGCATCCCCAATGATCTCTAGCGCCAGAGATTCCGCAACGAGTGGCGAGAAGTCATCCCGACTGCGGCACTCGCGATAAAGTCGCGCCGCAAAGCACCGGAGCTTGCCAGTGTGCAGGTCAGGGGTTGCGCTCAACTGACTGACGGCGTGGAGGAGTGACCTGTTGTCGACTATCTCGAAGCGGAAAACGCGACCGCCGCGCCCAAGAAAGCGGTCCTCGTGCACCTCGCCTGCAGGGTGAAGCAGTACAGTTGCCGGCTGGCACTCCCGCGTGCCGCCGCGGTACGTTTCGCGGTAGCTACCGTCCAACAAAATGGAGAAATAAGGATGCAGGTGCGTGTGTTGGCTTACTATCGTCGCCGGCGCATAAACGGATTCGGAGAATCGCAGACCTGCGGCGCACCATTGCTGCTCAACGATGCCATGGAAGTGCGGCCCGCAGGATTGCGTCTCACCAGCTTCCGGCCTCAAACCCATCCCCGATCAATCCCGTCTATGCGACTCGGTGTGTAGATTGGAACCCCCCGCGATGGCCGTCACAGTCGACCGCAATTAGAACTAGCATGGGGTCTTCGGTCTCACCCACTGAAACTCCGTCGGAGACTACGACCCGGCCGCCTGGAAGAAACGCATAGCCTGCGGTGCATTGTACCCAGTGAAGTTCACGGTTATTATAATAAGACTACTGGGTCATGGTGCACCGAACGTTTCGAACGGTAGCCGCTGCTCGACGGAACCGATGGCGTTGGGAACGCCGTATGACGCGGCTCCTACATCGGGACGCAAGCCCCTGTCCCTACAATCCCGGACTTGGGACATGCGACTTCATGGCTGTCCTCTTTCGACTAATTTCCGACCCGCGCTCCTCGGGCGGCGAGGCTCGCGAGCGTGAATGCGAGCAGGCTGCCTGCCAGCCCGGCATAAATCGGTAGCTCGGACGCGGGGCCTTTCCAGGCCAGGCAGGCGATGACAAGCGCGCTGCCGAGCGCGATGGAAGCTATTGCGGCACCCTTGTGCATACGCCGCAGGAACATCGCACCGACGAGAGACACGAGTAGTCCTCCGACCAGCAGGTCGTACGCAACTGTGAGAGCAGTAATCACATCGTGCAGCACGCACGAGAGCACCGTCATGACAACGCCGAGGGTGAAGGTGACACTACGGCTCTGCGTGACTGTCCCGCTGCCGCTTGCCTGGCGCACTCTGAGGTAGACATCCTCGAGCAACACGGTGGAGGCTGCCACGAGACAGGCGCTTGCCGTCGACATGATGGCAGCGAGGGTCGCGGCGAGCACCAGGCCGCGAAGACCAACGGGTAGTACGGCATTGACGATCTGCGCGTAAGCGAGATCCCCATCCGCGAGGGGAGGCAGGAAAACCCGGCCGGCCGTACCGATGAGGGCACCCGCGAGCGCATAGCACACGCAGTAGAGTCCAACGGCAATTCCGCCGTTGCGCGCGACCTTCACGCTGCGTGCGGTGAACACCCGCTGCCAGACGTCCTGTCCAATGATGATGCCGAAGAAATACAGCACGAACAGCGTCAAGATCCGTCCGCCGCCGATGTTCGTCAGGGAGAAGAACCGCGGTGGCAGCTTTGCGTGCATGTGCGCAAGGCCGCCCGCGTGCAGGATTGCGCCCGGGAGCAGAATGAAGAAGATGCCGATTGTCTTGATGACGAACTGGATGATGTCGGTGAGGGTAAGGGCCCACATGCCGCCGAGAACGGAATAGCCGACCATCACCAGAGCGCTG